>ERZ773136.29-NODE-29-length-158253-cov-8.244902_pt1 | contig 158253 bp, 183 predicted proteins | sample MGYA00580855_ERZ773136 | MGnify/ENA primary metagenome ERZ773136 (study PRJEB29015, sample SAMEA2737860) | human gut metagenome | biome: human gut; feature: human-associated habitat; material: faeces | place: China | collected 2012 ... | reverse complement strand
GCCACTGGTGTTCCTCCTAATATCTACGCATTTCACCGCTACACTAGGAATTCCGTCAACCTCTCCGACACTCAAGAAATACAGTTTCAAATGCAGTTCAAGGGTTGAGCCCTTGGATTTCACATCTGACTTGCATTCCCGCCTACGCGCCCTTTACACCCAGTAAATCCGGATAACGCTCGCCACCTACGTATTACCGCGGCTGCTGGCACGTAGTTAGCCGTGGCTTTCTTGAATGGTACCGTCAAGTAAAGTTCATTTCCTAACTTTACATTTCTTTCCATACAACAGAATTTTACAACCCATAGGGCCTTCTTCATTCACGCGGCATTGCTCGTTCAGGGTTCCCCCCATTGACGAATATTCCTAACTGCTGTCTCCCGTAGGAGTCTGGGCCGTGTCTCAGTCCCAGTGTGGCCGATCAACCTCTCAGTTCGGCTACGCATCGTCGCCTTGGTAGGCTCTTACCCCACCAACTAGCTAATACGCCGCAGGCCCATCTCTTAGCGAAGCTTAATGGCTTCTTTACTCCGTAGAGCTTATTCGGTATTATCAGTCGTTTCCAACTGTTATCCCCAACTTAGAGGTAGGTTACCCACGTGTTATTCACCCGTTTGCCACTAGATGGAATTTCCACGTCATCAAAATTCTAACTTCGTGCAAGCACTCCGTTTTCCTTCTGACTCTGTGGGCCATCTCGTTCGACTTGCATGTCTTAGGCATGCCGCCAGCGTTCATCCTGAGCCAGGATCAAACTCTCAATAAAAAAGATTTTTTATTTAAAAATCATTTATTTTAGTTTTTCTTGGCTTCTCAAATTGACTTTTTTTACTTAGTTTTCAAAGAACTTCTCGCACTCCTTTTTTCAAGTGCAAAATTAATATACCAAACTATTTTTTCATTGTCAACGATTTTTTGCACTTTTTTTGAAAAATTGTTGTTTTTTGTTGTATTGTTGACTATAAATTTGTCATTATGTATTATTATTTGTAATTTCCTTATAAATTTTATAGTAATGTTCTATAACCTCTTTTTTAAATGGAAAAGCATTTATACTTTTATTCTCAATTAATTTATTTAGGCTATCTTGAACAATTATATCTATTTCTTCAGAATACCTCATAGTAATTTTATGATATCTATATTCGTTTTTATCAAGAACTTTAAAAGTACCATCTGGAAAAATTCTTAAATCTAAATCATAATCTATATATTTTATAATATTACCATCAATTATATATGGTGATGCAATATTACAATAATAAAATAATCCATATTTTTTTAATTGAGCCAATATATTATACCATTCTTTTTTATAAAAAAATAAAATTGCAATTTCTTTTGTTCGATGACTTCTTCCATCATTTTCAATCAACTTTACTTTGTTATTCGCGCATACTAAATATTCATCAGTTTCGTCTAACACAATAGCTTCACCACTAATTCTGTCAATTTTACCATTATGTTTATAGCAATGAATTGTTAATTTATCCCCAACTTTCATTTATTTCCTCCATAAGCATTATATTATAATTAAAAAAGGTAGTCAAATTTATTTGCTACCCAACTATTAATTATTTATTATAATATCTATTGCCTTTTTATATTGATTATCAATTATAATTGTTTCGTTTGCTTCATTCGTTTCAAAATCATTTTCAACTTGATAATCTGGAATAATACCTGTACCGTCAATATTTGTTCCATTTGGTCTATACCATAATGATGCTGTATATTTAACCATTTCTCCAGATGATAATGAATAAGTATGTTGCACTTTGCCTTTTCCATAAGTTTGTGAACCAACAAGTACTGCACCATAACTATCTTTTAATGCGGCCGCTAATATTTCAGCAGCAGAAGCAGTATTACCATTAACTAACACTACGATAGGAACATCTTGTTTATCATTTGTTTTATCTTTAAATTCTTGTTTCCTATTGTCCTTTTGTAATAGAGAATATATAACACTCCCTTTTGGTAAAAATATTTCTGCTGTTTGATATGCTTCTTCAAGATACCCGCCAGAATTATTTCTTAAATCAATTATTAATCCAGAATACTTATTCAACTGAAATAATGCATTTTCTAATTGTTTATTAATATTGGTCGAAAATAAATCAATTTTAATATATCCTATATCTTTATTTTCAACAAAAGAATATCGTAAATTGGGATAATCAATCGAAGTTATTTTTAAATTATTAAAATCTATAATTTCATTATTTCTTATTACTCTTAAATCTATTTTATTACTTTTATTTTCATTAATAATATTTTTAATTTCATCTGAAGTTTTGTTTTCGATATTTATATTATTTATTGATATAATTTTATCATTCATTTTTAATCCAGCTTTTGCAGCAGAGGAATTATAAAGAACATTTTCGATATAAGAATCCTTAATAGTTATACCAATTCCATCATACTTTGCATTTAAACTATCATATAGTGATGAAGATTTATCTTCGTCAAGAAGTCCTGTATATTGATCTCCTAGATATGATGTCATACCGCTTATTGCACTATCAATAATCTCCTTTTTATTTATATTTTCATAATAATTAGTTGTTAATTTAGAATATACATCAATAAACTCCTGTATATTTTCATCTTTAATTATTTTAGAATAGGATTGACCATCATCAGTAGAATAATTACGCATAATTAAAATTCCTGTGGATAACGCAGATATTACAGCTGTAGTTACAATAATTATTATTACTCCACATAAACTATATTCCTTTTTCATTTACTCTCCTATCATAATAATGATATCATTTATTAATCCAAAAAAAAAGACTTTGAGATAAATTTAATATTATTTCAAAGTACTTTTAATTTGGTCTATATTATCAATATAATTTACTACTTTTTTATTTCTTATTTTTAGTAGTGTTACTTCGTTAAAAGAAAGTTCTTGAACAGAGGAAGCATTAGGATTACTCTTTCCATCTTTAGATTTATAATCCTTATTAACAATTTTATTTAAATCACAATAATAAATTTTTATTGAGTTTTCTTTTTTTGTATAATTTGTAATTAGAGTTGAATAGACAATTGCATCATCAATTGTAGAATCATATGCAATGACATAATATTCATCATATGGCCTATTAAATATCATGCCAACGTTTAATGTATCATAAGATATTGTTATATTAGTATTTACATTACTTTCTTTATTATCCCTTTTATTAACAATTGCATTTGATAGAAAATATAAACCCACTACTACAACAATTAGAATTGTTAAAATTATTAAAAATTTTTTTATATCATAGTCAGCATCAGAAACATTTTTATTAGATTTATAAAGCTTTTTTTCGTTTTTTTTCATATTTACCACCCAAACTAATTATATAACAACATAAGAATATTAGCAAGTAAAAACAAAAAGATACATATTCAAGTACCTTTTAATTAATCTTACAATCTAGTTTTATTCGCTCCGCAATAGTTGATATAAACTCTGAATTTGTTGGTTTTGACCTTTCAACACTTACACTAAATCCAAATAGTTCATCCATGAGTTTTATATCACCCCTTGACCAACTTATTTCTATTGCATGTCTAATTGCTCTTTCTACTCTTGATGGTGTACTACTATAAGTAACAGAAACTTCAGGATACAAATCCTTTGTAACATGTAAACATTTATTAGTTTTACAAGATATAAGTACACATTCTCTAATATATTTATATCCTTTTAAATGTGATGGGATACCTAAATTATGAAGCAAACGGCTTATATCCAAATCTATATTATTTCCGCCAAATGGGTTATCATATTTTCTTATCATAGCATCTTTAATTCTTTTTTCTAGAGATAACATACTATATGGTTTTAGTAAGTAACAATATACATTATAATTTTCACTATTAGTTATTACGTGATTATCCTTATAACTTGATGTAACAATAGATTTAATCTTTAAATTCCTATTTTTAATTTCATCAAGGAGTGATACGCCGTCTAATCGAGGTAGCAATAATTCTAATACTGCTAAGTCAATTTCACAAGGATGGTTAATTAAATACTGTAAAGCTTCCTCGCCATTATTAAATGTTGCTACTACTTTAATTTCTTCACTATAAGCAAAATGCTTTCTTATTGATTCAACAGCAACAGTGTTATCATCAATAATTATAATTTTTATGGGTTTATTCATCTTTTCCTCTTTCCAATAAATCCCTCACACAAGATACATAATACACCATAATTTGTTAAAACACAATAGCAATTTATGTAAAAATTTGACACTTTACGTCCATTAATGTCAAATTTTGTCGAAAATCACTCTTTTTCTATATTTTCTAAATAATCAATTGCCTCAAGATGGTCAGAACTAATATATTCTAGACTTGCTCCGCCACCACTTGAAAGGTAAGTAAAATTCTTATCAAGTTTAAAAGTGTTAATTGCATTTAGTGTATCTCCACCACCAGCTATTTTATATGCATTAATATTTTTTAAACTATTAAATAAGTTAAATGTTCCTGCAATATATCTTTTATCCTCAAAAAGTCCTACTGTTCCATTTATAAATATCGTTTTACTTTTTTCAAAATAAGATACATATTTTTTTATTGATTTAGTATTAAGATCTAATATTTTGTCTTCTTCAATAACAAAGTCAATAGGAAGAACAATTTTATCGCGATATTCTTTCATTAAATTCTTTATTTCAGATAAAGTTATTTCATCACTCGTACATAGACTTTCCATTACATCAAATCCACAAGCATATAAAAATGAATTAGCTATACCTCCGCCAACTAAAAGATAATCACATTTTTCTAGTAATCCTTTAATATATTGAAGTTTATCATCAACTTTTGCTCCCCCCATAAATACAGTATATGGTCTTTGAATATTATTAATAAGTGGATTTAAATTCGATATTTCCTCTTTCACTAAAAAACCGTAATAAGTTGGTAAATAGTTAGAAATACCCGCTACAGAGGCATGTACTCTATGTAGTGAAGCAAAGGCATCAACTACAAAGACATCTCCTAAAACAGACCAATACTTTGCTAAATTTAAATCATTATGACTTTCTAACTTTTCTGGGTAATCACAAAAACGAGTATTTTCTAGTAGCACTATTTCTTTTGGCTTTAACTCTTTACATACATTAATAACGTCCATTCCAACTGGGCTGCTAACAAATTTTATTTCCATATTTAATAGTTTAGATAATACATCTTTTACTGGTAATAAAGATTTTTTAATTTTGTCTTTTTTACTTTTTACTCTACCTAAATGACTAAGTAATATTAATGAGCAGTTATTATCAAGTAAATAATTAATTGTTTTTAAACTTTTTACAACCTTTGTATCATCTAATACTTTTCCATTTTCTATTGGAACATTAAAGTCACATCTTAATATTACTTTCTTATTTTCTATTTTTTCTTCATCTATAAATTTCATAAAATAACCTACTTTTATTTAAACATTTTTTTTGCAGTGCAAAGCATTTGGTATGTATAACCATATTCATTATCATACCAACCAACTAATTTGACTAACTGTTTTCCATCAACTTCAATTACATTTGTTAATAACGAATCAAAAGTACAACCTCTTTTTTTACCAATTACATCACTTGATACAATTGGATCTTCAGTATACTTTATAGCATCATTTTGATTATTCTTAATTGTTTCATTTATTAACTCTTTTGTAACTGGAACTTTTAACTCAAGAGTAACATCAATCATTGAACCATCAATAGTAGGAACTCGATAAGCAATACCGTCTAATTTACCTTTTAAACTAGGTATAACAAGGCCAATTGATTTTGCTGCTCCAGTAGAAGTAGGAACTATGTTATGAGCACTTGCTCTGCCTCTTCGAGAATTAATACCTTTTTTATGCATATTATCCATTGAGTTTTGATCAGCAGTATATGCATGTACAGTACTCATGAATCCTTTTTCTATACCAAAATTATCTTCGATTATTTTTAAAAGTGGTGCTAAACAATTTGTTGTACAACTTGAGGCGCTTACAACTGTTTCGCTACCAGTAAGTTTATCATCATTTACACCATTAACTATAGTAAGCATTTCATCTTTACCTGGTGCTGATATTAATACCTTTTTTGCACCTGCATTTAAATGTAAACCTGCTTTTTCTGTGGAAGTAAATGCTCCTGTACACTCTAAAACAAGATCTACTCCTAAATCTTTCCAAGGTAACAATGCCGGATCCTTCTCATTAAACATTTTTATAAATTTAACATTAGATATAACAATGCTATCATCTTTATAAGATATTTCATTTTCGTGGAATGCCCCGTGAACACTATCATATTTTATTAAATAAGCTGCTTCTTCAGCACTCATATCTAAATTATTTATGGCAACAATATCAAAACTAGCATCAGTTATCATTTGTCTAAATGCTATTCTTCCTATTCTACCAAAACCATTAATTGCAACTTTAATCATATTCACTACCTCCTATAAACTCTCTTAAAATTGAATCTTTTGGAACATATTCTCCGCTTATTGTGAAAAACCCATTTAAAAATCTAAGTAATCTTCGTGCTTCATCATAATATTGTGAAGTACTTGGAACTGAATAAAGAAGAGGTTCCACAAAAACTTTTAAAATACCTACTTCATAAGATAATGAAGTATTTATTATTTTGTCAGCCTCAGGTATCAAAGGTATAATATATTTATCTTCACCTATAGTAACCTTTTTAACATTTTTTATAGTGGTTGGCACATCATAACCTCTTGTTCTAAAATCTCTAACTATTCTACGAAGAAGTCTTAAATCATTATTGGATATATAGTTATGTTCATCTATACTAAGTGGAATAAATGGGCTAACATATATTTTATATTTCATTTTATCAGGAATAAATGATAGCATGCCTTTATTAATAGCGTGTAATCCTTCAAAAAGAAGAATGCTATTATCTTTTAACTTTACTTTTTTAGAACTTAATTCTTTACATCCTGTTACAAAATTAAATCTTGGTAATGTAACTTCTTCACCATTAAGAATTTTTGTAACATCTTTTTGTAAATAATCTAAATCAGTGCATTCCAAACATTCAAAATCATACTCACCATTAGCATCTTTTGGACTATCGACTCTTTCTTTATAATAATCATCTAAGGAAATAACAATTGGATCTAAACCATATATTTTAAAGTACGAACCAAGTCTTTTAGTAATTGTTGTTTTTCCACTTGATGATGGTCCAGATATCATGACACATTTTATCTCTTTATTTTGAGATACTTTTTTAGCAGTTTCATTTATTTCAATATTAAAGTTTAATTCACAAGATTTAACAAAGTTTTCAATGTTACCATTACATACTTCTTTATTAACATCTTTAATAAAGGGAACTTTCATTATATCAAGCCATTTTTGTCCATTTATATATGCTTTTATTATTCCATCATAATTGACATAATTTGGTAATTTTCCATCAGAGTTTTCACTTGGAACCACAATTACCACCATATTATTACCTAAATATTTTATTTCATACTTATTAAGTGTTCCCGTACTGTAAGGCATTTCTGAATAATAATAATTTACTAAATCATCTAATTCATATAAAATAACCGTTGGATCAATGATATTTCTAACATTATCAGCTTTAACTTTATTTCCTATATCATCATAATAATTGATAGCATCACTATTTTTTATTATTAACTTTTCAAAATGCAAGTTACTTTTAACTATCTGTTCAACTTTATTCTTAATTAAATCTATATCTTTGTCAGTAAGACTATTTTCACATTCTAAATTAGCAATAATTCCATTAGGTACATTGTAAGAATATTTTACCTTAATATTTGGAAAAGATTTTTTTGTAGCAAGTTCAAATATCATTTTAAGTCCTGCTACATACATTCTATTTCCATAAGGATTTGTAATATCAATAAATTTTATAACTGTATTTTTAGTTATTTTTTCATCCAAAGATAAAACTTTACCACCAATTAAAACACCAATAATATTATTAGAGTTACTTTCTTTTACACTTAAATCATAATATGATGAATTATATGGCACTAAAACTTGTCTTCCATCGTTAAATGTTATACTAATATCACTCACATTATCATCCCTTCTATTTTAATAATACTATATTTTTTATTATAAATCTATAAATTTTATGAATAAATTCATAACTTTTTAATTATTATATAATTAGGTGATCAAATGAATATTCCAATGATTTTAAAACAAAACGATAATCATTCAATGACTTATGACTTATATTCTTTATTATTAACTTATAGAATAATCTTTTTAAGTGGAGAAATAAATGATACTTTAGCAAATACTGTAATCGGAGAACTTCTTTATTTAGATAAAGAAGATAAAAAAGACATCTATTTATATATTAATTCACCTGGAGGGGCTGTTACATCTGGCCTTGCAATATATGACACAATAAAATTTATAAATAGTAATGTTATTACTATAGGAATGGGTTTATGTGCAAGTATGGGTGCATTTTTACTTTCAAGTGGTGACAAAAGGTATGCATTAGAAAATACTGAAATTATGATTCATGAAGTACTCGGTGGTTTCGAAGGAAGTGCTAGAAATATAAAACTTCAAAGTGATAGAATAAACAAAATTAAAGAAAAAATAAATAAAATAATGGCTAAAAATACTAAAAAAACTATTAAACAAATTGAAAAAGATACTGGTAAAGACTATTATATGTCTTCAAAAGAAGCAAAGGAATACGGAATAATTGATGATATAATAAAAAAATAATTATTCACCCATACGAATAATTACTTCATCATCTTTTGAATATAAAAACTTTTCTTTGGCATATCTTGCTAAATATTCAGGATCATTCATTTTAGTAACCTCTGAAGTTAAGGATTTTTTTTCATCTAATAACTTCTCATACTGAGTATTTAGTTTTTTTGTTTCTCTTTTATTGTTGACTATAGTCACAAAATCTTTATATGTTGACACACCTAAAAATACTATCAAAATTATTATGATAAAACTAATAAAAAATAATCTTTTTTTCTCCTTTTTAGTCTTCATATTACCTTCCCTATTTTATATATAGTTTAATTTTGTAAATATGTCAATACTTTTTTCTTTTATTTTTAAAATATTTACAAAAGTTTACAGCTCTATTCTTAAACTTATAAGCAATATAAAAACCTAAAATTATTGGAATTAAATAATATATATGAAAACAACCATGATTAATTTTATATATTATAAGTAAATATATCATCCCAAAATCAAATGAAAATAAAAGAGTTATTAAGAATTGAAAAATAATAGAAAATTTTTCAAATAATTTATAATTTAAAAGTGACAAAATTAAAAAGATAACTCCATAAACCAAACTAATTAATAAAACTAAAATAATACTTAATGGGCTCATTTAAATAGCCTTGCTATAATACTTTCCTCTTTTTTATTAGTTTTTTCTAAATATACATAACTATTTATTTTTCCTTTAATTTTAATTACTCCATTAGTAGTATCAAGATTTAATAATTCCATATTTTCGCCTTTAATATGAATAGGTCCCATAACACTTTCAATGATAAATTCCTTATTATCAAAATTTATGATCTTTTTTATGCCCGTTATATTTAAAATACATCTATCAATCATTTTTACTTCATGATTATTATTTACTATTTTATCATTCATATCATCACCAATTAATTATATGAATTAAATAGGCAAATATGATTTTTACAAATTAAAAAGAGCCGAAGCTCTTTTCTTAGTTATTCTTCACTAGATGAAGGATTATTATATTCTTCTAAAATTTTATCTTCGAACATTTTTCTTGTTTCTGCATTAATTGGATGACAGATATCTTCATAACGCTCGTCATTTACCTTTTTACTAGGCATAGCAATAAATAATTTTTCATCGCCTTCAATAATACGGATATTTCTTACAACAAAGCAATCATCAAGTGTTACTGTTGCATATCCTTTCATTCTAGATCCTTCTCTTTCAGTTTTGTGAACTTTTACTGATGTAATTTCCATTTACTCACCACTCCTTTATTATTTATTCACAATTTAATTGTACCTTATTAAAACATAAATAGCAAGAGAAATTTATTAAAAATATGTAATTTTTATGTCTTTTGTAGCAATATCTCGATATGCAAAACTCTTCTCCTCATTATTAATAAGTATTGTAAAAATATTTGGATAAGTTTTATAAATTGTGCCTTCATAAAAATTAATTTTATTACGAAGACCATAAACCGTTATTTTAACATTTTTGCCAATGGATGAAGAAATTTTTTCCTTTATAATATCTAAATTCATCTTGGATACCCCACATACATTAAACCATTTGTGATAATTCCTCCCATTCCATTTGAACCATATTTGGTTTTTTCCAATAATTCTGGTACATTAATTTGCGTATCAGTTTTGGTAAGCGCAATAGCCGAAGCAATTATAGCAGGATCTAAAGCATGAATATTAACTCTTTTAGGGCTCGAAGCAAAGTTAGCACCTGCTTTAATTAAATCTTCATAATCACTTTGACAAGCACCGGCTATAATAACTAATCTTTCATGACTTTTTTCATAATTTCGTGCTTGTTTAATAGCTTTTACAAAATTTTTTGAGTTTTTATAATTATTTATATCATTTTTATTTCCTTTTTTAGCATAATATGCATCGTGGCCAGTTATTACTAAAATGTCCGGTTTAATTTCTTTTAAGAGAATAGGAATTTGTTTTGCAATTTCATTTTCATTTATTTTTTTACCTACAGCATAAATTTTATTTGTTTTATAAAACTTTAAACATTTTTCTAAATATTCATTGTCCCCATCAATATGTAATATTTTACCCGGCAAATAAAAATAACTTGTTCTATCATTATTAATGTCTAATTCTATAAAAAAATCATCTGGTTTTTCATCTGTTTTTACTAAATCAAAAATATCACTATCAGCATAAAGTCTATCATAAACTCCTTTTAAATATACTGTATCCTCGCTTATTGATATAACTTTAAAAATAATATCATTATTATGACTTTTTCTTGTTACAAAATCTCCTTTTTCTATATTCAAAATATCACCATTAAAGTTTATTCAAAATAAAAAAAATTATTAATCCAATTTTGAAATTGCATTAATAATTGCTATTTTTCCATATTCATAAGTAAGTGATCCTTGTTGATAAACTGTAAATGGTGGTTTAATTGGGCCATCACAAGAAAGTTCAATTGATGAACCTTGTGTAAATGAACCACTTGCCATAATTATTTTATTAGAATAACCAGGAATATCTGATTTTTCAGGTATAACATTCGAATCTATTGCACACATTGATTGAATACTTTGAACGTATTTTACCATATCATTTTCATTATGAAATGTAATACACTCAACAATATCCACTCTATCATCATAGTACTTTGGTTCAACATCATAACCTTTCTTTTCAAGAAGATAACTAGTAAGTATTGCAGTTTTTAAAGCAGAACCGACTACAGAAGGAGCAAAATATAAACCTTTTAAAATATCTTTATTAGCGCCTAAAGAAGGTCCAACATCTTTACCTTCGCCAGGAAGATTAAGTCTTTCACCAGCAAGAGAGCAAAGATCTTTTCTTCCAACAATATAAGCACCATTACTTGCTATTCCTCCACCTAAATTTTTAATTAATGAACCAACAACAATATCTGCACCAACCTCTGTAGGCTCTTTTGTACTAACAAGTTCACAATAACAGTTATCAACCATAACAATACTTTTTGGAGATACTTCCTTAATTAATTTTATTACTTTTTCAAGTTTTTCAATACTTAAACTTTTTCTTTGTGAATAACCTTTTGACCTTTGAATTTCAATCACTTTGTAAAACTTATTTTTTAATTTTGATTTAATAGTTTCATAATCAAAATCATCATTAATTAAATCAATTTGTTCGTAATTTATATTGAAAGATTTTAAAGAACTTTGATTTTCCTTTATTCCGATCACTTCATCAAGTGTATCATATGGTTTTCCTGAAATAGATAAAAGCGTATCATTTGGTCTAAGTAAAGCAAATAGACATACCGTCAAAGCGTGAGATCCAGATATAAACTGATTTCTAACTAAAGCATCTTCACATTTAAAAATATCTGCATATATTCTTTCTATTTTATCTCTACCACTATCTGCATAACCATATCCCGTTGTAATATTAAAATCATTTTCAGAAACTTCTTCTTTAATAAAAGCATTAAGTACTTTTTGAGAATTAAAATAAGTAGTATCATCAACTTTATCTAAATACTCTTTTATATCTTTTTCAATATCTAACATATACTTCCTCCATCGACCCTTATGACTGCGTTATTTATATAACTTTCATTTGCTACAAAAAAAACAACATTTGCTATTTCTTCAGGTTTAGCAAATCTTTTAAGTAAAATACCCTTCTTAATGCCTTTTATTTGTTTTGTAGATAATTCTTTAGTTTGATCTGTTTCAACCCAACCAGGACATATAGCATTTACCCTAATTTTTGGAGCAAAAATTTTTGCAAAATTATGAGTAAGAGAAATTACACCAGCCTTCGAAGCATCATAATCTATACTTTCTGGGTAATATGTATCAATTCCATTAGTCGAAGAAATGTTAACTATACTCCCACTTTTCATTAATTTTGATATATATTTTGTAACTAGAAATGTACCATTTAAATTAACATCAATAACCTTTTTAAAATCATCATAAGTTTTAAAATCTAAAATCATATCATTACATATTCCTGCATTATTAACTAAAACGTCTATTTTTCCAAATTTATCTTTAATATAACCAGCCATATTAATAACATCCGTTTCTTTAGAAATATCACACTTAATAGTTTCACATTTAACATTATATTTTGTAATAATTTCTTTTTTTAAGGATAATGCTTCATTTTCACTATTTAGATAATTAATTATTACATCAAAATTATTCATCGCAAATTTTTTTATAATTGATGCACCTATTCCTCTTGAGGAACCAGTTACTAAAACAGTTTTTCTCATAAAAATCCCCTTTCAAGCAATTTGTATTATATAATATAAAAAATAAAATAACAAGAAAAAGTGCCTTTAGCACTCTAAATTCTTAAAAATCTCAATAAATATATCTTCACTAATTTGTTCAGCACGAACACTCTCAGTTAATCCATATTTATTTAAAACATTGATTATCTTTTCAAAATCATAAGAAACAACATTATTTTTCAAAGTTTTTCTTTTATGAGAAAAACTTTCTTTAAGAAAAGCAAAGTATTTTTCTGGATTAATATCAGGCACTTTATCTTTTAAAGATAAAGAAATAACTTCGCTATCTACCTTTGGTATTGGATCAAAATTATTTTTACCAACAAATATTTCTTTATTTACTTCATAATAAAAATTTAAAAATAAAGTAAAATAACCATAATCCTTAGTATTAACTTTGGCACTATATCTATCAGCAACTTCTTTTTGAACCATAAAAACCATTTTTTGAGCTTTAATACTATTAATTAAATATTCTAAAATTGGACTTGTTATATAGTAAGGTAAATTACCCACTACAAAAACATTTTGATATACTTTAGTAGTTTCATTTAAATCTACATTTAAAATATCTTCGTAAATAATTTTACACTTTTTACTTTGATATTTATCTAAATAAACTTTTAAATCTGTATCTATTTCAATACACACTAAATCACAAGCCTTTTGTGTTAAATATTTAGTAAGAGCACCTCTTCCTGGGCCAATTTCAATAATTAAATCGTTTTCACCTGGATTTACTAAATCAGTTATATTTTTAATTATTTCTTCATTTTTTAAAAAGTTTTGTCCATAATATTTTTTAGCTTTCATTATTCCAACCACTTCTTAAAACATCATAGCTCGCATTAAATCTTCCGACAGTACCAATAGCATAATCATAACTTGGCGAAAGTAAATCTAAATCATTACCTGGAACACCTCTATCAAGAACAATTGCAATTATTGGTTCACTTGATATTCTTGGAGCATCAAACTTAACAATAGATCCACAAGGTAAATTTGCACTCGAAGCAACTATATTTACAGTACCATACTGACTATCAGGATAAGTAGTGGTGCCATCTTTTATATTATAACTACTCATACAAGCTAAGGTTCCTCCACATAAAGGACAGTTAAAAATATAACCTGTAATTTGTCCATTAAAAGTATCTTTTGCACTATATAAAGCATCATAATCAAATTCATTTATTTTTAATGCCATAGCAACTTCATCAATAGTTCTATTCGGATTATTATTATGAACTCTAGCTTCATAAATAGGACTATTTGTAAAAGTCATAAATACTATAAAAACTAATATTAATAATTGAATAACTTTTATTACTTTCTTCATACTATCCTCTTATACAAAGTATTATAGCATATAAACCATTCAAAATAAAGAAAAAGTATATAATCATTTCAAATCATATACTTATATTAAATAATTTTTTTACGTTAGAATTAGTTATTTTTTCTAATTCTTCAATTGAAATATTAAGATTTTCTGAGACAAACTGGACAATATATTTTATATTACCAGGAAAGTTTATCTTTCCCCTAAAAGGAACCGGTGATAAATACGGACTATCAGTTTCGAATAAAATATTTTGAATACCAATTTTTTTATATACCTCAATTAATTTACAATTTTTAAAAGTAATTACTCCGTTAACGCCTAGATAAAAGCCTAATTTTATATATTCTTTGGCCATCTCTAAACTACCAGAAAATGAATGAATTACTCCCGTAACTTTATACTTTTTTAAAATATTAATAGTATCATAACCAGCATCCCTACTATGAACTACGACAGGTAAATTATATTTTTCTGCAAGTGATAATTGTTTTTCAAATACAGTAATTTGTTTTTCTTTATTAAAACCATCATAATGATAATCTAAACCTATTTCACCAAGACCAATAACATTTGAATTATTAAGTTTTTTTTCTAATAATGAAAAATCTTCTTCAGTGATGTCATTTGCAAATTCTGGGTGATAACCTATAACAGCATAAACACTATCATTCTTAATACTTAAAACTTCTTCATTAGTATTTTTATCGCAACCGGCATTTATAAATTTAATTATTCCATTGCTTTTAGAATTTTGAATAACTTCTTTAATATCATCATAATACTCTTTATATAAATGACAATGAGTATCTACAAACATTATTTTTCAATCCTTGCAAATAATACTTCAGGTGGATTAACAGTATTTGGGCTTTCATAATTACCAAATTTTTCAATGGTATCAAATGAAGTTTCTTTAGTATTAATTTGATTAAATATCTTTTCAGCAGTTGTAGGTAAAAATGCTTGTAATAAAACAGTGCCAATTCTTATACATTCCAATAAATTATAAAGAATGCATTCAAGTCTTTCAGTTTTACTTTCATCTTTTGCAAGTATCCAAGGAGTAGTATCATCAATATATTTATTACATTTTCTAAATAAATCAAATATTTTATCTATAGCATTTGAAAGTTCTAAATTATCTACTAAGGTTGTAACATTTTCTTTTAAAGATGTAGCATAATCTATTAAATCTTTATCAATATCTTCATAAATTTTAGTATTAGTAACTTTACCATCAAAATATTTATTAACCATTCCAATAGTTCTATTAACAAGATTTCCCAATATATTTGCCAAATCTGAATTAGTTCTTGTTACAAGTGCTTCCTCGGAAAAATTACCATCACTTCCAAATGGTACTTCACGAAGAGCATAATATCTTACAGCATCAACACCATAGGCATTAATATATTCTCTAGGATCTTTATAATTACCTAAACTTTTTGATATTTTTCCACCATCAATTACAAGCCATCCATGACCAAAAACCTTTTTAGGTAAAGGTAAATCTAATGCTTTTAACATAATTGGCCAAATAATAGTGTGAAATCTTACAATCTCCTTACCAACAATATGTAAATCTGCTGGCCAATATTTTTTAAATAAACTATCATCATCAGTTAAATAACCTAAAGCGGAAATATAATTTGATAATGCATCAATCCAAACATATACAACATGTTTTTCGTCAAATGAAACTGGTACACCCCATTTAAATGAAGTTCTTGATACACATAAATCTGAAAGACCTGGTTTAATAAAGTTATTAATCATTTCATTTTTTCGCGATGTTGGTTCAATAAAATCTGGGTGACTTTCTAAAAATTCCTCGAGCCAAGCTTGATATTTAGAAAGTTTAAAGAAATATGCTTCCTCTTTTACTTCATGAACTTCTCTATGACAATCAGGACAATTACCATTTTCATCAAGTTGAGTTTCTGTCCAAAATGATTCACATGGAGTACAATATAGTCCTTTATATTCTCCCTTATAAATATCTCCTTGATCATATAACTTTTTAAATATTTTTTGAACTACTTCTTCGTGCTCTTTATCTGTTGTTCTTATAAATTTATCATAACTGATATTTAATGATGCCCATAAATCTTTTGCATTATCCACTATTTTGTCTACATATTCTTTTGGGGTTACTCCAGATTCTTTGGCTTTCTTTTCAATTTTTTGACCGTGTTCATCTGTTCCAGTTAAGAAAAATGTATCATAACCAGATAATCTTTTAAATCTTGCAATTGAATCAGCAATTATAGTTGTATAACAATGACCAATATGAAAATTATCAGATGGATAATATATAGGTGTTGTTATATAAAATTTTTTATTTTCCATAAATTCTCCTTAATTATTAGTACTTCCAATGCCACCGGTACGTTTTTGATTATTTTCTTCGCCACAAGTTAAGTATTTAATAATAATTCCTTGAGCATAGGCATCACCTTTATTTATTACAAAATCCTTTGTTCCTTCATTTTGAAGGGCAACATACATATGACCTTCATTAGATTCATTATTATAGTAATCAGCGTCAATTACACCTACTTGATTACATAATCTAATGTTATATTTAAAGCCCATTGAACTTCTTACAACTATCAAAAGTACTTCATCATCTTTAAGTTTTACTTTATAGCCTGTAGGTATTTTCTTTATTTCTCCTGGTTTAATAATAATTTCTTGAAATGCAATAAAATCATAACCAGCACTTTTACTAGTCTTTCTAATAGGTAAAGTTATACTTTCATATAATTTTTCATCATCCTTAACACTTTTTTTAAATTCCTCAAAACTTATTTTTTCAAATCCTCTTTCCATTTCCACTCCTCTTTTCTAAAAAACAAAAAATCACGAACTAAAGGACGAATATAATCCGCGGTACCACCTTAATTCATGATTTACATGCACTTTCTAATTATAAGGTAATTAACCATTAAACTCAAAGACTCACAATATAAATCGTTATTACTTAATTCCACCAAACTTAAGCTCTCTATAAATGCAATTTATAAATCTTTCTTCTCCACATTTAATAAGTCAATATTACCATAATTTTTAACGGTTTTCAATAAGTTTTAATATAATATTTGTAAGAATTTTTTCTTCATTTGTAAATGCAGTTTCCTTTGCAAACATAAGTAAACCCAAAATATCACTTTCAACTATTATTGGATAAATTACAAAATATCCACTTATTTTATTAATAGTTTCTTTATTAATACTTTCATATCTTTTTCTTTCTTCTATTAGTTCAAGTAACTTACTATCAAGCTCTTTATTTTTTAAATAACCCTCAGTAATAAATCTTTCTTTATTAGTTACAAATACCTTAATATTTAATTTTTCATCAATAATTTTTACAATATTATTTGAATAATTTAAGATATTATCACTTTTTTCGTATTTTGTTAAAACTATTTTCATATTATCAATAAATATTTCTAAATCATCATTACTATGTATACTAAGTACATTACGAATTTCTTTGGGAATTACTATTCTCCCTAACTCATCTATTTTTCTTACAATACCTGTACTTTTCAAAAAACACACCTCATATTTAGTGTGTTTTCTTTTTTATAGATTATACTAATTAATTGTATTAAGTAATCTAACAATATATCTTATAAAATGTTCTTTTAAATTTGCATATTTTAATGTAATAATTATTTGATTATGTCTAAAGGCAAATGAAAAATTTCTTGAGATACTTAGGGCATTAAGTAATAATTTATCTCCTTTAACATTTGATGATAACTTTTCCGGTAAAACTATTTCTATAAATCTATCGGTTTGTCTAATTTGCGTAATGTTATATTTTTGAGCAATCTTTTCGAACCATTCTTCATACATATAATCTTCCATTTCAAGAGTAATTTTACCAAAACGGTCTTCAAGAACGTTTTTAATTTGCTGCAACTTATCGTAACTATCAATTCTATTTATCATTTGATGAATTTCTATCTTAATATTTTCATCATCAACATAACTATCATCAATGTGAGTATTTATATTTATTAGTGATTGTTCATTTTTACTTTCTTCAACAGGTAATCCCTTTACTCTTTTAAGTTCATCTTCGATCATTTTAGTATATAGCGACACACCAACTGTATCAACAAATCCTGCTTGTGAAGAACCAAATATATCTCCAGAACCACGTATTGATAAATCACGCATTGCAATTTTATAACCACTACCTAAAGCTGTAAACTCTTTTATTGCATGTAACCTTTTAATTGCGGTTTCATTTAACATTTTATTTTTATTATAAAGTAAATAAGCATAAGCAATTTTATCACTTCGACCTACTCTTCCTCTTATTTGATATAATTGGGCAAGCCCGAATTTATCAGCATCATAAACTATTAACGTATTAGCATTTGCAATATCAATACCATTTTCAATAATCGTAGTACATAACAAAATATCAAACTTATGTATGGTAAAATCTTCCATAATTTCATCTAAAGCATCTTTATTCATTTGCCCGTGAGCACATCTTATTTTAGCCTCGGGAACTAAAATTTTTAAAGCATTCATTTTTGGCACTAAACCCTCGATATTATTATAAAGCATAAATATTTGTCCATTACGACCTAGTTCTTTATAAATTGCATCTTTGATTATGTAATCATCCTCACTAGTAACATAAGTTTGAACTGGGTATCTATTATTCGGTGCAGTTTCAATTATAGATAAATTTCTAAGTCCAGATAAAGCCATTTTTAAAGTTCTAGGTATTGGAGTTGCTGATAAAGTTAATACATTAATATCATTTTTTAATTCTTTTATTTTTTCCTTATGTTTAACTCCAAATCTTTGCTCCTCATCAATTATTAATAAACCTAATTTTTTATATTTTATCTTGTCATTAAATAATTTATGAGTTCCAAATACAACATCAATACTTCCATTTTCTAAACCTGTTAGTATGTCTTGCTCCTCTTTTAAAGTGGTAAACCTATTATAAAGTCTTATTTCAATAGGCCAAGATGCAAATCTTTTTTTAGCAACATTATACTGCTGTTTTGATAATATCGTTGTTGGACACAAATAAATAACCTGTTTATTATTAAGTATTGCTCTAAACATTGCTCTTAATGCAACCTCTGTTTTACCAAAGCCAACATCACCACAAAGAAGTCTATCCATTGGAATATCACTATCTAGATCATCATTAATATCATTAACTGCATTTTGTTGATCTAAAGTTAAATCATAAATAAATTCATTACCAAAAATTTGTTCTTCCTCAAACCTTTTATAAGGCGTAGTTTTTGTTTCCAATCTTTTTTGATATAAATCCATTAATTCTTTTGTAATATCCTTTATCTTTGCTTCAACATATTTTCTAGTCTTAAGCCAAGAGGAAGAATTTAATTTATTAATTTTAGGTTTAGTACCATCTTTATCTGAATATTTATAAATATTTTCTATTTTTTGTACTGGTATATATATTTTATCATTTCCCTCATAAAGAATTTGAATATAATCTTTAGTTATGTTATTACTTGTCAAACTAACAAGACCATTGTAAATACCAATTCCATGATTTATGTGAACTACATAATCACCTTTATTAAGTTCATTATAATCTACAATCTTTTTACCACCATATAAGTTATTTTGATATTTATAATCTCTTTTTATATTATCTATATCAAATTCACTTATTATAACATATTTACCTATGATAAAACCGTGATTAATCTTTTTCTTAATAATATTTACATTTGTAAAAAGTTCTCGAATCTTTTTAATTTCATTATCATTTGATAAATAAAAATAAATATCTTTTCCTGATTCTTTCCATTTAATAACATTTTCTTGCAAAAGAGGAATATCATTATTAAAATTATCAATACTTTGAGTAACTATTTCAATATCAGACTTATCAGTTTTAAAATGATTTAAAGTTAAAACATATTCTGGATTTATTTCATCAAGTTCATATAAAAATTTTTCATTTTTATCATTATGCTGTTTATAAGCAGTTATATCCTCACAAATCTTTTTATAAGAGGCATTAATTTGAGGTAAATCTACATTTACTAGAGTTGCTTTATTAGTATAATCATAAATTGAACTTGTTTTATTTGTATTTATTTCCACGATTGGTTTAAGCATTATTTCATCAATACTGTTAATCGTCATTTGTGTATTTTCATCAAAATATCTAATACTACTTACTACATCATCGTCAAACTCGATTCTAATTGGATGTTTTTCATTTATTAAATAAATATCCACAATCATTCCACGAACAGAAAAGTCCCCTGAAGCAGTAGTTAAGGCATCTTTATTATAACCAAATTCAAATAAAGTATCTAATAGTTTCTTTCGAGGTAAGTTATTACCAACTTTTATTAGCATCTTGCTTTGAGAAAATTCTTTATTATTAGGAAGTAACATTAAGTAGCCCATTAAGTTACAAATAACAATATAATTTTTTGAGTTTAACTTATCTAAAGTATTTAATCTAGTCAATTTTAATTCTGGAGAAGATGCTACCACATCAGATATAAATTCATCCTTTAAAAATAATAATACATCATCACTATATGTTTGAAATAGATTATAATAATTATTTGCTTCATAAATAGAACTTACTAAAAAAATGATATTCTTTTTTTGCTTTTTAAATAAATTTAATACATAAAAAACATTTAACTCGGAAGTTAAACCACATATAACACTATTATTTTTATAAACAAAAAAATCATCTAGAAAATCCATTTTATTCTCCATTTGAATTATATTTATTCATACACACTGTAGTACCATCACAAATAAATGTATTAATCATTTCTTTAAACTTATCATTTTGTAAATAAGTTATTTCCTCTTTTGATAAATTACCTAGAACATAATCTTTTTGATCTGAAGAAAACTTTCGACCAATACCCACTTTTAAATGAGTAAAATTAGTTGTTCCTAAAGAATTTATAATTGATTTAATACCGTTATGTCCTCCTGCTGAAGAGTTAAATTTAAATCTAATAGTTTTTTCTGGTAAATCTAAATCATCGTGAATTATTAAAATATCTTCTGTTGGAATTTTATAAAAATTAACAACTTTTTGTACCGCTAAACCTGATAAATTCATAAATGTTAATGGTTTAATAAAAATTACTTTTTCATTATTAATATTTTTTTCTAAAAATTCATAATTATCTTTAGTATGCCATTTTTCACCATTAAAATAACTATCTAAAATAATAAATCCAACATTATGTCTTGATTTTTCATATTCTTTACCAGGATTACCTAGTCCCACGATTAACTTCATTACTTCCTCCTTTAAAAATATTTTGATATGTTTGCATATTTTCTATATTAACTACATCGTTAATAATAACGTGCTTTTTAGAATTTTTAACCGCCTTCACTATTACTAAAGATGGTGCTCTGTCTTTTTTTGTTTTAATTAACTGAATTTTTTTGATACCTATATTATATTTATTTCCAAGTATGATTAGTTCATCTAATCTTTGTGCTCGATTAACTATATAAATAACCCCTTTTGATGATAAAGCATAATCTGCAATTTGAAATATATTTTCTAATGTTAAGTATACTTCATGCCTAGCTATAGTTTTTTCTTCTTGAAGATTTACCATATTACCATTGTATTCAAAGTATGGTGGATTACAAACTATAGTATTAAAATAACCTGAATCATAATATTTATTCAAGTTTTTTGCATCATCATTAATGATTTTTATTTGCTTTGTAAGATTATTTTCATCAACTGACAATTGTGCTAAATATGCAATTTTCTTTTGAATTTCAAACCCTATAATATTATTTTTGATGTATTCCGCCAAAATAAGTGATACTGCACCGTTTCCAGTGCAAATATCTAATATATTTCCTTTTAAATCTTTTCTATCAACAAATTCCGCTAATAAAATGGAATCTATTGAAAACTTAAAAAATTCAGTATCTTGGTAAATATAGCGATTTTTATAATCATATAAATCATTTTTTACTATCATTTATAATCTCTTCTGCATCTACTAAAATCTTTTGTTCATCAACAATTATTTTATACTTCTTATTTAAAATATCAACACCAATAACTGTAGCATCTTTTCCTTTATATTTAATTATACTACCTACAGATTTTAAATTTTTGCCACATTTAATATATTCATCATCTTCATAACCTAAACAACATAAAAGTCTTCCACAACAACCATTTATTTTTGATGGGTTAAGTGCTAAATTTTGGTCTTTTGCCATATTCATAGTAATTGAATCGAATTGATTTAAAAAATTTGAACAACATAATTTTCGGCCACAAACACCAATACCACCAACTTGTTTTGCTTTATCTCTTGCTCCTATTTGACGAAGTTCAATACGTGTTCTAAATTGACCAGCAAGTTTTCGTGCTAGCTCACGAAAATCAATTCTTTCTTCAGCATAAAAATTAAATAGAAGTTGCGCTCTATTTAAAGTATATTGAGCATTAATTATATTCATATTTAAATCTAACTCTTTAGCAAAATTTCTTGCTTTTACTAATGCAAGTTCAGCATCTTTTATATTAGTATAGAAATTATCTTGATCTTCTTTTGTTGCCTTTCGTAAAATTTCTTTTAAATCATCGTTTTTTAATGAATCAACAATCTTTACAACTTTAGCATATTGTTCACCTTTATCAGTATCAACAATAACTTCGTCATCAATTTCAAACTTTTCTGAACTTTTAAAATAATATAATTTATTATTTCCTTTATATATTACTGCATAACTATTCATTTACTTCTCCTAACTCTAGTGTTAATCCACTTAATAACAAACTTAAATTAACATTATATTGTAATTTATACAAATAATCGTTAATAATAGTAAGCTTTTTAAGTATTTTACTATTCAGGACATTATTTGTAAACAATTTTTGATGGTAACAATCATATAAAACCTTTATTAAGGTAATCAAGTTTGTTTTATCAACATATTTTTTTAAAATTACACTATTATTATATAAAATTATATTAGAATTATCTAGTTCTATTTTGCTTAAAAATTCACTAGCATCATTTAAAACTTGATTATATTCTTCTTTACTTAATCCGTAAGAATTAAAATCATCAGATTCCTGATAGTTTACTTTTAAAATTTCAAGTCTACTTAAAATAGTTGGAGCTATATTTTCTTTAGAATTGGTTATAAAAAAACCAATAATATTATCTTCGGGTTCCTCTAAAAACTTAAGCATGTGATTATAAGCAGAACTATTCATTTTTTCAGGACTTACAATAACATAAATATTTTGAGATGTATATAAAGAACATAAATTAAAAGCTTTTTGAATATCAGATACTACATCTTTTTTTATAGTTTTTTCAGTAGTTTCGATAATTTTTAGACTAGGTAAATAATTATTATCAACTAATGCATCAATATTTTCTATTACAGAAAAGATATTTTTTACAAAAGTTTTTAAATCAATTAAACATTTTTGAATATCGTTTGTTTCAAGCAAATAAGCGTGAGCAAGTTTATTCTCACGATATAAAGTATACAAATTTTCAAATACATTATTTAACTTCATATAAACCTCTTAAATTATTAAATATAATATTACAATACCACAAAGACCTGGAAAATCAAGTAAAGATACAACTAAAATTGAAATTAAATTAATAGGAATAATAATATTTAAAGATGACAGTAATAAATTTACTGCATATAAGATACAAATAGATATTACTACCTTTCTAACTACAATAAATAATTTTTTTATCATATTTCATCATTACATAATATGAAAAAAATGGATGTTTATGATATTATTTTTCTATCACTTAATGCCTTATCAAGCGTTAAAACATCCAAATAATCAATTTCAGCACCCATCGGAATACCATAAGATAATCTTGATATTGTTACACCTTTATTTTCAAATATTTGTTTAATATATAAAGTTGTGGTTTGACCTTCAATTGATGAGCGAAGAGCAATTATTATTTCTGGTTTATCTAATTTCTCAATTCTTTTCACCAACGATGATATGTTAATATCTTGTGGAGATACATTATCAATCGGAGAAATTAACCCATTTAAAACGTGATAAACGCCTTTATAATTACCAGCTTTTTCAAAAGAAATAAGACTTTTATAATCCTCAACTACACAAATTATATTTTTATTTCTATTTTCATCATTACAAATGTCACATATATCTTTATCAGTAAGATTACAACATATTTTGCAAGGTTTAAGTACTTTTTTTGCTTTAATCAAAGTGTTACTAAAGTTATTTAGTTCTTCTTCGGATAAGTCCAATGTTGCTAAAGCTAGTCTTTCAGCACTTTTTTCCCCTATTGTAGGATACTTTTTAAAACAACTAATTAATTCCTCTAAAACCTTAGGATACATTAAAATAAACCGCCCATATTAGAGTATTTACCCAATTTATTTTCAGTTTCTTTATCAATTTGCTTTAAAGCATCTTTTACGGCAATTAAAATCATATCAGATAATATTTCTTTATTTTCTTTGTCAAAAGCATTGTCATTTATTATATTTACACTTTGAATGTCCTTATCACCTTTAAATGTGACCTCAACCCATTCAGATTTACCAGTAAAGGTCATTGCATCTAACTCACTCTTTTTATTCATAATATCTTTTTGCATTCTTTGTGCTTGTTGCATTATTTGTTGCATATTCATAAAAAAATTCCTCCTTAACTTTCTTCAATCTTTTTTTTATTGAACACATCTATTATATCATCATATTCTATATTTTGTTCATTTTCTTCAATAAATTGATATTTTATATTATTTTTTATATTATTTTTATATTTTTCCATTTCATTTAGCCAGTTTTCATTACTTGTGGCAATAAATTTATAATTTGTATTGTTAGATTTATTAAAATCGTCTTCAAGCGAACTAATATTTGCATTAATTTCATTAACTAATGCAGTTATTTGAGTTAATAGTACGATAATTTCTGATGAAGCTAAAACTACCTTTGCATCTTCAATTAAACCTAGAATTTTTTTGTTTTCATATGTGTTTAAAAATTCATTCCATTTTTCGGATGATTTAATCTTTTCTTCTTTTGAGGCATTAACAAAGCAGTTATTAATACGAATACTTTCCAAATTAGTTAAATTGTATTCAATTTTTGGTGTTTTTTCAACTATTTTAACATTGGTAGATACTTTTTCTTCATTTTCAACAATATTTTTAGAGTTATTAACTTCATTTTTGATACTTGATTGAGTATTTTTATTAACATTAGTATTAATATAACTTAATAAAATAAGTTCAAGCATACCAAATATATCAACATTTATATTAGTTTTATATAATGATTCTGTTAGTTTAAAACTTAATTCTTGATAAGTATCATAATCAATATTATATATTTTTCTATTTAATTTAATATCAACTGCGTGTATATTTATCTCTTTTATAATTTTTTTTACTAAAGTTTTATAATCAACATTTAAATCTCTACATCTATCAACAAATTTTATAATATTTTCAGCATTATTTTCATTCATATCATCAATTAATGTTTTAATATCATTATTGGATATTGTACCTAGAGTACAGATTACATCATCGTACTCTACCCTTTTATTAAGTTTTGATAATTGATCTAAAATACTTAGTGCATCACGCATGCCACCATCAGAATAATTAGTAATTTCCTCGATTGCTTCATCAGAAATATCAATATTTTCCTCGTTAGATACTTTTTTTAATTGTTCATGAATATCTTTATTAGCAATTTTGCGAAAATCAAGTCTTTGACATCTTGATAAAACGGTTATTGGAACATCCTCAATGTTAGTAGTTGCTAAAATAAATACTACATGTGAAGGTGGCTCCTCTAAAGTTAAAAGTAATGCATTAAAAGCACTTGTGCTTAACATATGAACTTCATCAATTATATATACCTTATATTTAGACGTTATTGGAGATAGTTTTACATTATCAATTATTTCTCTAATTTGATCTACCCCAGTATTTGATGCTGCATCTATTTCATATATATCATTATTTAAATTAAAATTACTACAAATTTCACAATTTAAACAAGGATTACCATTTGTATTATCTAAACAGTTAATTGCCTTTGCAAATATCTTTGCAGTACTTGTTTTACCTGTTCCTCTAGGACCAGAAAATATATATGCATGAGAAATTTTATTATTAATAATGCTATCTTTTAGTAAAGTAATAATATTATTTTGTCCGACAATTTCATCAAATGTTTTAGGACGATATTTTCTGTATAAAACTTTATAATTCATTGTACCTCCGTCTCTTTATATATTATACCAATCAATTAACCATTTTTCTATCTTTTATTAGCAAAAAAATTATTAATTATTTCATTAAAAAAGTTATTATCAACATCTAGTTTTTTATAATTTGTATTATATGTATTAACTTTTTTAAAATTTGAATTCACTAAATAATATACATTATCAATTCTTGATTGTTTAATAATTTCTTTACACATATCACAAGGTTCTAATGTAACATACATATCATAACCATTTAATCGCCAATCTTTATTTTTTTTTGCAGCTTTTTTTATTGCTAAAACCTCTGCGTGATTTAATATAAAATTTGTTTTATGTTTTAAATTATGAGATTTTGATATTATTTTATTATTTTTAGTTATAATACATGCAATTGGTACTTCGTCTTTTTTGAATGCTTTTTTACATTCTTTAATTAAAATATTTAAAAATTTTTCATTCATTTTTAACCTCAAAAAAAGTGCACACAAACATTGATTGATATGGCTGCTTTATTCCTAACCTGACCAGTTTACAATATATTTGTTGCACAAATAAATAATAACAAATTATATAATAATTGGCAAGTATTTTTGATAAAAATTTTAAAAAATAGTCGATTTTTTGGCATAAGTCAGGCAAAATTTAGCCAATGTTTCACGTGAAACATTGGTGGTGAAATACATATTTTCTATATATAATAATAAATATAATTGAGCAAGCAATAGTGTTTTATAATATAGAATCTAATTAAATTTTAAAATTTTTTTTTAACAAAAAAGTCTGTTTTTTGGCATATTTTAGGGAATTTTTAATCAATGTTTCACGTGAAACATTGTACTTGTAATACAATTATTATATATATAAACATTATTATTATATATGATACTTCATATAATAAATCAGGTTACTATATATATACATTTTCAGGCATATTTTAGCCAAAAAATCCGCTATGTTTCACGTGAAACATTGGTGGTGAAATACACATTTTTATGTATAATATTAAAATAAATTAAGTAAACAGTAGTATCTTATAATATGATAATTTAATTAGATTATGACATTATTTTTTTAAAAAAATGCTGTTTTTTAGCATATATTAGGGAAATTTTAGCTAATGTTTCACGTGAAACATTAGATTCAAAATATATACTTTACTTGATAAAACTATTAAGCAAAATCTATTTAATATTAAAATCATATAATGTAAAAATTGTATTATATATTTAAATTTTATAAATTATTTTAACAAAAAGTGCTATTTTTTGGCATAAGTTAGGCAAAAAATAAGCAATGTTTCACGTGAAACATTGCTATTATTATTCTTCGTTAGTAGATTCTTCATCAAGATTTTTATCTACAATACTTATTGCAGTTACCTTTTGATTATCTTTTAAATGAATAAGTCTAGTGCCTTGAGTTGCTCTACCCAAAGTAGAAATTTGTGAAATAGGCATCTTAATTGTAATACCTGAATTAGTCATTAAAATTAATTCTTTATTTTCATCAGATACTTTTACAGATACTAAATTACCATTCTTTTCAGTAACATTTAATGCTTTAACACCTTTGCTGCCCCTTCTTGTTTGACGATATTCTGAAACTAGAGTTTGTTTACCATATCCTAACTCAGTAACAATTAGTATTGTATTAGATTCCTTAACTGTTTCTAAACAAATACATTCACCACCATCAAGATTAATACCTCTTACACCTGAAGCAGTTCTACCCATTGTTCTAACTTCATTTTCATTAAACTTAACAAGTTTTCCACTACTTGAACCTAATAATATTAAATCATTATTAGAAGCAAGCCTTACACCAATAAGTTCATCATTATCTTTTAAACTAATACATATTTTGCCTGAAGTCCTAATATTTTCAAATTCATTTATACTAGTTTTCTTAACAATTCCCTTCTTTGTAGCAAAGAATAAATAATCTTTTGTAGAATCTTTTGAAATTGATACAATTGATGTTACAAATTCATCCTTTAATAAAGGTAATAAGTTAATAATAGGAAGTCCTTTTGAAGTTCTTGAGAATTCTGGAACTTCATAACCTTTCATTCTGTATACCTTACCCTTATTCGTAAAGAATAAAATATGATCGTGAGTAGATAAATTACAAGCTTGATCAACGAAGTCTTCATCGTTTGTAGTAATACCTTTAACTCCCATTCCACCACGATTTTGAGTCCTAAATACATCTGGTTTAGTTCTCTTAATATAGCCTTTTTTAGTTAATACAACCATTATATTTTCCTCAGGTATTAATGATTCATCATCAATATAATCAATAGCTGTCATATCTATATTAGTTCTTCTTTCATCAGCATATTTATTCTTGATTTCTAACATTTCATTCTTAATTATTTCATCAATTTTTTGTGGACTACTTAAAATTGCTTTTAACTCATCAATTAATTTTAATAAATCATTTAATTCAGACTCTATTTTATCTCTTTCAAGTCCTGTTAAACGTTTTAATTTCATTTCAAGAATTGCTTCAGATTGAATATCATCTAAACCATATCTTAAATTTAATTCTTTTTTAGCAATTTCGTCTGTTTTTGAGGATTTAATTATCTTAATAACATCATCAATATGATCTAATGCTATCTTTAATCCCTCTAAAATATGAACTCTTGCTTCGGCCTTTCCTAAATCGAATTTAGTTCTACGAATAATTACTTCTCTTTGGAAATCAATATATTTTGATATAATATCTTTTAATCCAAGTGTTTTTGGGGTTAAACCATCAAGCATTAAGAAAATAATTCCGTAAGATATTTGAAATGCAGTATGCTTATATAAATTATTTAAAATAACTTGAGGATTTGCATCTTTCTTTAAGGTAATTGTAATTTTGATACCATTTTTTAAATCAGTATGATAATCAGAGATACCATCAAGAACTTTATTATGAACAAGTTCTGCAACTTTATCTTTTAATTCTGCAGTATTAACACCATAAGGAACTTCAGTGATAACTATAACATTATGTCCTTTTTGTTCCTCGATAACAGCCCTACTTCGAATTGTTATTGTTCCTCTACCGGTATCATATGCTTTTTTTATACCCGAGTTACCTAAAATAATACCACCAGTTGGAAAATCTGGCCCTTTTATGAAATGCATTAACCCTAATGTATCAATGTCTGGATTATCAATATAAGCAACACAACCATCAATTACCTCACCTAAATTATGAGGTGGAATATTTGTGGCCATACCAACTGCAATACCCATTGATCCATTAACTAGAATATTTGGAAATCTACTTGGTAAAACTTTTGGTTCTTTTTCTGTTGAAGTATAGTTATCATCCATATCAACAGTATCTTTTTGAATATCTCTTAAAAGTTCCAAAGAAATCTTGGCAAGTCTTGCCTCTGTATAACGGTATGCAGCTGGTGAGTCACCTTCGATTGTACCGAAGTTTCCATGACCATCAACAAGCATATAACGCTGATTAAAGTCTTGAGCAAGTCTAACCATTGCATCATAAATTGATGAATCTCCGTGTGGATGGTAATGTCCCATAACATAACCAACTGTAGTTGCAGATTTTTTATGAGGTTTGTCAGGGGTATTACCTTCTTCATACATTGACCATAAAATTCTACGATGTACGGGCTTTAACCCATCTCTTAAATCTGGTAATGCTCTTGATGTTATAACACTCATTGAGTAATCTAAAAATGATGTTTTTACTTCACTAACAATATTATTTTCGATATGCTTATCTTTTTCGTGAAACTCTCCACCGTAATCAATATCTTCGATTAGTTCTTCATTTTCAATATTTTCATCATCTATTGTATTAATATTATCATTATTATCCATTTAAACCTCCTATATATCTAAGTTTTGAACATTAATTGCGTTTTCTTCAATAAATGTTCTTCTTGGTTCAACTTCATCACCCATTAATTTGCTAAATATTTCGTCAGCCATCATACAATCTTCAACAACGATTTTACGAAGAGTTCTTTTTTCAATGTCCATTGTTGTTTCATTTAGTTCTTCAGGGTCCATTTCACCAAGACCTTTCATTCTTGTTATTTCTACTCTATTTCTTATATTTTCTGGTAAACTATTTAAATATGCATCTCTTTCCTTTTCATCAAGTACATATTTTCTTGTTTTTCCGTACCTTATTCTAAATAATGGAGGCTGTGCGGCATATACGTGCCCTGCCTCAACAATCGGTCTAAAAAAGCGGTAAAATAACGTTAAAAGAAGAATTCTAATATGAGCTCCATCGACATCGGCATCGGTCATAATTATTATTTTGTTATAACGAAGTTTATCTAAATTAAATTCTTCACCAATACCTGTACCAAAAGCAGTAATAATAGATCTAATTTCTTCATTATTTAACGCTCTATCTAACCTGTTTTTCTCAACATTTAATATTTTACCACGAAGAGGAAGTATTGCTTGTCTTAAAGAATCACGACTCTTTTTTGCAGATCCACCTGCACTATCACCCTCGACTATAAATATTTCACATTCATTTGGATCTTTACTTTTACAATCGCAAAGTTTTCCAAAGAAATTTGTAACTGCTAAATCAGTCTTGCGAGTAATCTCTCTTGCTTTTTTTGCTGCATTTCTGGCTCTACAAGCAAGCATTGCTTTCTCAACAATTATTTTAGCATCAGCTGGATTTTCCAAAAGAAACTTCTCAAACCCTTCAGAAAAGACATTATCTGCAAGTTTTCTAACTTCTGAATTACCTAATCTTCCTTTTGTTTGACCTTCAAACTGGGGATTTGGATGTTTACAAGAAATAATCATTGTTAAACCTTCTTTAACATCATCACCTGTTAAAGATTCATCTTTTTCTTTAAGTAAATTAGCCTTTCTTGCATAATTGTTAATAACTCTCGTTAATGCTCTACGTACTCCTTCTTCGTGTGTTCCACCATCGTGAGTATTTATATTATTAACAAATGAGTAAATATTGTCACTATAACCATCATTGTATTGTAGTGCAACCTCGAAAAATACACCTGAATCTTGACCTTCAAGATGAATAATATCATCGTGAATTGGAGTTTTGTTTTGATTTATAAATTTTACATATTCAGATATTCCACCCTCATATAAAAATGTATCTCCAGTAGTATCTTCTTCATCTCGATCATCTCTTAAAGTTATTCTTAAACCCCTATTTAAAAAGGCTAATTCCCTAATTCTTACTTTTAGAGTTTCATAGTCATAAATTGTTGTATCAAATATTTCTGGGTCTGGTTTAAATGTTACTGTTGTTCCTGTTCTATTAGGTTCACAATCACCAATTTCATGTAATTTTTCAACAGTATGTCCACCTTTTTCAAATCTAATAAAATAAATTTTACCATTTTTAAATACCTTTACTTCTACCCAAGAAGATAATGCATTAACTACTGAAGCACCAACTCCATGAAGACCACCAGAAACTTTATAGCCTCCACCACCAAATTTACCTCCTGCATGAAGTACAGTATATACGGTTTCTACTGTAGATAACCCTGTTTTAGGGTGAATATCAACAGGTATACCTCTACCATCATCTTTTACTGTAATTGAATTATCTTTATTAACAATTACTTCAATATTTTTACAATAACCAGCAAGTGCTTCATCTATTGAATTATCTACGATTTCCCATACTAAATGGTGTAACCCTTTAACATCTGTTGTTCCAATATACATTCCTGGTCTTTTTCTAACTGCCTCTAAACCTTCAAGTACTTGAATATCCGAAGCATCATAATGTTCTGCCATACTTAATTCTTCCTTTCTATTTGACCATTATTAGCATAATAAATATTACTTTCTTCAAGTAAACTCTTATCAACATCATTAATATCAGTGGTTGTAATAAAAGTTTGAACTTCTTTATTCAACATTTTAATGATGTTATTTATTTTTATACTATCCAACTCTGAAAATAAGTCATCAAGTATCAATATAGGATAACTCCCATTAATTAATTTAATTAAAATTAATTCAGCTAGTTTAAATGATATTATCGCATTTTTTTGTTGACCTACACTACCATATTCCTTTATATTATAACCATCTAATATAAAATCAAAATCATCATGGTGTACTCCAATCATAGTTTTACGATAATTTAACTCTGTTTTTAAGTTCTTTTTATATACATTTTCAAGATCTTCATATGATTTATTTTTATAATCACTACGATATTTAATATCTAAATTTCCGTAATCAAAAATATTTTTATAAATGGATGTTAAATTTTTGTTAATATTATCAATAAAACTTTCTCTTATCTTACAAATTTCCATTCCTAAAGTAATCAATTTTTGAGTTAATATATTTAAATATTCTAAGCTTCCATTACTATTTAAGTATAATTCTTTTAGATAAGCATTGCGATTTTTTAAAATTTTATTATAATCACTTATTAATTTAATATAATTACTATTTATTTGCGATATTTCAATATTTAACAGCTTTCTTCGATTACTTGGTGAATCAATAAATATTTTCGTATCATACGGATTAAAAAGAACAATATTAATTTTAGAAATAAAATCCCCAACTTTTGTTATTTTTTTGTTATCAATGAATAACTTTTTAGAATTTTTGTTTAGTTCAATAAAGTATGTTTTATTATCAACTACTCCTTTTACTAAACAAACATCACTATTTTTTCTTATTAAATTCTTATCATTCATTGTTCTAAAAGATTTACTCAAAGATAATAGATAAATAGCCTCAATTAAATTTGATTTACCAGTACCATTATTTCCATATATAATATTTAAATTATTTGAAAAGTCAATATTTAATTGTTCATAATTTCTAAAATTATATAATCTTAAATTTGATATTATCATTTTTGCCTCTTTTTAACTAAAATCATTAATTTTACCCCCTTACTGGTACTCCTATACATACAACAATTATACCACAAATGAAGGTTAAATTAAAGAACTATTTAATATTTCTTTTAAAAATAGTATCTAATCTAGAAGCTTTAAATAATTGTTTAGTAAAAATGTTATTAGATACTGGTATTACAAGTTTTTTTTTATTTAAAAATGTAATTATTAGTTCTTTTGAATTAATGGAGTAATATTTATCAACTTCAATATAATTAATCCAAACACAATTTATATTTTTATAAGAATTTGTTGGAAAGAAAATTAACTCTTTTTTTTCACTAATAATAATTGGTAATTTTGTTGATATACCAAGTAGTGATTTTGCACTATGCATTCTTCCTAAAAATGTGCTTCCATAATAAATACAACTATCATTTATAATGTTGTTTAAAGATTCTTCAATATAAAAATCTATATATTTTTCTACTACTTTAACTTTATTATCTACAGTTAATAATGCTAAAGTATTCTCATTTATTATATATTTGTCCATAATTTCCCCCTGACAAGGATGTTATAACATAAAAAAGACAAAAACTTTGTCGATTTTTGTCTCTTAGTATGTTTTTATTGGTAAAATTAATTCAATTATAGTATCATCATCTACACTATTAATAATTATTGGTTTATCATCACCATTTATAAGAAGTATAATATTTTCACTATCAAGAACTTTTAATGCATCTAACATATATTTTGAAGAATAACTAATTTCTAACTTTTCTTTATTATTTGAATCAATTGTTAATTCTTCTTTACTTTTACTATCTGAAGATGCAGCAAAAAGTGTCATTTTTTTGTTATCAATTACCATTTTAATAATATTTTTATCCTTACTTACCATAATTGTTGAGGCTCTATCAATTGCACTATAGAATTCTTTTAAATTTAAGTTAATCATATAGTTAAAATCTTTTGGAATATAGTTTGAAGTGTCTGGGTAAGTTCCATTTAATAAGGCAGTTTGAAATAATATGTTATTATAATGAAATAAAACTTTATTTTTAAATAAATCTATTTCAACATTACCTTCATCTTTTAAAATGTATACTAATTCATTAACACTTTTACCAGGTATTACTATATTTATATTACTATTTATAGAATCTTTTAATTTAACAGTTTTTTTAGATAATCTATAAGAATCTGTAGCTGTACACTCTAATATATCACCATTTATTTTTAAATTTAATCCTGTAAGAAGAGGTCTTACCTCTTGCATACTCATAGCATAAGATGTTTGATTAATCATTTCTTTTAAAATTTTTGATTCTAAATATATAGTATTTTGACTTTTTTCAAGTGCTATATTAGGATATTCCCCAATATTATAACATTCAATTATATATTCATTTATATCAGAATAAATTTTTATATTATTATTATCAGTTAATTCAAAGTTAATAATTTCACTTGGCATTTTTCTTATTATTTCTAATAAACATCTACTTTGAAGTACTGCTCTACCCTCTTTTTCTATATTTACTATATTTTTTGCTTCAATAGTAGTTTTAATTGTAAGTTCACTATCACTTGCTTGTACCTCTAAACCATCATTAGTTAAGTTTAGTAATATACCATTTAATACCGGTATTGTAATTTTTGTTGATAAAGCTCTAACAGCATTTGATAAAGCCTCAACGATAATATTTTTATTAATTGTAAATTTCATATTTTTCCATCCTTCTTTCTTTTAAAATTAATTATTATGTTTATTATAATGTTTTGTTTGTTGATAACTTGTGAATTACTTATATTTTAATATAATTTTATTGATTTTTATTAAAATTTTATCAACATAATTCCACAAAATTATAACTTATTTTTAATTTCTTTAATAGTATTGTTTAATTTTTCATCTTTTTTGATGTCATTATTTATTTTATCATAAGATGCTGAAATTGTTGAATGATCCCTCCCTCCAAATTCTAAACCAATTCTTTCTAGTTTTTCATCTGTTTCAACTCTACATAGATATATTGCTATATGTCTTGGTTTACTTATATTTGAAACTTTCTTTTTACTTTTTAAATCACTAACTGTTATTCCAAAGTAATCCGCTACTGCTTTTTGTATTTTACTTATGGAGTTATCCGCATAAATATTTACACTTAAGTAGTCTTTTAAACCTTCAATTGCAAAATTTAAATCTATTTTATCAGGAACCATCATTGCTGTATAAGCCATTAATCTATTTATTGTTCCTTCTATAAATCTAATATCATTTTGACAAGAGTTTGCTATATATTCAATAACCTCTTGATTTAATCTATTTTCTAGTGATGTATTTTTGATTTTACTATGTATTATTTTACATCTTAGTTGAAAATCTGGGGGATAAATATCAACTGGAAGTCCCCACATAAATCTACTTCTTAATCTATCCTCAATTTTCTTTAAATCATCTGGAGATCTATCAGAACTTATTATAATCTGTTTATTTGTTTGATATAAAGCATTAAAAGTATGGAAGAATTCTTGTTGAGATTTGTCAGCACCAACTAAAAATTGAATATCATCAATAATTAATACATCTACATTTTTGTACTTATCTTTGAAGTTTTTAGCATAATTCATTGAACTAATGCCTTTTTCAATACTTGCTATTCCAGTGTAATCCTCAACAAATTCATTACTTGTAACATAAAGAACTTTTTTATTAGAATGATTAACGATATAGTTACCAATTGCATGCATTAAATGAGTTTTACCTATTCCACTTCGTCCATATAGAAATAAAGGATTGTGAATTGAGCCTGGATTTTCCGCTACTGCATGAGCGGATACTACTGCAAGTCTATTAGATTCCCCTACTACAAAAGATTCAAAAGTAAATTTTGGATTTAGGTTTGTTACCCACTCTTCATTAAAATCCTCTGTTACTTCTTTGTTAGGTTTATTTTCTTTTGTTTCTTGTAATTCATCTTCAGTGAAATATTCAATATTAAATGTTTTTCCAGTTATATTAATAAATGCTTTATCAATATATTCTTTATAATTTTCTGAAAGCATACTTTTATGAATATCCATTGGAACAACTATTTTTAGCGTATTACCTTCTAAAGATATTGGTCTAATTTTAGAAAACCAAAGATTATAAACATTAAGGCTAACAACCTGTTCAATTTCCTCTAAAAAGTTTTTGAATAACTCATTTACATCCATACCTTACCCCACATACAAACTTTCCTTACCTACATTGTACTTCATTTTTGCAAAAAGATAAAGAAAAAATTTAATATAACAAGTTATCAACAAAAGTTATCAACATTTTTTTCTTTTAAATACTGGGCTTAAACCACTTATCAACATTATCAACAAAATGATTTGTTAGTTATTTTGTTGAAAGATAATTATACTATGTGGAATTTGTTAAAATAAAATTGTTGATAATGTTGAAATCTTGGTTAACCTATTATATTACTTTAAAATTATTGTTGATAATTTGTTAATAACTTTGTTGAAATATATAAAATAATCCAACTTTAAAATTTAATAACAAAAAATACTTGACTATTTGCTTGATTTATAGATATAATAGTAACGCGTAAGAAAAGGAGAAAGTATATATATGAAAAGAACATATCAACCAAATAATAGAAAAATGAAAAAAACTCATGGTTTTTTCTCAAGAAAAAATGGTAAAGTTTTATCAAGCCGTAGAAAAAAAGGTAGAAAAGTTTTAAGTAAATAAAAACCACTTTAAATGTGGCTTTTTTTAAAGAGGTTAATTATGAAAAAAAGAGACATTGTTAAAAGTAGTGAAGAATTTAATAAAATTTTAAATAATAAACAAAGAGTATCTAATAATAGATATATAATATTTTATTATCCAAGTGATGATGGAAAAAAATACTTTGGTATAAGTGCTCCCAAAAAATATGGAAATGCAGTTTTTCGTAATAAAATGAAAAGAAGACTTAGATCACTTATAGATGAATGTAATTTACTATTCAAAAATGGAAAAAAATATATTATAATTATTAAGAGAGATTTTATAAATTCTGCATATAAAGATAATTTAGAATCTTTAAGAAATTTGATAGGAGAGTTAAATGAAAAAAAATAAGAAATTTTATATCATAGTTTTATTAGTTATAACTATGTTAACAACTGGGTGTGGCTCTAATAGCTATATTAAAGATGAAAAGGGTAAATTAGTAACAAATTCTGAAACCGGACAAAGTTTACAAAAAACTATTTATTGTAAACCTTCAGAAAAAACAGAAATGTATAAGTTATATGAAAAGTATGAAGATCAGATGGAAGTTAAACTTTCAAATTTACCAAGTTGTGATAAATATAAAATAAATTCTAATAAAACAAATAGTTTATGGCAATTTTTGTTTGTTAAACCACTTGCTTTTATTATTTTAAAAGTAGGTTTATTATTCAAAAATATAGGTATGACTCATGCTTACCTAGGATTATCTGTTATATTAATTGGTTTATTAATTAGAATTATATTATTACCACTTACGATTAAAACTCAAACTCAAAGTGAGAGAATTAAAAAAGCAACTCCAGAAATTCAAAAGTTAGAAAGAAAATATGGTAATGATACTTCTCAAGAAGCAATGATGGCAAAACAACAAGAAATGATGATGATTTATAAAAAGTATCAAGTTAATCCAATGTTAAGTTGTATTATGTCACTAATTCAATTACCATTATTCTTTGCTTTCCTTGAGGCAATTTATAAAATACCAGCAATATACGAAGGAAGAATATTTGGATGGAATTTAGGAACAACTCCAAGTATTGGAATTTTCAAAAATCATCAATATACATTTATTATTCTTGTAGTATTAATTATTTTATCAACTTATTTTTCATTTAAATTTACAATGAAACAAACTGCATCTAGTTCAAGTTTACCAGGTGCTGAAAAACAAACTAAATTTATGTTAATATTTATGACAGTATTTATTGGTTTTGCATCATTAAGTTTACCAACAGCTATTGCATTATATTGGATTGTTACTTATGCATTTATGATTATTCAAACTTATATAATTAAGTTTATAAAAAATGGTAAAACTGATAAAAAAATCAAAAAACAAAAGAAAAGTATTAATGAAAAATTAAAGGTTAAGGAGAATTTGAAGTATGGAAAAAATAAGTAAAGTAGGTAAAAATTTTGAAACAGTATTCGAAGAAATTTTAACAGAAAATAATTTAACTCAAGAAGAAGTTATTTATAAAACTACTGAAATTAAAAAAGGTTTATTTAAATCAGCAAATGTTGAAGTAACAATTTATAAAAAGTCTGATATTTATGATTTTGTAAAAGAATTTTTAAAAGAGATAGTAAATAATTTAGGCCTTGAGGTAACATTTGAAACTAAAAAAGTAGAAGATAGAGTGGTTATTAAAATGTATTCAAACAATAATAATATTTTAATTGGCCATAATGGAAATACAATTAAGGCTCTTGAAAATTTAGTTAGACAAAAAATTCAACTTGAAACAGGTATGTTCTTTATAATTTCTTTAGATGTTGAAAACTATAAAGATAAAAAAATTAGTAGATTAGAAAGACTTGCTAAGCAAACTGCTAGAGAAGTTAAAAGAACACATATTGATGTTCATTTAGAAAATATGAATTCATATGAAAGAAGAATTATTCATAATGCTTTATCGGAATTTAAAGGTATTTCTACAAAAAGTACTGGTGAAGAGCCAAATAGACATATAGTTATAAGTTATATTGGAGAAAAATAGTCAATTTCATTTTGGCTATTTTTTATTTACATTAAATTAAAATAGTGTTACAATAACGCAAGGAAAAGGAGGCACTATGGAAGATACTATTTGTGCTATTGCTACTTCTTTAGGAGTGGGGGCTATATCAATAATTAGATTAAGTGGTAAGGATGCTATAGAAAAAGTTAATAGTATATTTTCTCGTGATTTAACAAATGTAAATTCTCATAGTGTTACATATGGTCATATCGTTTATAAAAATGAAATTATTGATGAGGTATTAGTTACGGTAATGAGAGCTCCAAAAACATATACAACTGAGGATATAGTAGAAATTAACTCTCATGGAGGATATATAACCTCAAATAAGATACTTGAAATATTATTAGAAATAGGTTGTAAGTTAGCAGAACCTGGTGAATTTACAAAAAGAGCTTTTTTAAATGGTAGAATAAATTTAATTCAATCTGAAGCGGTAAATGAACTTATTAAAGCAAAAACAGATTCAAAAAGAAAATTATGTTTAAATCAAATAGGGGGAAATGTTACTAAAATAATTGATGATATTAGAGAGGATATTGTCAAATTACTTGCTAATATTGAGGTTAATATAGATTACCCTGAATATGAAGATAATCCTATTGTTACAACAAATTTACTTAATGAAAGTCTAAATCATATTAATAAAAAAATTGAAACTTTAAAAACTAATGCAAATTTTGGTAAGATTATTTGTGATGGAATTAATGTCGCTATTATTGGTAAACCAAATGTAGGTAAAAGTAGTATATTAAATAACTTTTTAGATGAAGAAAAGGCTATTGTTACAGATATTGCAGGAACTACTAGAGATATTGTTGAAGGAAATATATCCTTAAATGGAGTAGAACTTAAATTAATAGATACAGCAGGTATTCATGATACTGATGATTATGTTGAAAAAATTGGTGTTAATAAAAGTTTAGAAAAATTAAATAATGCTGATTTAGTTATTCTTGTTTTAGATGGTTCAAAAGAACTTGATGAAAATGATAACAAATTACTAACATGTATTGATAAAACAAAAACAATTATTTTCGTTAATAAAAGTGATTTACCACAAAAAATTAATTTAAATTTAAAAGATAATGTAATTTATGGTAGTGCAAAAGAAGTAGAGGGACTTTCAAAATTAAAAGAAAAAATAATAGATATGTTTAATTTAAATGAAATAAACAAAGATCTAACATATTTATCAAATGTAAGACAAATAGATTTAGTAAAAGAAGCATATTTATCAATTAATAATGCGAAAAATTCATTAAGTAATGGAATACCAATTGAAATGATTTCTACAGATTTAAAAGAATGTTATGAATTTTTAGGAGAAATAATTGGTAAAACATATAAAGATGATATAATTGATAGATTGTTTCAAGATTTTTGTGTAGGAAAGTAGGAATGATTATGTATGATGTTATAGTTGTAGGTGGAGGACATGCAGGTTGTGAAGCTGCACATATAAGTGCATTTATGGGTAAAAAAACTTTGCTTATCACTTCGAATAAAAAAAATATTGCAGATATGCCTTGTAATCCCTCAATTGGTGGTAGTGCAAAGGGTATTATTGTAAGAGAAATAGATGCTTTAGGTGGTTTAATGGGTATAGTTGCAGATAAATCACATTTTCAAATTAAAATGCTCAATAATTCTAAAGGTCCTGCTGTAAGAAGTTTAAGAGCTCAAGCAGATAAAAAAGTTTATCCAAAAGTAATGCTTGATTATTTAGAAAATACTCCAAATTTAGATATAAAAGAGGGTATGGTTGAGGATTTAATAATAGAAAATAATAATATAAAAGGTGTAATTTTAGAAAATAAAGAAGAAATATATTGTAATGCAGTGATTCTTACAACAGGAACATATTTAAATGCTAATATTTTAATTGGCTCTGAAAATACACCAAGTGGTCCTCATGGAGAAAAAAGAAGTAACAATCTTTCAAATAATTTAAAAAAATATGAGTTTAATATAAAAAGACTTAAAACAGGTACTCCTCAAAGAATTAAAGCTTCAAGTATTGATTTTTCAGTCTTAAAAGAGGAAAAAGGAGATGATACTTATTGGACATTTTCTTTTGATACTAAACCTTTATATAAAATTAATGAACAACAAAAATGTTATTTAGTTTATACAAATGAAAATACTCATAAAATTATTAGAGATAACTTAAAAAAAAGTGCTATGTATGGTGGTTATGCAACAGGTGTTGGTCCAAGATATTGCCCATCTATTGAGGATAAAATAGTTAGATTTGCTGATAAAGAAAGGCACCAACTTTTTTTAGAACCAGAAAGTATTTACTATGATGAATGGTATTTACAAGGATTTTCAACTTCAATGCCTAGAGATGTTCAAGAAAAAATGGTTCATTCTCTACATGGATTAGAAAATGCAGTAATATCTAAATATGCATATGCAATAGAGTATGATGCAATAGATGCAATGCAAATTAAACCTAGTTTAGAAACAAAAATTATTTCAGGACTATTTACAGCGGGACAAATTAACGGAACTTCAGGTTATGAAGAAGCTGCAGGTCAAGGTTTAGTCGCAGGTATTAATGCTTCATTAAAGTTAGATAATAAGGAAGCAATGGTTTTAAAAAGATCAAGTGCTTATATTGGTGTTTTAATTGATGATTTGGTTACTAAAGGTATTACAGATCCATATAGAATGCTTACTTCAAGAGCGGAGTTTAGACTACTTTTAAGACACGATAATGCTGATGAAAGACTTACTCCAATTGGATATGAAGTAGGTAGTGTATCTAAAGAAAAATATAGTAATTACTTAAATAAAAAGAATAATATAAATAAATTGAAAGAAATTCTTACAAATAATAATCTTGTAATGAATGAAGAAGTAAAAGAAAAATTTATAGAAAATAATTTAGATGTTCCTAAAAAAAATATGAAGTTTATTGAACTATTAAAAAGACCAGAAATATCTCTAGACTTTTTAGCAAATTTTATTGATATAGCTGGGTTTACTAATGAAGAAAAAGAAGAAGTAACTATTGAAGTTAAATATGAAGGTTACATAAAAAAAGAGTATGAACAAAAAGAAAAATTATTAAAAATGGAATCTAAACAAATTCCTAAAGATATCGATTATAATAAAGTAAAAAATATTGCTAGTGAAGCAAGACAAAAGTTATCACTTGTTAGACCAGAAACTATTGCTCAAGCATCAAGAATAAGCGGAGTTAATCCTGTTGATATATCACTTTTATTAATATATTTAAAAAAGGAGTATAACAAAAATGATTAATGAATTTATTAAAAATCTTCAGAAAAATAATATTCCTTATGATGATGAAAAGTTAACTCAATTAAATATTTATTATAACTTTTTAATTGACTATAACAGTCATACTAATGTAACAGCAATTACTGATGAAAAAGAAGTATATTTTAAACACTTTTTGGACTCTCTAATGGTTTCCAAAGCAGTAAATTTATCTAATCAAAATATACTTGATATTGGTTCAGGAGCAGGTTTTCCAGGTATTGTTTTAAAAATTTTTTACCCAGATATTAAACTTACAGTTCTTGATTCAAATAATAAAAAAATAACATTTATAAATATGTTATTAGAAAAACTTAATATTAAAGATGTAGTTACTGTATGTGATAGAGCAGAAAATTATATGATAGATCATTTAAATAAATTTGATATTGTTTTATCAAGAGCAGTTGCTTATGCAGATATTATTACTTCATTATCAGTGCCATTTATTAAGAAAGCTGGAGTAATTATTCTTATGAAAGGTAATTATGAAGGGGAACTTAAAGTATTAAATACATATAAAAACGAGCTTAATATTTCAAGTATTGATATTATTAATTATGATATTTTATCAAATGAAAATAATCGCTCTTTAATTGTGATTAAGAAAAATAATGAATCATCAAAAGTTGTTAATTATGCAAAATTACTTAAACAAAGTGAAAATAGAAAGAAGAAACTAAATTTGAAATAGTTTCTTCTTTTTTTGCCCTTGAAAAAATTTACAAGATATATTATGATATATATAGTAGAAGAAGGGGCCAATATGAATTTTGATGCTAATGTTTTAAATGTTGCTGTAGAAGATATAATTCCTAATCGATTTCAACCACGATTAGTTTTTGATGATGCTTCTTTAAAGGATTTAGCAGAATCAATAAAAGCTCACGGAATAATACAACCTCTTGTTTTGAGAAGACTAGGTGAAAAATATGAGATAATTGCTGGTGAAAGAAGATATAGAGCCGCAATGTTAGCCGGACTTTCTAGTGTTCCTGCAGTTATTGCTAAAATAGATGATAAAAGTGCCCAAGAAGTAGCAATTAGTGAAAATGTCCAAAGAAAAGAATTAAATCCAATTGAGGAAGCAAAATCTTATCAAGCATTACTAAATGAAGGTTTTATGACTAAAGAAGTTTTTGCTAAAAAATTAGGTATACCTGTATCAGTATTGGAGGCAAAACTTAAATTATTATATATGCCACAGGAAGTACAAGATGCTCTTTTAGCGGGTAAAATATCTGAAAGACACGCAAAAACTTTAATGAAAATAAAAGAAAGTAGCGATCAAGTAAAGTGGCTACATGAAATTATAGATAAAAGATTAAATGTTAAAGAGTTAGAAAATGAAATTGCTAAAGAATATGGCGATTTAAATACTTCATTTAACATAGATATTGATAAATTAAAAAGTACTTCAACTGATATTAATGTGCCTCTTATACAGCCAATAAATCCTGTATCAAACACTAATGTAGGTCCAATTAATTTAGGAGAAAAAAGACAAAATAAGTTCTTTAATGACCTTGAGGATGAACAGGCAAATATGAGTACTGATGAAACTGCTAATCCATTTCAAAATTCTTATATGAGTTTTGAAAGTGATAAGGAAAGTATAGATAGTTTAGATTTTTTACCTCCAAACTAACTATCTTTTTTTGTGTCTATATAATATGGCTCACTACCTTTTAAATAGTAGAATATAGCCATATTTTTTTTATCATTTGTAGTTTGTCCATTAATAGCATTTAAAGGAAGTCCTACAACATTTTCTGGCATTTCATACCAGTTATTTTCACTGTCTTCCTGAATATAAGAAACTGTATTTGCCCAAACATTTTTAACTTCTCCTCCAAGTTTAAGTTCAATATTTGAGTTATCATCATAGCCTGCCCATGTCATCATTAAAATATTTTTATTATAACCAACAGCCCAGTAATCTGTGTCTGTTGTTCCAGTTTTAAAGGCATATTTTTGATTTAATTTTTCTGCTATATTTAAGGCTGTAGGATAATTATAATCTATAAATGATGAATTTGTTGTACTTGTAAGAAGCTCATTTAAAATATATACATAATTTGGATTTAATACTAAATTATTAGTAGGCTCGTGAGAATATATAACATTTCCTTCCTTATCAAGTATTTTTTCTATAAAATATAAGTCTTTTTTATAACCTAAAGAGGCAAAAGTTGTATAAGCATTGGCAAAATCCAACATATTTAATTCACTTGTACCTAGTGCAAGAGATACTACATTTTTTAATTTTTCTTTTATACCACATTTTTTAGCAGTGTTTATTAAAGTATCTACGCCTAAAAAAAGATTTGTTTTAACAGCATAAATATTATCTGAATACGCAAGAGCGGCAGCCATTGTTATTTCTTTATTACCATATAAGTTACCATAATTTTTTGGTGCATAGGTTTTTCCATCACTTAAATTAAAGGTTGTATATTGACTTAAAAAAGTTGATGATGAAGTCATACCATTTTCCAAAGCACCATAATACAAAATTGGTTTCATTGTTGAACCTACTTGTCTTTTTGCACTTAATGCACGATTATATTCACTTTTTTTATAGTTTCTACCTCCGGAAAGAGCAAGAACTTTTCCAGTATTTGGATCAATAATAACCGAAGCCATTTCAAGTTTTTCATCCTTTATATTATTAAGAAGCTCTTCTTCCATCTTTTTTTGATAATCAAGATTTAAATTAGTATAAATTTTATATTTACCACTGTTAATCATTTTATCATCAAAACCAAGTTTATTTTTTAATTCATAATAAACAGCATCTTCATAATAATCAAGCATCTGCAGATTATTATCATTTTTTTTGCCATAAATTTCAATTTTATTTTTAAATAAGTTATTATATTTTTCACTTGATAAAAGTCCATTATTTACCATTGTTAAGGCAACAACTTTAGCTCTTTGAATACTTTTATCATAGTCTGATACTGGGTTGTAGTGACTTGGACTTTTAGGAATACCCGCTAAAATAAGAGATTCCTCTAAAGTTAAATCTTTAGGTTTTTTATTAAAATAGTATGCTGATGCTTCAGCAATCCCAAAATTACCCAAACCAAAATTAATTGTATTTAAGTATGCCTCCAATATTTCGTCTTTATCGTAATGAACCTCTAAATTAAGTGTCATTAAAGCTTCTTTAATTTTTCTATCCCAAGTTTTGTCAAAATCAAGATAAGCATTTTTAATATATTGTTGAGAAATTGTACTACCACCCTCAATTATTTTCTTGTTTTTCAAATTATTAAATAATGCTTTTATAATTCTTAAATAATCAAATCCATTATGAACATAAAAATTTTTATCCTCAACTGAAACAACAGCATCTTTTAAATTTTGTGATATTTTATTAATATTAGTCCATCTATTATTTTTATTACCCTCATAGAAAACATTTTCATCTATATCATATAATTCATAAGTATGATAAGAATTTAACTGAAGTTTTGGGGAAAAGTATGAATAAGAATATAGCCCAATTATTATAATAATTATTGATAAAAAAGAAAATAAAAATATTTTGTATAGTAAATTTAATATACGCAACTTTATTCACCCTTATTTAGTATCGTAAAAAAATTAAAAAATATGAGTGCATTTTTAGATATAGTATGCTATAATGTTGTAGAAAAAACGAGAAAGACCGGGAAAGGTGGTAAAAAATGAAAGAAAAATTAATTAAATTAATTACTGATGCACTAAATACTTTAGGTATTTCTGAGGACAATATTTCACTAGAAATTCCTAAGAATAAAGATAATGGTGATTATAGTACAAATGTTGCATTAAAAAATGCTAAAAAGATTAATAAGAGTCCAATGGAACTTGCAAATAGTCTTAAAGATTTAATTCATAGTGAATTTATCGAAGAAGTTAATGTTGCTATGCCAGGATTTATTAATTTTAAATTAAAAAAAGATTACTTATATGAAAATTTAAATAATGTTTTGACTTTAAAAGGTGATTATGGAAGACAATCATTTGGTAACAATGAAAAAGTTAATATTGAATTTGTATCTGCAAACCCAACAGGTATACTTCATATGGGTAATGCAAGGGGTGGTGCTTATGGTGATTCTCTTGCTAGAATTATGTCTTTCTGTGGATACGATGTAACAAAAGAATATTATTTAAATGATGCTGGTAATCAAATTAATAAATTAGCAAACTCAGTTTATAGTAGATATTTAACATTATGTGGTATTGAAAATGAATTTCCTGAAAATGGTTATCCAGGAAAAGAAATTTATGATATTGCTGAAAAATTATATAGTGAATATAAGGATAAATATGTAAATAATGATTTTAATTTTATAAAAGAATTTTCTACTAAATATTTGACTGATATTATTTTTGAACATTTAAAAGAATATAGAATAAACTATGATGTAATAACTTCAGAGAAATCTATATATCAAAAATATAATTTTGACGATGTTATAAATAAAATGAGAGATAATGGTTATATTTATGAAAAAGATGGTGCTATTTGGTTTAAAAGTAGTGCAATATATGATGACCAAGATCATGTGCTAATTAAAAGTGATGGTACAAATACTTATTTACTTCCAGATATTTTATATCACGAAGATAAAATTAAAAGGGGATTTACTCAAATAATTGATGTACTTGGAACAGATCATCATGGTTATGTAGCAAGACTTAAAGGAGCTATTAAAGCACTTGGATTAAATGATAATTATATTGATATTAAACTTTTACAATTAGTAAGAATCATTCAAAATCACGAAGTTGTTACTATGCATAAAAGAACAGGTAAAGTTATTACTTTAAAAGATTTAATTGATGATACATCAGTTAATGCAGTAAGATTTTACTTTTCTAAATATTCGCTTGATACTCAAATGGATTTTGATATTGATTTAGCAAGATCTAGTTCAAATGATAATCAGGTATATTATATTTGTTATGCATATGCAAGAATATGTTCTATATTAAATAAATATAATAAAGAAGTTAGTAAATTAGATGACTATAATTACATAACAGGTGATAGTGCTCAAAAATTACTTACATTTATATATAAGTTCCCAGATGTAGTTAAAAGTGCTGCACTTAAGAAAACACCACATATACTAGCAAATTATAGTTATGAACTATCATCACTATTTCATAATTTTTATGAAACAAATAAGATTATTACTGAAAATGATGAGCAAACTAAAGAGAATATCTGTTTAATAAAGGCAGTTAAAATTACTTTATTTAATGCTTTAAATTTAATAGGCGTAGTGCCAGAAGAGAGGATGTAAAATGAAAAATTTAACAAATGAAGAAATTGAAAATTTAAGTTATGAAGAACTTGCAAAAATGATACTTGAAAATAAAAAAGGTAAAATGAAAATAATTGATATTTTCAAGAAAATATGTGAGTTAAAACATTTAACAGATAAGGACTTCGAAGATAAAATAGCTGATTTCTATGAACTTATTTCTACGAATAAAGAATTTATAGTATTAGAAAAAGGATTTTGTGATTTAAGAATTAATCATACTCCAAAAGTAATAATAGATGATGAAGAATCTTCAGAAGAAGGTTATGAAGAAGATGAAGAAGAAAATGATGATTTAGAGGATGAAGAAAATGATGATATTTTCTATGATGGATCCTCTGAAGAAGATGATGTTACAGAAACAGATGATGAACTATCTGATTTTGTAGTAGTGGATGAAGACGAAGAAAATAATATATAAAAAGAAGGTGAAAATATGATAGATAGATTAAATGCAATGCTTGAAAAGTACGATGAACTATCAAATAAATTAACTAGTGAAGAAGTATTAAATAACTATGAATTATTAAAAAATATTTCTAAAGAGAAAAGTGATTTAGAGGAAACTGTTGATACTTATAAAGAATATAAAAAAGTAATCGATGACATTGAAAATACTAAAGAAATGCTTAATGATCCCGATTTAAAAGATATTGCAAGTGAAGAACTTACTTCTTTAGAAAATAGAAAAGAAGAGTTAAATAAAAAATTAGAAATACTTTTAGTACCAAAGGATGAAAATGATGGTAAAGATGTAATTATGGAAATTCGTGGTGCTGCAGGTGGCGATGAAGCAAATATTTTTGCAGGAGATCTATTTAGAATGTATTCTTACTATGCTGAAAAAAACGGTTGGAAAATTGAAGTTTTACACTGCATCGAAGGCACAAGTGGAGGTTTTTCACAGATTGAATATATAGTTAAGGGAAAAGATGTTTATTCAAAATTAAAGTATGAAAGTGGATCTCATAGAGTTCAAAGAGTTCCTGAAACTGAAAATCAAGGTAGAGTTCATACTTCGACTGCTACAGTACTTGTAATGCCAAAATATGATAATGTTAGTATTAATATTAATGAAAATGATTTAAAAATAGATGTATATCATTCATCCGGTGCTGGAGGACAAAGTGTAAACACAAGTAATTCTGCAGTTAGAATTACTCATGTTCCTACTGGAGTTGTTGTAACATGCCAAGAGGAAAGAAGCCAGTTAAAAAATAAAGAAAGAGCAATGGAACTTTTAAAAATTAAGATTAATTCAGCTTTAGAGGATGAAAAAAATAGTAAAGAACAATCTGAAAGAAAAAGCAAAATTGGTACTGGAGACCGTAGTGAAAAGATTAGAACATATAATTACCCACAAAATCGTGTTACAGACCATCGTATAAACTTTTCAATTATGGAACTAGATAGAGTAATGGATGGCTATTTAGATCCAATTATTGAGGCCTTAATAAATGAAGATATGAGGTTAAAACTCGAAGGTTTAAAATAAATGGTAAGTGATTTTGATAAATCATTAGTGGAAAAATATATTCCTGTTAATAAGCAAAAAAGAGCCTTAAAAAAATTAGAAAAAAACTATCCAATTCAATATTTAATTGGTGATGTAGACTTTTACGGATGCAAGATTTTAGTTAATAAAAATGTTTTAATACCTAGATTTGAAACTGAATCTTTAGTGGACAAATTACTTAGTTATATAAAAAAATATAATTTTGCAAATCCTAAAATAATTGATATGGGAACAGGTTCTGGATGTATCAGTATTTTTCTAAAAAAAAATATTGATTGTGACGTATTAGCAATAGATAAAAGTTTAAAAGCCTTAAAAGTTGCTAAGAAAAATGCTAAATTAAATAATACTGATATTACTTTTAAACATATTTCAATAGAAAAATTTAAAAGTACAGAAAAATTTGATATTTTAGTATCAAATCCTCCATATATTGACATTAATGATGAAGTAGATATAAAAACTAAATATGAACCTCAAATGTCTTTATTTGCCCCTAAAAAAGGATTATATTTTTATGAAGTTATTTTAAATAATGCAAAAAGTTATTTAAATGATAAAAATATTATTGCCTTTGAAATTGGTTATAATGAGGGAAAACAAATAATTAAGATAGCAAAAGAAAAATTTCCTAATGCTGATATTTATTTAGAAAAAGATTTAAATAATAAAGATAGATTTATATTTATAGTGAATAAATAATCTATCTTTTTTTCATAATTAAATTGGTGAACAAATGAAAAAGATTATTATATGTTTATTTGTAATAGTGGTTTTTATGTTATCTTTTACGAAAGAAAATGTTGTAATACCCAAAGAAAGTATTAGGTATAGGATTGTAGCAAATAGTAATAATGAAATAGATCAGTATAATAAACTTAAAGCTAATGAAGTAATATTTCCAATAATAAATGATATAATGAACAATTCTAATAATATAATAGAGGCTAGAAAAAATATAAATAAAAATATTTCTCTTATTGAAAAAAGTTTAGATGATTTAAATATTAAGTATAAAGTATCTTTTGACCAAAATTATTTTCCAACAAAAACATATTTAAATAATACATATAGTGAAGGTAATTATGAATCATTAGTTATTTATTTGGATGAGGCTAAAGGAGATAATTTTTGGTGTGTTATGTTTCCACCGTTATGTTTAATTGATATTAATAGAGAAAATTTAGATAAAGTAGTTTATAAATCTTATGCAAAAGAAATCATAAATAAATATTCAAAATAATATAATTGAAGTATGAAAATAGTATCAATAATATTAATCGCAGTTTCTTTATCAATGGACACTTTTTCTTTAGCATTATCTGTAGGAACATCTCTAACTAAAAGAAAAGATATACTATTTTTATCTTCTTTAGTTGGTGTGTTTCATTTTTTTATGCCACTTTTAGGAAATGTATTTGGTAATGAAATCAAACAAATTTTCAACATAAATCCTAATTTATTATTATTTTATCTATTTATGTTTATAGCAATTGAAATGGTAATTGACTTATTTAGTAAAAGCGAAAAAGCATTTTCTTTATCGCTTTGGCAAGCAATTTTATTTGCATTTTCAGTTAGTTTAGATAGCTTTACTATTGGAATTGGTCTTAAAAGTATTACAAATAATATTATTTTTGCATCATTTATATTTATGATAACATCAGCATTTTTTACTTATTTAGGTTTAAAAATAGGTGTTTATTCCTTTAAAAAGATGGGAGAAATTTCAAAAATTATTGGTATAATAATAATTTTATTTTTAGCATTTAAAAATTTATAACAAAAAAAATGAAAATCGTATAACACATAGATTTTCATTATTTATTATTATCTAGATTTGCTCATTTCAGCAATTGCTTCTTGTAATTTAGGATGTGGGTTTTCCCAACCATCAGGTTTAATTACTTTACCCATTTCATTGTAATGTGGTTTACCATCTGCCCATAGTTTGCTCATGTTTGCATGTTGTACAATATCAAATAATACACCAGGATGAACTCCCATTTCCACTAAAGTTCCTAAAGCAAAATAAATTGTATCGATCATTGCATCTGCTTGTTCAACGATATCTTTAGCTTTAACAGCATCAAGAAATTCATTTATTTCTTCTAGTATCCAAGCATATCTTTTCTTAGCTCTATCACTTGTCATTGAAACTGGTACATCAGAATGTGGATGCCCAAATGCAGTATGAAATTCTTTTACTTCTAAAAATTCTTTGTTCATTTTTAAAACCTCCCTTAAATAACGATTTTATTATATAATAAATAGATAAATTATACAAGAAAAAATAAAAAGATGAGTTATATCACAATTCAAAAAAAATTCTATTTTTCTTAAATCATAAAAACATCAAAACGTAAACTAAAATAAAAAAACTTTTATCTTGTATTTATAAAACTATTGATTTATAATATGTACTCAAGTGGGGTAACAATATGTATAAATACTATGAGAAATATGGGGAAAAGGTAATGTATTATGAATTTTATTCTATAAATGAATACATAGAATATCTTTTACATGCTAAAAAAAATCCAATATTTACTGGAAATGCAAGTGAAACTGGAGATTTTGCTTTTACAGATACAGGTAGTTTTGAAGAAGCAATAAATCTCGCTAAATATGGGTACCATGAAGATTTTGATAAAATGATGGAATTAAAAATAAAATTGGATAAATATATAAAATATTCTAATAATAATAGCAAACAATATAACTATTATGTTGGATATGCTCCTGATGTTAAAGCATATTTAGAAGGTAGTCCACTTTCAATGCTTAATAAAGGCAGTAAAATCAGAAAAAAAATAGATTTATATGTTCAAAGTGCTTATTCATGGATAACAACAAAAGAATGTATATATAATAGGGGTGTAATACTATTGTCGTTAATACAAATTTTAGAAAACCTCGGTTATAATGTTAATCTTCATTTATTTAGTTTAACTACTGATGATAATATAAATTCTTACTTTTATTGTGACTTTATACTAAAAAGAGAAAATGAAAGAGCAAATCCACAAAAATTATATTTTCCGTTATGCCATCCATCATGGATTAGAAGACTTGAATTTAAATTAAAGGAGTGTACTCCTGACATTACAAATGATTGGTCTAATGGTTATGGTCGTTTATGCAATTGTAATGAAATATGGGATTTTTTAAATTTGGAGGATAATGATATATTAATTCCTGAGCCAAGATTTTTAGGCATAAATGGGGTTGATTTAATAGATGATATAAATAAGGTATTTGATTTTATAAATGAAGCTGAAACTCCAGAGAATTTGAAATTAGATAAAATTGAAAGGGTGAGAAAAATATGAGTTATAGATTTAAAGATTTTTTAGTAAATAATTGTACAGAAGATGAATATATTCAAAAAAAGTATGCAAGTAAATATTTATTAGATAAAGAAGAAACCGAATATAAAGTAAGAAGTATTAGACCTTGTGGTAGATATATTTTTTCACAATTGGATATTAAAGATTACTGTTTTCCAGGATATTATTGCAGAGCAAATGAGTTGCAAGAGGCACAAGTTTCTTGTGTGGTAAATTGTGATAGAGATATCCTTGTTAAGCTACTTGCTGAGTATAGAGAACCTGATGATTGTTTTGGATGTGATAGTATTATACAATACATATATCTAAAACTAGGATTTAAAGCTCTTATAGAAGAACTTAAAAAATATGGATTTGAAGGCTCCTTTGTAATGGATGTTGGAAATAATAAGTTGATGTGTGGTAATATTGGTAAAACATCGCATTTGTATTATGGTTATGATAAATTTGAGAAGATAATGTTTGCTGATAATAAAGAAAGTATTATGGAAAAAACGCCAGATAATTCATATAATGTTGCTATGCCAGATAGTTATTATGATGGTAAAACTTTTTGCAGTATAGGAGAAAAATATGGCCCATTTGCATTAATGGATGATCCTATTAATGCAAGAAGCAAGGTTGAAATGAGAAAGTTAAGAGAAAGTATTAAAATGTTTTTAATGAATGGAAACTTAAATATAAGTGAGGTACATGGTAATGGGCATTTTTTATTAGGGGCAATGAACAAAATATTTACCACTAATAATGCTAAATATATTTATATGATAAATTGTTTAAATCAAAGTAAGTTAACTGAATTATGGGAAGAAAAATTTAAAAATAATAAAATAGTTACTGAAGATTTGGTATTACCCTATTTATATGATAACTATGGAATGAAATATACCATTAATTTATTAAATGAAAATGGTATTGATTGCTCATTTGTTATTATGAATAATGAAAATGGACTTCTTTCTGCTGGAAAAAGTGGTAAAGGAAACTTATATTATTCCTATAATGCAGATGGTAATGTAGCATTTGGAAGTGAAGAAATATTTTTATCAAATTTTAAAAATAAAACAATAAAAATGGAAGATGAATTTTATGATAAAGGAGAATTTTATAAAATGAACGAGGAACTAAAAGAATCTAAAAAAGAAAGCAATGATAAAAAAGAAAAGGTTGAAAACAGAAAAGATGTATATGAAAGCTTATTAAAAGAAATGCCTAACTTCATAAATGAAATACTGAATGGTATGGTTAGTGATGAAATTCGTGGCAAAATCAAAAAAATTCTTGAAGATTATTTAGCTGGTGATGAATTTAAAAATAAAATAAATGATTCTATTAATGGAAAAATTGATACAGAATTAAAAAAAGAAATTCTTAAAATAGTTCGTGATGAAATTAAAACTTTAGGAAGTAAACCACGAGTGCAGGAAAAAAATGAGAAATCATTAAATAATCTTGCAAATAATTTTCAAAAAGAAGTTAGTGTACCAGGTGTCCACATACTTAATTCTCATGGTGAAGAAATAAGAAAAACTGAGCCAGAACATTTTCATGAAAAATTTGAAGAAATTCTTAGTCTTGTAAATTTAGATGAACCTGTTATGCTGATTGGACCTGCAGGAAGTGGAAAAAACTATTCCATAGCACAAGTATCAAAAGCACTTAATAAACAAATGTATTATACTAATAATGCAAGTAATGAATTTAAGTTAACAGGATTTATCGATGCCGGAGGTAACTATCGAGATACTGAATTTTATAAAGCCTTTAAAAATGGTGGAGTATTCTTTTTAGATGAAATAGACAATTCCGATCCATCTGCATTAATTGTAATTAATTCAGCCCTTGCCAATGGATATATGGCATTTCCTCATGAAACAATTGATAGACATCCAGACTTTAGAATGGTGGCAGCGGCAAATACATGGGGTAAAGGTAGCGATTTTCAATATGTAGGCCGTAATGCTCTTGATGCATCAACACTTGATAGATTTGATAATGTATTCTTTGATTATGATATGAGCCTAGAGGAAGAATTATATCCTAGTGATAATGTACTTAATTTTATGTGGGCATTTAGAGAAGCAGTAGAAAAATCAAGAATACCTCATATAGTATCGACTCGATGTATAGGTAAAGTTTATAAAAAAGAGATAAATGGATTTTCACCTGAAACAATATTAAGGGTAAATGTTATTCGTAATTTATCGCAGGATGATTTAAATACAATACTTGGCAATATGGATAATTTAAAGAATAATAAATATTATGATGCTTGTAGAAAATTAACTATTAGATAGAACTTAAGTAGGAAATGTAGAGTTTCTTACTTTTTTAAATAGTTAAAAATTTATAACTTTTTGTTGATTAAATCACAAAATTGTAGTAAGATTAATGTAGAATAAAGAGGTGTGAGTATGAAAAAAGATGACATTAAATTAGACGAAGGTTATGAAACTTTTAGTGAAGGACCAAAGTTTGAATTTCCTAGAGAAATATTTTCTCTTACAAAAGAAAGTGAAGATTTATTAAAGGATAATAAGGATAATAAAGCAAAAAATACTGATTTTGAAAGCCTTTTATTAGAACTAAATAAACAAGTTTCTGATGCTGACACTTCAGTAGCGGCTTTAGTATCTCAAAAAGAGGAATTAAGTAATCGCAAATTACAAATCGAGGAAGATGAGAAAAAATTATCAAATGAAAGATTTAGTTTTGAACAAGAAATGAAAAATGAAAAACAAAAATTAAATGATGCAAAAATTGATTTTGAGCAAGAAAAGACTAAAATCTATGCTGATATAGATTTAAAAAGACAAGAAGTTATTAATTCTAAAAATGAGTTTGAAAAATATCGCGTTGAACAAATGAATCTAATTGAAAAGAATAAAGCTCAACTCGAGGATAATTATGCAAAATTTGAAAAAATAGTTAGAACATTTATATCTAAAATGAATAATAAAGGTGAATAATGTCACAAAAAAAGGATGATGTTTTTGAACTAAATTTTGATGATTTTAATACTGGATTATTAGAAAAAAATTTAGAGGAAAAAGGTACTAATGAGTTTTTAAATTATTATATTAAGTTAAATAGTGATTTAGAACAAAAGAAAAAAGATTTAGAAAAAGATAAAGAACAGTTTGCAAGTAATATAAAAAAAGAGATAGATAAACTTAACCAAAAAAAAGCAAAATTAACCAAAGATTATGAAAAGATTAAAAAAGAATTATTTGATTATGAAGATTATCTTGATGATTATAAAGAAAGACTAGAGAAAGCTCAAAAAACCTTTTATGAATATCAAAAAAACGAAATTTCTAAAATAACCAAAGAAAAAGAAAAACTTTCAAAAATGCAAAGTGAAACTGAAAAAAGTTCAAAACAAATTAATAAAAATTATAATTCTTTAAAAGAAATAGTAAGTAAATTTGAGGGCACGGTAAATAAAGCTCAAAAATAATTTACTTTTTTTTTTGTAAATATTTAACAAGATATTTGACTATAAGACAAAAAAAAGGTAATATTAAATTGTATATGTTATTCATAACTATGATTATAAATACATAAAGATATAATGAAAGCATCTATTTTATAGATGGTGTGGTGAAAGTATGAAATATATTAAAATAAATGGTGGTAAACCACTTCAAGGAGAAATTTCTATTGGAGGAGCAAAAAATAGTGCAGTTGCATTAATACCTGCAGCCCTTCTTGCAAATAGTAAATGTAGAATTGAAAAAATACCTGATATTTCTGATAAAGATGCATTATTTGATATTTTAAAAGTATTAAATGTAGATTTTAAATTTAATGATAAAGAAGTAATTATTGATCCTACAAATTTAAAAAATGTTTTAATACCAGAGGATTTATCTAATAAACTTCGTGCTTCTTATTATTTTATGGGAGTACTTCTTGCAAAATTCAAAAAAGTAGAAATATTTTTCCCAGGGGGATGTAATATAGGTCAAAGACCAATTGATTTACATTTAAAAGGTTTTGAGGCTTTAGGGGCAAAAATATCTCATGATGAAGATACTCATAAATATACTTTAGAGGCTAAAAATTTAAAAGGTACCAGAATTAATTTAGATTTTGCTTCAGTTGGTGCAACAATCAACATTATGTTTGCGGCAAGTATGGCTGAAGGCATAACGACAATTAGTAATGCTGCTAAAGAAATTGAAATAATAAATATTGCTCAGTTCTTAAATAAAATGGGCGCTAAAATCGAAGGTGCAGGAACAAGTGTTATCACTATCGAAGGTGTTAAAAAACTTAATGGGGCAAACATTGATGTTATTCCTGATAGAATTGAAGCAGGAACATATTTAATGATTGGTGCAATGATTGGAAATAATTTAACAGTAAGTGGAGTAGTTCCAAGTCAAATTGAAGCATTATTTGATAAGTTTGATGATATGGGCATTAAATATTTAATCGAAGGTAATAAAGTAACAATTTCTAAATGCGATAATATAAAACCAATTAATATAAAGACTCTTGTATATCCAGGATTTCCAACTGATTTAGGACAGCCTATTTCTGTGTTACTTACTCAAGCAAACGGAACATCTTATTTTGAGGAAACAATTTGGGAAAATAGAATGCAGCACGTTAAATATTTAAATAAAATGGGCGCTAATATTACTCTTAAAGATAATTCTCATTCAATAATAATTGGTCCCTCAAAACTAAAAGGTTGTGAAATAAATGCCACAGATTTAAGAGGAGGAGCAGCTTTAGTAATGGCAGGATTAATTGCAAGTGGTACAACAAAAATAACTAATATCGAATATATTTTAAGGGGTTATGAAAATCTTGCAAAAAAATTAAAACAAGTTGGGGCGGACATAGAAATTATTGATGAAGATTAAGCGAAGATATAAGTTAATTTTAATAATATTATTCGCAGTAATTTTAATAATATCATTGTACTTTATTTTAAATAAGAAAAAAGAGGTTATTTCTTTATCAATTGGTGATTATATATCAATGAATAAAATGAATTATTTTTATAATAAAACATATGATAATCTTTATTCCAAAGATGTTATATGTAAAGAAATAAAAGAGCCGTATTTAACAAGTGACAAACTATTAGAAAAGATAACTAATAATGAAGATAATATTCAGTTTTATATAAAAAATGCTAATTTTATAAATATTAATGTAGGAAATTATGAACTTAATAATTATAAAGAATTAAACGAAGAAATAACTATTGAATATTTAAATAATATGTACGATATTTTGTATCAAATAACAAAAATAAATAAAGCAAATATAAATTTAATAAATATATATGATGATAAAGGAGATTTTAAATTAATTAATAAAAAGTTATCAGAATATAGTAAAAAATTTAAGATAAATTATATTGATTTAAATAAACTTGATAAATCCTACTTTACATATTTTGATGATAAAGTATACATAAATAGTAAAGGAATGTATAAAATTAATGAAATTTTAACAAAAAATTCTTGATAAGTTTAAAATATATGATATAATACTAAAGAAGTTAAAAGGAGAGGAAAAATAATTATGAAAGCAAATATACATCCTGAAATGAAAGAAGCTACAGTAAAATGTGCATGCGGAGAAACATTTAACGTTTTATCAACAAAAGAAAATATTAATGTTGAAGTATGTAGTAAATGTCATCCATTCTACACAGGAACTCAAGCAAAAGCTAAGAAAACAGGAAATGTAGAAAAATTTAATCGTAAATATGGATTAAATGAACAAAAGACAGCATAGTTTTTTGTTTTTTTATGATATAATAAAAAAGGAGATGGTTAATTTTGAAGGTATATATAGGAACAGATCATAGGGGTGTAGAAACACAAAATAAAATAGTAAATTATTTAAAAGATTTAGGAATAGATATAAATATAAGTAAATTAAAACATAATGATAATGATGATTATCCTGATTTTGCATTTGATGTTTGCAAAAGAGTTATAGATAATAAAAATAGTTTAGGCATATTAATATGTGGAACAGGAATAGGTATGAGCATTGCAGCAAATAAAGTTAAAGGTATTAGAGCGGCAAGATGTGTTAATACTGATGATGCTTTTTTTGCAAGAAATCATAATGATAGTAATGTTCTTTGCATAAGTAGTAATAATGACATTAATAATATTTATGAAATTGTTGATACTTTTTTAAATACTAAAACCTCTGAAGAAGAAAGGCATCATAAAAGAGTTCAAAAAATCATAAATTATGAAAATGGTGAATATAATGAATTATAAAGTGTTAATTTATGTATTAATGCTTTTTGTATCTATTTTTGCTTTAAGTGGAATAAATTTTACGGGTTTTTTTAAGATTAAACATGAACTCGAAGCAAAAATATTTGTAATGCTTGCATCGTTTGGTCTTGCCTATGTTTCTGCAGAATTTTTTATAAAATTAATTGAATTATTTTAAGGAAAATATGGATAAAGAAAATAAAATTATAATTATTTTGATATTAGTTATATGTTTATTAATAGGAAGTTTAAATAAAAGTACTTCCTATTTTTTTAATAATGAAACAAAAAATATTGTTATAAAAGAAACTTCTGATCCAATGGAGGATTATTTAATCGGAGTAATTGCTTGTGAAATGCCAGCATCATTTAATGAAGAAACATTAAAAAGCCAGGCAATTGCCTCGAGAACATATGCGTACTTTTTAAAAAGTAAAAATATAGAGCCGACTAATGATACTAGAACCCAATGTTTAATTACTAAAGATAAAATGAAAAGTATTTGGAAAGATGATTATGATTTTTATTATAATAAAATAACATCTGCGGTAGAAAGTACTAAAAATTTAGTATTAAAATATGATGGAAAGATAATTCCAGCATATTATTTTTCAATGAGTAATGGCTATACCGAAAATAGCACATCCGTATTTAGTGAAAGTTATCCTTATTTACAAAGCGTTTCTTCAGAATATGAAAAAGAAAATATAAATTTTGAAAAAGAAGTAACTATTCCAAAAGAAAAATTTTGTAATAAACTAGGTATAACTTGTAATGATATAATTATAAGTAATATAAAAAGAAATAGTACAAATAGAGTTGAAAGTATTATAATTAATGGAAAAAAATTTACCGGTATTGAAGTTAGAAAAACACTTGGACTTCGTTCTACTGATTTTGTTATAAAATTAAATGAAAATGATATAAATATTACAACATATGGTTATGGACATGGGGTTGGAATGAGTCAATATGGTGCTAATTATTTAGCAAATCAAGGTTTTAATTATGAATATATATTAAAATATTATTATAAAGATGTAATTATTTCTAGTATAAATTAAATTTTTTTGTTCATACTTCTTTATAGGAGGAATGAATGAAGAAAATGAAGTTAAGAAAATATGTGTTACCAACAATTTATGTGCTTATAATACTTGTTACTTTTTTAAGTGTATCACTTATTAATAACCATCTTTTAAAAAATGTTACAAATTATAACTATTCTAAATCAATTATGAAAGATGTAACTGAGAATGTTTTAAGTGAAATATTACCAGATAAATTTGAAAGACCATATTTAAGTGAAAATGTAAAATTATTATCAGGTTTTTATAGTAAAGATTATGATGATGAATCACAAAAAAATTCATTAATAGTTTATCAAAATACTTATATGCCCTCATCTGGAACATTTTATGCATCTCAAGATGATTTTGATGTAGTAAGTGTTTATGATGGCAAAGTAAAAAGCATTAAAAAAGATGAAATGCTCGGAGATACTGTGGAAGTGCAGCATTCAGATAACTTAACAACAATTTATTATTCTTTAAAAGATGTTACTGTAAGAGAAAATGATGATATCAAAAAAGGTACAATTATTGGTAAGGCTACCTCAAATAACTTGGTAACAGATAAAAATGTACTATTTATTGAAGTATATTTAAAAGGTAAACAAATAGATCCTGAAAAATTTTATGAATTAAACCCAAATGAAGTTAAATAATATAATATATTTTTATGAGAATAATGTTATAGTAAGATTTAATGATAATATTTATTATTTAAAATTAAATGAAAATATTCTTAATAATGGAATAATCTTAAATAAAGATAAGTTTATAAAAGAATATAATGAATTTACCAAAGAAAACAAGTTAAAAAAAATTATTAATAATAAAATGATAGTTATAATTCAAAGTAACATATCAGTAAATGATATTAAGATGTTATCAATTGTTTTTGAAGAACTTGGAATTAAAATTATAAAAATTATAAAAGATATTACATTACTTAATGTAAGAAAAAATAAAGCTTATCTAATTGGTGATAATAATTTAAGGTTATATTTCATAAATAAATATAACAAAAAAGTAACAGTATATATGAATACATCCCAAATTAGTTATAATGATATTATTTCTATAATTCAAAATCATATTAAAGAAAGTTTATTTATCTTAAGTAGTAATGATGACCTTATTAATAAATTATTAAAAAACAAATCTTATTATTTAATAAATAATTACATAAAATTTATATTTGATGAAATAGGTTAATTACTTGTCATATAAAGTAAATACACCGATAAATGTCGATTTTTGTATTTCGATTTAAATTGATACAGTATAAAACTTGTGTTAAATTTAAATAGAAGGAAGGTGTAAAAATGAAAGGACAAGTTAAATGGTTCAATAATGAGAAAGGGTATGGTTTTATCCATTGTGATAATTTATCAGATATTTTTGTTCATTATTCAGTAATCAAAAAAGATGGGTATCGTTCATTAAATGAAGGAGATATTGTAAGTTTTAGACTTATTGAAACATCAAAAGGTTTACAAGCAAAAGATGTAGAAACCTTAAATTTAACTACTGTATAGTAGTTTTTTTTTATAAAATGTGTTATTATCATTATAGGAGAGTGATGAATTTGAAAATAAGTATAAGAGGAGATAAGATTGTAGTTACTAAAGCAATTAAAGATTATTTACATGAAAAATTAGAGAGATTAAACAAATATTTTAAGAATAGTGAAGATATAAAATGTAATGTTATTATAAGGGTTAAAAATAATCTTCAGACTGTTGAAGTTTCAATACCTACCTCTAAGTTTAATATTAGATGTGAAGAAGGTAGTGATAATTTATATGCTTCAATAGATATGATTATTGATAAACTTGAAAGAATGATTAGAAAAAATAAAACAAGACTTAATAATCATTATAAAAATGTTCCTTCATTTGAAATGAATTTAGAATATGAAGAAACATTAAATGAAGAACCAGATAAAATTATTAAAAGAAAGAATCTTGATACAAAACCTATGGATGAAGATGAAGCAATAATGCAAATGGAGCTTTTAAATCACGATTTCTTTACATTTAAAAACATTAATGAAGAATGTGTTTCTGTTTTATATAAGAGAAAAGATGGTTCTTTAGGTATTATTAATGTTAAATAGGCTTTTAGCCTTTTTTTTATGGAAGTTATTTGATATAATTTAACTTGAAGGTGAATATATATGGGAATATTAAAAAAATTATTAGACAGCGAATATAAAGAATTAAAAAGGTTTGACAAATTAGCAGATGAAATTATCTCTTTAGAAGATTCTATGGCTAATTTAAAGGATGAAGACTTTAAAAATAAAACAAATGAATTTAAAGAAAGACTTTCCAAAGGTGAAACTTTAGATGATATTTTAGTACAAGCTTTTGCTCTTGCTAGAGAAGCCTGTTATAGAGGTATAGGTGAAAAACCTTTTAAAGTTCAAATTATAGGTGGACTTGCTATTCATTATGGTAATATAGCAGAAATGAAAACTGGTGAGGGTAAAACACTTACTACAGTACTTCCTGCTTATGTAAATTCTTTAACTGGTAAAGGAGTACACGTTGTTACAACAAATGAATATCTATCTGATAGAAATGCTAATTGGATGAAACCAATTTATGACCTTTTGGGAGTAAGTGTAGGTGTAAATCTTCGTGATATGACTCCAAAAGAAAAACAAGATGTTTATAACTGTGATATTACATATTCAACAAACAACGAAATTGGTTTTGATTATTTAAGAGATAATATGGTTGTAAATAAAGAAGATAGAGTACAAAGACCTTTAAACTACTGTATTATTGATGAAGTTGATAGTATTTTGATTGATGAAGCAAGAACTCCTCTTATTATAAGTGGTGGAAAAGCTAATTCAAATAGTCTTTATATTGAAGCAAATAGGGCGGTTAAAAATTTAAAAGAGGATGAAGACTATACTGTTGATTTAAAAACTAAAAGTGTTTCTCTTACTGAAGAGGGAAGTAAAAAAATTGAAAAAATTTTAAATATTAAAAATCTATATGATATTGATAATGCTGGACTTGTACATCATTTAAATCAAGCTTTAAAGGCAAATTATGCTTTTGCTAAAGATGTTGATTATGTTGTTTCTGATGGACAAGTTATAATAGTAGATCAATTTACAGGAAGACTTATGCAAGGAAGACAATATTCCGATGGTCTTCATCAAGCAATTGAGGCTAAAGAAGGAGTAACAATTAATGTTGAAACTAAAACAATGGCCACAATAACATTCCAAAATTTATTTAGAATGTATAATAAATTATCAGGTATGACTGGTACAGCAAAAACTGAAGAAGAAGAATTTAGAAATATTTATAATATGTATGTAATATGTATTCCTACAAATAAGCCTGTAATTCGTGAAGATTTAGCAGACCTTGTATACGCCACAGAAAAAGGTAAATATAAGGCAATTATAAATACTGTTAAAGAAATTCATTCAAAAGGACAACCAATCCTTATTGGTACAATATCTGTTGAATCAAATGAACATTTAAGTGGACTTTTGAAAAAGGCTGGTCTTCCTCACGAAGTATTAAATGCAAAAAATCACGAAAGAGAGGCAGAAATAATTGCTAAAGCCGGAGAAAAGGGTGCAATAACTCTTGCTACAAATATGGCAGGTCGTGGTACAGATATTAAGCTAGGTGAAGGTGTTAAAGAATTAGGCGGACTTTGCGTAATTGGTACTGAAAGACATGAATCTCGAAGAATAGATAATCAGCTTCGTGGTAGAGCAGGTCGTCAAGGAGATCCAGGAATGAGTCAATTCTTTGTTTCTTTCGAAGATGATTTAATGCGTAGATTTGGTACTGATAGAATTAAAATGATGCTTCAATCTCTTGGTGTTGATGATGATATGGCAATACGTAGTAAAACGCTTACTAAAAGTATTGAAACAGCTCAAAAGAGAGTTGAGGGTAATAACTATGATATAAGAAAGAGTCTTCTTGATTATGATAATGTTTTAAATGAACAAAGAGAAATTATTTATAATAAGAGAAATGAAATCATTGATAATGAATCAATATCACAAACAGTTATAGATACTTTTAAAGAAACAATTAATGTTTTATGCGAAAATCATATCGCTCCTGAAGGACATTTAACTGAAAATGATAAATCTGAGATAGTAGAATATGTTAATACTAACTTCTTAAAAAAACAAAATCTTAAAGTCGAAGATATAATTGATTTAAAAGATAAGGATGTTCCAGAATATATTTCTTCTCTTGTTATTAAAGATTATGAAGAAAAAGTAAAAGGACTTCCAGTAAGAAATGAATTTGAAAGAGCAATATCACTTAGAGTAATTGATTCAAACTGGGTTGAACATATGAATACTATGGAACATTTAAAAGAGGGTATTGGTCTTCGTGGCTATAGTCAAACAAATCCAGTACAAGCATATACAATGGAAGGTTTTGAATTATTTGATAAATTATTAGACAAGATTGATAATGATATATCAGTATTCCTTTTAAAAGCAGAAATTAGACAAAATACTGAAATGAAACAAACTATTAAAGGAAGTGCTAATGATGGTAAAGAAAAAATTAAGAGTACTCCGAAAAAAGTTACTAAAATAGGCAGAAACGATCCATGTCCTTGTGGAAGTGGTAAAAAATATAAGCAATGTTGTGGCAAATAGCCCATAAAATAAGGGCTTGTGAGATTTTGAAAAGTTCAAAAAAGTGCTAAAAATAGCAAAATGTTTGCAATTTGTTTGCAAACAAAAAAATTTGAAAACAAAATCGTCGAAAAGCCTTGTAAAATAAGGAAATCTCTATGCAAACATTTTTGCAAACAATATAAAGTTGGCATTCGTGCCAACTTTTTCATTTACTCAAATGTAAATGGAGGAGAGATTATTATGGCTGATGTAACAGTTCAAAAAAGAGGAGAAGTATATCAATATAAATTTGAAATTGCTTCAATCGATGGAAAAAGAAAATTTAAAAATAAATCAGGGTTCGCGACAAAAAGCGAAGCAAAACAAGCAGGTATTATTGCATACAATGAATATTTGAATACGGGACATAGTTTTAAACCTAAAACAATGTCTTACTCAGATTATCTTGATTATTGGATGAAAGAACATTGTGAAATCAATTTAAAATATCACATAATAGAGGCATATAAAAATATAATAAAGAATCATATCAAACCAAAGTTAGGATTTTATAGACTTTGTCAAATAACAACAGCGACAATTCAAGAGTTTGTGAATAACACTTATGTTGAATATGGATACTCAAAAAACTTTATGAAAAACATTTTAAAAGTATTGAAAACATCTTTTACTTATGCAACTGATGTTGTAGGTTTTGTAAAAGAACATCCAACAATAAAAGTTAAATTACCTAAATATGATAAACCAGATGAAGACCCGCACATATATCCACAAAAGAAGAAATTGATACTATCTTAAATATATTTTAAAAAAACCATTGTGCATATTATTCTATGCTTACTGCATATCATATTGGGTTAAGAATTTCAGAAGTTTTCGGATATATTGATGAAATTGGAAAAGCAACCGAAGATTTAGTAAATAATGATGTTGAATATATTGAATTACCAGGAATCAAAAATCGTATGAATCACTTAAAAAGAGAATCGGAGAAAAATGAAAAATTATTGAAAATACAGGACACGTTGTAAATGAAGAAAAACCACAAATATTAGCAAAAGTTTTAGAGCAATTTTATAAAGAATTTTAAAGTATAAAATACGAAAAGTTAAATTTTAAAATAATATATGTTAAAATATATCTAAATAAGATTTATCTAAAAAATGTTATTCAATATATTTTGTTAAGTTTTGTATGGTATAATTAGTATGCATTATTAATTTAAAACTTGTGGAAGGGAGAGAAAAATGAATAAAATTTTAGTTGTAGATGATGAAAAGGAAATAGCAGATTTAGTTGAATTATATTTAAAAAATGAAAATTATACAGTTTATAAATATTATTCTGCTAAAGAAGTGCTTGATAATATTGATAATTTAGATGTGGATTTAGCAATTTTAGATGTTATGATGCCTGAAATTGATGGATTTATGCTATGCAATAAAATTAGAGAAAAATATACTTTCCCAATTATTTTTGCAACTGCAAAAGTAGAAGAAATCGATAAAATAAATGGTTTGATGATAGGAGCAGATGACTATGTAACAAAGCCTTTTCAACCTTTGGAATTGATTGCAAGAGTAAAAGCACAGTTAAGAAGAAGTCAAAAGTATAATAATTCAAATCAAAAAGAAAATGTAATTGATTTTAGAGGGATACTTATAAATAAAGATACTCATGAATTTTATTTCAACGAAAAAAAGGTCGAACTAACAAAAATAGAATTTGAAATATTATGGCTATTATGCAAAAACAGAGGAAAAGTAATTAAAACAGATGAATTATTTTCTAAGGTATGGGGAAGTAAATATTTTGAAAAAGATAACAATACTGTAATGGTACATATTAGACATTTAAGAGAAAAAATGAATGATATTGGAAAGAAGCCAAAATATATAAAAACAGTTTATGGAGTGGGGTATAAAATTGAGAAGTAAAAAAAATAAATTATTGAAAAAAACTTTTATAAATTTTGTAATAAAAATATTGGTATGGTCTATATGTATGCCATTGGGTATTTTCCTTTTGGCGGTACTAATTGATAGGCTAAGTTTTCAATGGCTATATGATATTTCACCAGAAGTTTACAACAATTTTAGAGATTTTTTTTCCAGCATAACAACCGTTAGAGCTCTTGTAATTCCTATAATAATAATTTGGGTAATTGGTACGTTAGTGCTACTATATAGATTATTGAAGAAAGTTTTTGGATATATTGATGAAATTGGAAAAGCAACTGAAGAATTAGTAAATAAAGATGTTGAATATATTGAATTGCCAGATGAATTAGAAGAAATCAAAAATCACATGAATCACTTAAAAAGAGAATCGGAGAAAAATGAAAAATTAGCTAAAGAAAATGAAAAAAAGAAAGATGAGTTAATAGTTTATTTAGCTCACGATATTAAGACACCTTTAACATCAATGATAGGTTATTTATCAATTTTGGATGAAATAGATGATATGCCAAAAAAGAAACAAAAAAATTATATTTCTATTGCATTAGATAAATCATATAGATTAGAAGATTTAATCAATGAGTTATTTGATGTGGCTAGATTTAATTCTGAAAAAATTGTTTTAGAAAAAGAGGAATTGAATCTTAATTTGATGTTGGAACAAATCATTGACGATTTCTATCCTACTTTACGAGAATTAAATAAGAGTATTAAATTGAATTATAATGAGTCAATCAGTATAAATGGTGATCCAGATAAATTAAGTAGAGTATTTAATAATCTTATAAAAAATGCTATTAGTTATAGTAAAGAAGAAAGTGAAATTGTAATCAATTTGAAAAAAGATAATAATAATGCAATTGTTGAAGTAATAAACAAAGGGAAACAAATATCAAAAGAAAAATTAAGTAAAATATTTGAGAAGTTTTATAGACTAGACTCTGCAAGAACATCAAGAACAGGTGGAAGTGGATTAGGTCTTGCCATTGCAAAAGACATAGTTGAATTACATAACGGAACAATAATTGCCGAAAGTAATGAGGAAGAAACAACTTTCCAAGTTACATTACCATTAAAATAAATTTAAGAAGAATTTAAGATTTATTTAAGATAGAATTAAAGAACAATCATTCATAAATCAGTATAATTTAATTGTATTGATTTGAATGATTGTTTTTTTGTTGATTGGAGGTGCTGTAAATGGCAAGAAAAAGGTTAACACAATTATTTCCATTTTTATTACCATTACGAATATGGCAAAGGGACTTATTTTATCAAATTGGAATGAAGTTTGACGGAAATAAGTATTCTAAAAATTTTGGAGAAAAATTAAAATATAAAGTTTGTAAGACTAAAACATTGATGATAAACGAAAATAGTGGACACGATATTATTTATCAAAAAAACAAAGTTGAAAACTTAAAAATAGCAAGTAAAACTATGAATCATATTTTAATATATCCTAATGAAACATTTTCCTTTTGTTATTTAGTTAGAAACAGTAAAAAGTACGGGAAATATAAAGATGGTTTGATATTGATAGACGGAAAAATAGTAGCAAAAAAAGGTGGAGGGCTTTGTCATTTAAGTAATTTGTTACATTATCTATTTTTAATGAGCCCACTTACAGTTACTGAAAGGCACGGACATAAAGTAAAATCTTTTCCTAATCCAGATAAATCTTCTTTAGAAGGAATTGACGCAACAATTAGTAGTGGTTGGTTAGATTTAAAAGTAAAAAATGAAACTAACAATATATATCAAATAGATATTTCATTTGATGAAGATTATATGTATGGGAAAATATTATCAAATAGTGAATCAAATGTTGATTATAAAATAGTAAATGGAAAATTAAAGTATGTCAAAGAAAACGAAAATATTTATGAATGCGTTGAAGTTATAAGAGCTGAAATAGACAAGAAAACAAGAAAAGAAATCAGAAAAGAGAAATTATATGATGAGAAAGTTCTTATTGAATATGAATTGCCAAGTGATGTTTAAGTAGAGGAGATGTGATTTTTATGAAAAAAACAGTAGCAATTTTATTTGGAGGGTGTTCAAGTGAATATGATGTATCACTTGTATCTGTAACTTCCGTAATTAAAAATATCAAAAAAGATAAGTACAATTTATTGATGATTGGAATTACAAGAGATGGGGATTTTTATTTATATAATGGGGATGCAAATAATATTGAAAAAGATGAATGGTTAAATGAAAAAGATACCAAACGAATTACAATTTCAACAAATAGAAGTGATCACGGAATTATAGTTTTAGAAACAAATGAAATTATTCAAATTGATGTTGCTTTTCCAGTATTGCACGGTCAAAACGGAGAAGATGGAAGATTACAAGGACTATTGGAACTTGCAGGAATAAAATATGTTGGGTGTGATATGACTTCATCTGCGATATGTATGGACAAGTATTTAGCCCACGAAATTGTTTCTTCAAATGGTTATTTATCACCTATATCTTATTTATTTAATGAAAAAGATAGTTACGAGATGATAGAAAATAAAATTTGTAACTTACATTTTCCATTGTTTGTAAAACCTTTGAAAGCAGGATCATCTTTTGGTATTACAAAAATAAAAACAATAAGCGAATTAAAAGAAGCATTAAAAGAAGCATTTAAGTATGATAATAAAGTGATTATAGAAGAAAATGTAGATGGATTTGAAGTTGGATGTGCTGTATTAGGAACAGATAAATTAATAATTGGTGAAGTGGATGAAATAGAGTTAGAAGATGGCTTCTTTGATTATTTTGAAAAATACAATTTGAAAACAAGTAAAATACATTTACCTGCAAGAATTAGTAAAGAAGAAAGAGAAAGAATTAAAGATACTGCTCTTGCTATTTACAAAATATTAGGTTGTAGTGGTTTTGCCAGAGTTGATATGTTTTACACAAAAGATAAAAAAATCGTTTTCAATGAAGTAAATACTATTCCGGGCTGCACATCACATTCAAGATACCCTAGTATGTTAAAAGAAATTGGTATTCCTTTTGAAGAAGTTATTGAACGTTTAATTGAATTGGGGTGGAAAAAATGAAAAATATAACTTTAAAAAAAGAAGATATTGGAAAAGGAGAATTAGTCCTTATTAACCCAGATTATACATTGAAAAGTACAATAAATAATCTAGTATCCTTTGATGAAGAATACAACAATATCAAATTAAATAATATTGCAAATTATTCTTTACACTTAATACTGAATAATATAAATGCTGAAAATAAAATAGTCCCTGTAAGTGGGTATAGAACACTTGAAGAACAAAAAGATATATATAATACATCTTTAAAAGATAATGGCAGAGAATATACACAAAAATATGTTGCACTACCTAATGCTAGTGAACATCAAACAGGTTTGGCGATAGATTTAGCATTAAATGAGGGAAATATTGATTTTATTTGTCCTAAGTTTCCTTATTATGGTATATGCCAAAATTTTAGAAATATTGCTCCAAAATATGGCTTTATTGAGAGATATAAAGACGAAAAGAAAGCAATCACGAAAATATCAAAAGAAGAGTGGCATTTTCGATATGTTGGTTATCCACATTCAAAAATAATAACAGAAAAAGATATTTGTTTAGAAGAATATATAGATTTTTTGAAAGATTTTATATATCCAAATAAGCCTTTAATTTATGAAGAATATAAGATATTTTTCATTCCTTATAAAGAAGAAAGTATTAGTTTAGAGGTGGAGGAAAATTATAATATTTCTGGAAACAATGTTGATGGATTTATTTTAACTATCAAAAGAGAAAAATAATGAGTAAAAAAATAAATATTGATATATGGAGATTTATAGTATCGTTCTTGATTGTTGCTATACATATTTCACCATTTACCAAAATTAGTCCTGGATTTGATTTCTTCTTTACGATAATATTAGGAAGAATAGCAGTTCCTTTATTTCTAATGATAACTGGATATTATATATTAGACAGGGCTTTAAAAGATAAACAAGTTTTAGTTGACTATACAAAGAAAATACTAAAAATTTATCTTCTTTGCATATTACTTTATTTACCAATAAATATTTATATGGGTAGTTTTAAGAACATTGATATTATTACAATATTAAAAGATTTTTTTATAAATGGAACATTATATCATTTATGGTATTTTCCAGCACTTATTGTTGGAGTGTGGATTACATATTATTTAGTTAAAAAATTAGGACGAAAAAAGACTTTAATTGCAACGATATTATTATACATAATAGGTGTGTTTGGAGATAGTTATTATGGCATAACTATTATGAATCAGATTACAAAAAATATATATGAATTAATTTTTAATATTTTTGATTATACGAGAAATGGTTTATTCTATGTACCAATATTTATATGTTTAGGACATATTATAAAGGCAGGCACAAGAAAAACCACAAAGTTTGATTTATTGTATGTTTTATTATTCTTTATTCTTATGAGTGTGGAAGGAAGTATTTTACATTATTATAATTTACAAAGACACGATAGTATGTATTTATTTTTACTTCCGCTTATGTACTTCTTGTTTTGCTATTTAATGGATCATAGTAAAACATCAAATAAGAAAATAAGAAATATTGCAACATATATTTATATTTTCCACCCACTTTTTATTGTAGGAATTAGGTTTGTTTCTGGCATTATTGGAATGGATAAAATATTTGTTGAAAATAATTTAATACTTTATCTGTTGGTTTGTATAACAACAACAATATTTGCCTTTTTAATAGAAAAAATAAAGGAAGTAGTAAAAAATGAAAGAAAATAATTTGTTAAAAGACAGAGCGTGGATTGAAATTGATTTAGACAATTTAGTAAATAATATAAGTGAAATAAAAAAAATAATTTCTCCAAAGACAAAGATAATGGCAGTTGTAAAAGCAAATGCTTATGGACACGGAGCATTATTGATAGCAAGAAAATTATCAGAAATTGGTATAACTGATTTTGCGGTAGCCACATTAGAAGAAGGTATATATTTAAGAAAAAATAATATACAAGGAAATATTTTGATATTAGGTTTTACTAATTTTGATCATTTAGAATATGTTATAAAATATGATTTAATTCAAACTATTATAGATTATGATTATTCTGAAAGGATAAAAGAATTAAATCTTGATGAAAAGTTAAAATGCCATATAAAAATAAATGCTGGTATGAATAGATTAGGAGAAAAATATAATCATTTAGATAAATTATATAAGATTTACGAAAATGAAAAATTAAATATTTTAGGAACATTTAGTCATTTATGCGTTGCAGATTCTAACACAAAAGAAAATATTGATTTTACTAACCGACAAATAGAATTATTTAATGAAACTATAAAAAGAATTAAAACAAAAGGATTTGATACTGGAAAAGTGCATTTACAGAGTAGTTATGGTGTAATAAATTATACTGGGTTAGACTATGATTATGTGAGAGTTGGTATTCTTATGTATGGAATAAATAGTTCATACGAGTCATATCAATTAACACATTTGAACTTAAAATCTGTTTTGTCATTGAAAGCCAGAATTACAAGTGTAAAAGAAATAAATAAAAACGATTCTGTTAGTTATGGAAGAACATACATTGCAACAGAAAATAGAAAAATTGCCTCTGTATCAATAGGATATGCAGATGGAATACCGAGAAATTTATCTAACCAAAATATGCAAGTCAAAATAAATGAAAGTTATGGTACTGTAATAGGTAGAATTTGTATGGATCAATTACTAATTGATATTTCTGATATATCAAATGTAAAAGTTGGAGATATTATAACAATTATAGGAGAAGATAAGAATATTACTGCTGAACAAGTCGCTGATAAAGCAGATACTATTACAAATGAATTGCTATGCAGACTTGGAGATAGACTAGCAAGAATTATTGTCTGATTTTTTGGAAAGAATTTATAATTATTGTATAATAATAGAGAGGATGGGTATATTATGCACAGAATAGAAGCATATATAAGATTAGGTTTAATTTTTGTTGTTATCATAAGTATTTTATATTTACCAATATTATTTAAGTTGAAGAAAAAGGGGATAAGTCCAACAAGACAAGTGAGTTATATAGGTCTAGTTTGTTCTATATTTCTCATAGTATTTGCAACAATGTTATTTATGCTGATTTCATTTGATTCGACACATACATTAAATATTATTCCTTTTAATTGGAATGAAATTGGACTATATCAGTTTGTTGTTGAGAAAATTTCAAATATCCTATTATTTATTCCGTTTGGCTTTTTTGTTCCAGCAGTTTATAAAAGTAAACGAAATATATGGAAGACTATGATTATTGTATTTTTAACAACTTTTGGAATAGAGTTTTTACAGTATTTTATGGGTAGATCGGCAGATATAGATGATGTTATTACTAACTTTCTAGGAGGTCTTATAGGATATATTTTATTCTTGGCTTTTAATAAACTTCTTAAAAATACAAATTTCTGGAAAAAATTTATTAAAAATGAGATATAAATACGAATGTATAAATAAGATATTAACAAATGGAATTGAGATAAGAGATGTTGCTGATATACTTGGACATAGAAATGTAGAAACAACAAAAAATTATTATATTTCAAGTACAGAAAAATCTAGACGACTAGCAACTGATGTTTTTGATAAAATAACAAAATCTGAAATTATAGAAGAAATTATTAAATATGAATAATCCGACAAATCCATTGATAAAAATAAATATTTATAGTATAATAAACGTGCAAAAAATAAAAACGCACATTGGCATTTGTTATATATATAGAATATAATGACTTCAGTAAATGAATGCAAACATTGTTTGCGATTTGTTTGCAATAGAGAAATATTTATAATAACAAAAATACTATAAATATTATAAATATAATAGGTTACCAAGACGCTAAAGCCTTGAAATATCAATAATATTATAAATATTATAAGTATTATAAATATGGGAGTTCCTACAACATGTGGAAGTGGTAAAAAATATAAACAATGTTGTGGTAAATAAACTCGCAAACCCTGATAAATCAAGGAAAAAGCGAGTTTTTCTTTTTTAGCAAAAAATAGTCCAAAATAGGGACAGCAAGCACTTTGGAGCTGTTTTGTTTAAAAAAGAGGCTATATCTGAAATTATAATTAAAAAGTATGGTATAATAAAATATACAAAACATAGTTTATATTTGAAGAATGGAGTTGAAAATATGTCAGTTAATTATAAAGATATTGATATTTTGCTTGAAAAAATTGGTAGAATGCTTTCAAAATATGAAAACATGTCAGATGATGAAAAAATAAGACATATGATTTCTGATAAATTGATGTTTGATTCTGAAATAAGTTCACAAATAAAAAGTGGTTAAAATTCATTAATTGAATTAGTTAGGGAATGGGAACATATTAAGTCACTAAAGGGAGAAAATGCCTATTTTGGAGATCTAACCATGGAAATCCAAGCAATGATAAATTTATATGAATTACATTTTAATGAGGATAAAAAAGATTTACAAAGAGTTAGATATAATTTAGAAACAAATAATACAATTTTTAGAGTATTAGATTATGTTCTAAATGAAAATAATAGTCATGAGTTAGCTATTGAGAAGAATTCTAAAATACTACAATTAAATTGCTCTCTATTTATAATTAATTATTATTTTGAAAAGATTAGAGATGAACTTATCTATGTTATGCAACAAGATTTATCAAATATAGATAATGAAATGATATCTTTGTGCAATAGATATAATAATGATTCTAAAATAATTCAATTAATGTATGAAGTATTAATCCAAAATTTTTCAGCAATAAAAAAAGAATATAAGCCCAAATCTAGAACTATAGGAAACTTTTTAAGAACTAAAGATGTAGTTGGTGATAGAAATTCTATTCCAAATGATTCGCTATTTATACTATTAAGAAATTGTGCTTCTCATGGAGAATTTTATCCAGATGTTGAACAACAAATAGTTGAAGCTATAAATACTAAAAGTAATAATACTGTAGTCAGGAATATTATATTTGATGAAATTATTAGTTATGCAAAAGATGTTTCAAACTTGTTTAATGATGATAAAGTGAGATTGTTTAGGGAATTATTATTTTCTTACAATTTAACTGAAACAATAAATTCAATTAAAAATGCTATTAATAATGATGAAATATTAAAACAATTTGGAGTTTTGCTAATGTTTAATCTAATACAATATAATAATGAGCATTATTTTAGTAGACTAATAGAAAACAATGAAACAAGTGACTATTTAGACTCTGTAAATATAAAAGATTACTTTTCTTCATCATTTAATATGGCTGAAAAATCAACATTTGAATTTATGCAAGTTATTAAGAATGCAATAGGGCATATGAATATTGAATTTGATGGATCAACAATAACTTTTACTCATAGACTTAAAAATGAAAGTATAAGTTCGAGCATTGTAAGAATGTATGAATTTATTTTATCAAGTGGCATTTGTGATTTAGCTATGTCTACTAATTTTTATGTTCGTTTAAGAGCTGAAAAAGCAAGATTGTTTACAAAATTGTACGAAAATACAAAAATAGTTAGTCATAAAGAAGAATTATGTGATATTAATGATTATAAGGTTAATAATAACAATAATAATATAGAAATAAGAAGATAGTGGAAATAATCCATTCGAATCAAAGGGAAATAGCTTTCTATCAATGATATTGCCCCACAGAAATTTGAATTATATTGCATTTTAGTTCTAATAGATAAATTCCTAATAGAAAAAGATGAAAATAAAAAAATAATGTTAGATGAAGAAATATACTATTATAGATCTCACGAAAGAACAGAACATAAAATTTTATAATAATTATTTATATGCCAAGTTTTGTTTGGACAAAAATATAATAATAAAATAAAAAAGACTTAGTAAGATAAAGGAAAACTAAGTCTTCTCATTTTTTATGTAGAACTTTTAGTTATGTGGAATTCCACATAATTTATTAATTAAAAAGTTGTCCTTCAAACCTATATTAATAAAGAAAAATATTGTGTAAATAATTGATAAAATATGCTACAATATAAATGGTGAGAATATGAAAAAAACATTATTTTTAGTGCTTATATTGTTTTTAACATCTTGTGATTTTGAATCAAATTTAGAAAACTGCCGTAGTGAACTATTTACCTATGATATAGCAACTTGCAAAAGTGCATGGAGAAGTACCGTATGTTATGCAGTCGATTTAGATTCAGATAAAATCTTAAAAGTATACAAAGATTCACATACTCATACCCCTGAATATGCAGTTAGAACATATACGATTAAGGATGATAATGTTTACCATTATGAGTATTGGGATTATAACGAGAATGGTGAAAAAATAAATTTTTCATCTGATATTAAAATATTATGCAAAAAAACAAGCGATTGTAGCGATGATATTTCAAAAACTAAAAAACTTTTAGATGATACTTCCTTTTATTCAAACTGTAAATAATATGTAAAGACAATAAAAAATTGCTTGAAATAATAAAAAGATATGGTAACATATGAATATAGGAGGATCATATATGAAAGAGGAAAAGAAATTATCGGAGAACAAAATTGATATTGAACAATTAAAAACGATATCAAGTGATTTTACAAAAAGGACCAAGGATGAATTTAAATCTTTGATAATTATAGTGATAGTAGCAACAGCTATCGTATCTTCCATTCTCATATTAATAGCAAATCTTAGTAAAGGTAATGCAAATTATGAATTAATCAATAATGATTTAATTGTTAATTTGATAGTGATATTTGCATTATTATTTGGCTTAATTGCATACATAAATATTTTTATACAATGTCGTAAAAATAATGGTAGAAGTTCAATTACTATTAAAGTTAATCATGACAATGCTTATGTGGATAGTAAAATGCGTGAACTTTTAAAATATTTACGCTATAAGGAAAAAAAATATAAAGGTGGAACAGCATTTTATGCATATAAAGATAGATATTCAATTAATACTGTAAGTAAAAAAAGATATATTGCTTATACTGTAAATGATGGCGAATTAACAATTGAAGCATGGGCATATGAACTTGGCAGGGAATTTCCAATAGATAAAAAAAGATTTTTGAGTCCAAGTAAAACTTCATTAGCATATGATTTAGAATTTATTGCTATTAACATAAATAAATAATTATTTAAAAGGTAATTAGAGCATATAAAATAACTATGCTCTTTTTTATATGTGTGTTATAATTTAATTATAATAAGAGGTTGATATGAAAAGAGAAATTAAAGATTCCGTTATTTTAGGATTATCATTATTTTCAATAATATTTGGAGCCGGAAATATTATATTTTCCACGTATGTTGGTGCTTATAGTGGTACTAAATGGCCTTTATCACTTATCTTCTTTTTAATTGGTGATGTCTTTTTAGTAGGACTTGGATTATATGCATTTATAAAAAATGACAATGATGAAGATAAAGTATTTAATAAAATAGGAGATATACCTTCGAAAATATTAAGAATATTTATGTTAGCGTGTTTAGGACCTTTAATAGCAATTCCTAGAACTTGTGCAGTAAGTTTTGAAATGTTCAATTTTAATAATTTGATTATCTTTTCAATTATATATTTTATTTTAGTATTTTTATTTTCTTTTAAATCAACTTCAGTTATAGATATGCTTGGTAAATACTTAACTCCAATTTTAATTATTTTTATTTGTATATTTTTACTTATTGGTGTAAATGCAAGTAAAGGGCCTTTAGTAACAAATGTTTCTAACACAGATTCTATAAACGAGGGATTAAGTATGGGTTATCAAACTCTAGATCTTTTATGTATAAGTTCACTTTCAATGATGCTATTTACCTATCTAAAGAAAAAAAATTATAAAAAATCTCAAAGAAAGAAAATATTAGTAAGTTCTTCGATTATTGCAATTATTTGCTTAATTATAATTTATATTGGGCTAACTTATATAGGTGCATCTTTTGGAAAGAATGTAAATGTAAGTCAAGGAATCCTTTTAAAAGAAATTTCATACTCAGTGTTAGGCAAAAATAGTATTATTTTAAATATAGCAGTACTATTAGCATCCTTTACTACGGGAGTAGGACTTACAAGTGCAGTTGCAACAAACTATGAAAAATTAACTAAATTAAGTTATAAAACTTGGGTTATTATAATTACCTTTGTAAGTTTATTTATAGCAAATTTAGGCCTTGAAAAAATTATTAACATTGCATCGCCTTTATTAAATATAATTTATCCTATAGTTATTATTTTAATAGTATTTTCAATCCTAAATATTCAAAATAAAAATGTTTATTTATTAAGTATTTTAGGTACATTTATTATTTCAATACTAAAACTTTTACATAATATAACAAGTTTTCCACATTTTATTTCAAAATTACCTTTATATAATGTGAATTTAGAATGGTTGGTTTTTGCTATAATTTTTGGTATAATAGGTATGTTTATAAAAAATAAGGAGAGAAAATGAAGAAAGATAGAGAAAAATTTTTATGTGCAATCTATATTTTAATTAGAAATGATAAAAATGAAGTTTTGCTTCAGCGAAGACAAGGTACTAAACTATGGCCTGGTTTTTTAGCATTACCTGCTGGGCATGTCGACGAAGGTGAGAATGTATATGAAGCCTTTGTAAGAGAGGCAAAAGAGGAACTTGGTATTGAAGTTTCTAAAAATGATATTATAAATACTTTTGTTATTAATAGAAAAAATAAATCACTGCCATCATATTTTGATGTTTATTTTGAAATAAATAATTATAAAGGTGATATTAAAATTATGGAGCCAAACAAGTGCAAAGAACTTGTATGGTTTAATATAAATAATTTACCTTTTGATATGATTGATTTTGAAAAAAGAGCTATTGAAAATTATTTAAATAATATATTTTTTGATTGTGATTATGCAAACAATGAAATAACAATTGAGGACATTAAAAAATGAATTTTAATAGATTTTAAAACATAGAAATGTTTTTTATAATTATATGTAGGTAATTTAATTTAAGTATTAGTAAATAGAAAATAATATTTATTAATACTTTTTTTGATGATATAATGTTTTTGAGGAGAATGTAAATGTTAGAAATAGTTTTTAGCGATTCAGAAAAATTATTGTTAGAAAGAAGTAATTTATTTAATAAAGAAGATATTTTAAGTTTAACATTTCTATTATCTATGGGAAAACTTGATGATTTTGAATATCAAACAAAAAGAACTATTGGTGATATAGAGGTAAATATTCCAAGTGAAATAAGCAAATTAAAAAACAAGGTTAAAGATTATAAAAATATTAGAATATGGTATGCTAGTAATGTTAATGAAGATTATTTATCAATGATGTATGTAGTTTACTTATGTAGTGATAAGAATATTCATGTTGTCGATGGTTATCAAAGATATGGTATTTCGGGTTATGCTGATGATGAAATAAAAGATTTAGTTAAAAAGAGTAGAGTTTTATCAAAAGAGGAAATTCAAGAATATATTTTAAAATGGAATAAAATTTATGATGCAAATTCAGAAGTTAGATTTTTAAATAATGGGGAAATAATAAATGAATCTTATGAGTGCTTTGATAGTGAAATTCTTGATAAATTATCCTCTTTAGGAGAATTAAAAGAATGGTCTTTTATTGGAAGCTGTATGGCTAATAATCTTAAAAGTTTTGTAATGGGTGTATGCTATAAAAGTAGAGTAGATTATTTGAAAAGTATAGGTAAAATTGTAGTAACTAAAACAGTTACTGAAAAAAATATGATTGGTGAAGATAGGATTAGAAATTATATTAAGATTAAAGATAATAAATAGAATATATTTGTCTTTAAAAAATTAAACAATTTATCAACATTAATTATGCATTTAGAAAGGAGAGATTTTAATGAATAATGTTACTATTTTAGGAGGAGGAGTGCTTGGAACACAAATAGCATTTCAGTGTGCATATACTGGTAAAAATGTTACAATTTGGCTTCGTAGTGAAGATAGTAAAACAAGAACTATTCCTAAACTTGAAAATTTAAAGGAAACTTATATTAAAGAAATTAATTTAATGTCTGAAAATGGTTATGAATTACCAGGACTCAAAATAAGTGATAAGTTTGATAAAGATAAATCATTATCTAGGGTAAATGAGGCATTTAGTAATATAAAAATTGAGTTAGATTTAAAAAATTCTTTAGAGAATGCTGATCTAGTTATAGAAAGTATGAGTGAAAATATTGAGGCAAAAAAAGATGTTTATACAAAGATTAATAAACTTTTAAGTAAAAATACAATTGTTGTTTCAAATTCTTCGACTATGCTACCAAGTAAACTAGTTAAATATTTAGATAATAAAGAAAATTTTTTAGCACTTCATTTTGCTAATTCAATTTGGAAAAATAATATAGCTGAGGTAATGAAACAAAAGTATACAAGTGATGAATCTTTTGAAAAAGTGATAAATTTTGCCAAAAGTATTAATATGATTACTTTACCACTTTATAAAGAAAAATCTGGTTATTTATTAAACTCAATGTTAATACCATTTTTATTTTCGGCTTTAGATTTACTTGCAAAGGAAATTTCAGATGTAGAAAGTATTGATTTAGCTTGGAAAAAAGGAACTGGTTCACCTAAAGGGCCTTTTGAAATACTTGATATTATTGGGCTCAAAACTGCATATGAAATAGTTTCAATGTATTTAAAAATTCCATCATTTTTAGCACCATATAATTTTAAAGCAATTGCTAAACTTTTACAAAAATATATTGATGAGGGAAAACTGGGTAAATCAACAAAAGAAGGTTTCTATAAATATGATTAAGATGTCAAAAATGATGTCTTTTTTTATTGACAAGTGTCTAAAATACACTTATAATTAAAGCGTAAAAAATACACAAGGAGGGTACATGTTTTATTTTAAAAAAGCAGAAGATGGGGTACATAAATATGAGGTTTCATTTGATAAAAATGAAGTTTCTTTGCTACTTGAGGAAGTTAAATCAAAGTGTAGTACAATTAAACATTTTGAATATGATGATGTGAATTTACCTAGTTTATCAGAAAGAATATATAGTCAAAATCAAAGTGACGAAAGTGAAATTAGATTTTTTTCTCAAAAACTTGTAGGATATCGTGAATATAATGATTTTTATTCTCCGGTAGAGGATGTATATCATTATTCATATTATGAATATACTTATTCACCTTTGGTATCTATCATAAATGGCTTATTAAATGATAATTCTATAGTAATAGATAAAATATTTAATCCAGAAAATATTCATAGATTTAATTTTGATTATGAGATTGATAATATAAATAATGAGATTAATAAAATACCGAATAATAAAATTAAGGAGAAAATGGATAAATTAAATGAGCTTAATGATTTATTAAAATTTGCTAATCTTAATTCTAAGCAAAAAGATGAAGATGAATATTATATAAGATTACAAGGTCTTATTAAATTTGAACTTGTCAGTATTTTACCATATGAAATCAAAGAAAAATATGAATCGTTTTACAGTAGAACTTTAAAAAAATGTAAATAATTTGTATAATTTTGTATATTACTATTTTTGATTATAAAAACATATGTTACTCTAATAATAAGAGGTGCAATATGAATAAACTATTTGGGGTTAAATATTCAAATAAAAGTAAATTTATTTTTTTAAGAGATTTATTATTATTTTTTATATTTTACTCTATAATTGGATGGATTTATGAAGAATTATTATTTATAATTGAAGATAATGTATTATGTAATAGAGGCGTTTTATTTGGACCTTGGCTACCTATTTATGGTTTTGGTGGTCTTGTTATTGTAGGAATATTTTATAGATTCAAAGAAAAGAAAGTTAAAATTGGAAAAATAAATATTAGACCAATTCTTCTTTTTATTGAATCAGTTGTATTTGCTACTTTAATGGAACTATTTGCCACATATATAATTGATTTTACTGGAGGTAACTTCAAAAACTTATGGGATTATAGTGATAGGCTATTAAATTTTCAAGGAAGGATTGCACTTATCCCTGATTTAAAATTTGGTATTGTTGCTTTAATTGGAATATATTTAATTCAACCATTATTAATTAAATTTGTAACAATGAAAGATCAAAAAAAGGTAAATATTGTTTTCATCATATTATCAGTTTTATTTTTTGCAGATGTTATTGCAAGATATTGGTTAGGACCAAATTTTAAAGGCTAACAATATCTTTTTTATAATTTGTATGATATACTATTTTTATAAAAAGGGACTAAAGGAGATTTATGCAAATTGAAAGAGGCTTTCAAAATAATTATGGTGAAAATTTTGCTAATATAGTTAATGTTGGCTTTTCTTCGCTTAGTGAACTAAGAGATTTTTTAGGAAAATTTATTACTGAAACAAAGAAGGAAAATAATAATTTTGCTACAGCAAAGGGTGATTATGATGGAATATTTTTATATCAAATGTCCAGTATTAACGATGAAGATTATGCTTATAGAATATATAGAGATTTTGAAAAATATAAATATCGTAGACATTATGATGATAAGTTAATTTCCTTTTTACAGTCTAAACAACATTTAATAAAAAATGTTGATTTCCCTTTAGGAGTTGTTACAATAGAAAATGAAGTTATAGGTCAGATTATTTATCTATATAAAAATAGTCAAACAATATTTAGTTATTTAAATTCAATAAAAGGAATTAATATATTTGAAAAAGAATACTATGATTTATTATTGAAAGTTTTAAATATATTAAAATCATTATATGAAAACGATATATTTTATATAGATATTCATCCAAATAATTTTTTAATTGTGGATGGTTCTATAAAAATAATTGATTTTGAAAATCATTCAATAGATAATAGTAAAGATAAAGAAAAATATTTTATGCATAATTTATGTTACATAATTAAATTCATTAATAAATATTTTAATATGGAATGTGATATTGATAAAAATGATAGTTTTGAAGAAGTTTATCATAAAGTAAGAAAAAGAAAGGAAAATTATGAAAGAAAAATTAATTAGTTTAAAAGAAAGATTAGAAGTAATTGGGAGGTCACTTTGACATTTCTAAAATAAATAAGGAAATAGAAGAATTAAAAAATAAAACTTTAGAGGAGGGTTTTTATAATGATTCTGTAAAATCTACCGAAGTATTAACAACCCTTAGTAGAAAACAAAAAGAGGTAAAAGAATATAACTCCTTAAATGAGGAAATAAGTGATGATTTACAGCTTATTGATTTAGTAACGGATGAAGAAATTATAAGTTTATCAAAAAGAATTGAGGAGTTGGAATATGATACATATTTTAAGGGTGAATTTGATAATCTTAATTGTTATTTAGAAATACATCCAGGTGCCGGTGGAACAGAAAGTTGTGATTTTGCTAATATGCTTCTTGAAATGTATGAAAAATTTTGTGAAAAGAATAAATTTAAATACGAAGTTATTTATTTACAGAAAGGTGAAGAAGCAGGTATTAAGTCGGTTAATATTAAAATATCTTCGGAAAATGCTTATGGTCTTTTGAAATATGAAAGTGGTGTTCATAGACTTGTAAGAATATCTCCTTTTGATTCTAATTCTCGAAGACATACTTCATTTGCCTCAGTTAATGTGACTCCTGAAATTAAAAAAAATATTGATATTGAAATAAATGAAAATGATTTAAAAATTGATGTATATCATTCTTCAGGTGCAGGAGGACAAAGTGTTAATACAAGTAACTCTGCTGTAAGAATAACTCACCTTCCATCAAAGATTGTAGTGGCAGTTCAAAATGAAAGAAGTCAACTCCGTAATAAAGAGATTGCTATGGAAATTTTAAAAAATAAACTATATTTACTAGAACTTGAAAAGAATGAAACCTTAACAAATAAATTAAAAAATAACGATAGTATAAATTTTGGAAGTCAAATACGAAGTTATATTTTAGAACCTTACAAACTTGTTAAGGATTATCGTACAAACTTTGAAAGTAATGATCCAGAGAGTTTTTTAAATGGAGAAATAATGGATATGCTTATTTACAATGTTAAGGAAATGAAATGAACAAAGATATTTTAGTTAATAGGTTTAATCCATTAGAAAAAGAATTTATACCAGAAAACTTGGTAAAAGTAAAGTTAATTGAAACACCTAAATTAAAAGATAATATGTTAACTTTTTTAGATGAGGAAGCTTATCGAATGTTTTTATTATTTCGCCTCGAAGGTCTTTATAATGGAGTTAATATGATAGTGGATTCTGGTTATAGACCCTATGAATATCAAAAATATATATTAAATTATAATTTATTAAAAAAAGGATTATCTGCATATAAAACAGTAGCGTTACCTGGTCAGTCTGAACATCAAACTGGTCTTGCATTAGATTTTGCATTAATTATAAATAATATGTATGTAGATAATTTTGATGATTCATTTAATGAGGTGCAGTGGATACATAATAATGCGTATAAGTATGGTTTTATTCTAAGGTATCCAAAAGGTAAGGAAGATATAACAGGATTTTCTTATGAATGTTGGCATTTAAGGTATGTTGGTAAAGATGTTTCATACATTATGCATAATGAAAATATTTTAACTTTAGAGGAATATCATTTGCTAAAATATAAAAATAATAAAAAAGTACTTGTAAAACAAAAATAATTTGGTATTATATTAATCGTATGAATAATGTAATTGAATTTTTAAAATCTAAATTATCAAATGAAGACACAGTTATTGTGGCTTGTTCTGGTGGACCAGATTCTATGTGCCTTTTAGATATCGTAAAATCAGTAACAAATAATATTATTGTAGCATGTGTTAATCATAATGTTAGAGAAAGTTCTAAAGAGGAATTTGAATATGTTAAGGATTTCGCAAATAAAAATAATCTAAAATTCGAGGGTTTAGAACTTACATTTAATACTCTTGCTAACTTTGAATGTAATGCTAGAAATAAAAGATATGAATTTTTAAATGAGCTTCTTGAAAAGTATCATGGAAAATACATTTTAACTGCACATCATGGTGATGATTTAATTGAAACAATACTAATGCGTTTAACAAGGGGTTCTAAATTATCTGGCTATATTGGAATAAAAAAAGAAAATAATAAATATTTAAGACCTTTATTATATGTTACTAAAAAGGACATAATTGAGTATTTAGATAACAATCAAATTAAATATTTTATTGATGAAACTAATAATAGTGATGAACATCAAAGAAATCGTTATCGAAAAAATATTATTCCATTTTTAAAAAAAGAAGATAAAAATATTCATTTAAAATATTTGAAGTTTAGTGAGGAACTCGAAGAATATGATGATTTCATAAATGGTTATATTAAAAAACTAAATGTTATCAAGGGAAGTACGATTAATTTAGAGGTATTAAAAAAAGAAAAACCATTTATACGAAGAAAAACTATTGAATATTTAATTAAGGATATTCAAAAAAATGATATTTTAGAAATAAATGATAATACTTTGATGGAAATATTAAAGTTAATGGAATCTAAAAAAAGTAATGCAAAAATTAACTTAAATAATGGTTATGTTGCTCAGAAAAAATATAATGAATTTGTTATTAAAAAAGAACTTCTTCAGGATAATTATTCTATAGAATTTGATGATTACTTTGAAAATGATGAATATATTATTCATAAAGTTTCAAACTATGATGGAAATAGTAATAATGTTTTAAGACTTGATTTATCTAAAGTAAAACTTCCCCTTATAATTAGAACTAGAAAAACAGGAGATAAAATGCAAGTTAAAAATTTAGGAACGAAAAAAGTTAAAGATATACTAATAAACGAAAAGATTGATATTGATAAAAGAAATAATATACCTATTGTGATAGATAGTAAAAATAATATATTATGGTTACCAGGTATAAAAAAAAGTAAATTTGATGTAGGAAAAAATGAAAAGTATGATATAATACTTTTATGCGAAAGGAAATGATTAAATGAAAAATGCAAAGAAAACTTCTTTTATAAAATTATTAGGACCATATTTAGTAATGGGAATGATAATTGGGATTATAATGGTTGTTCTTAATTTTCAAGGAATGACTGTTAACAATTTATCAACAGGAAAACTACTTACTGCTCTTGAAAATAATGAAGTAAAAGAAATTGTAATTACTCCAAAAAGTAGTGAATCAATTTATTATGTTGAAGGAAAATTATCATCATATAAAGATGGTGAATCATTTAAAACTAAAGTTGTTGAAGATGAAATACCTCAAATTATTGAATATGTTCAAAAAAATGATATTGAAAAATATGATACTAACAAAGATCCAGGATCTAGTGCATTATTATATATTGTAGTAAATGTTTTACCAATTATTATAGTAGTAATGGTAGCATACTCATTATTTAATAAGTTAGCTAGTTCAAATAAAAATTCAATGGATTTTGGTAGAAGTAAAGCAAGATTAAGTGATGATAAAGATAAAAAATCATTTAAAGATGTAGCTGGACTTAAAGAGGAAAAAGAAGAAGTTGAAGAACTAATTGATTTCTTAAAAAATCCTAAAAAGTTTCAAAGTATGGGTGCTAGAATACCTAAAGGTGTTTTACTAGTAGGTCCTCCGGGAACTGGTAAAACTTTACTTGCTAAAGCTATCGCAGGCGAAGCAAATGTACCATTTTTCTACATAAGTGGTTCAGACTTTGTTGAATTATTCGTAGGTGTTGGTGCTTCAAGAGTTAGAGATATGTTTAAAGAGGCTAAAAGAAATGCACCTTGCTTAATTTTTATTGATGAAATAGATGCTGTTGGTCGTCAAAGAGGAACAGGTCTTGGTGGTGGCCATGATGAAAGAGAACAAACATTAAACCAACTTCTTACAGAAATGGATGGATTTGGAGCTAATGAAGGAATTATTATTATAGCAGCTACAAATAGACCAGATGTATTAGACCCAGCACTTCTTAGACCAGGTAGATTTGATAGACAAGTTACTGTTAGTCTTCCAGATTCAAATGAAAGAGAAGCAATATTAAAAGTTCATGCAAAAAATAAAATATTAGATAAATCAGTTAAATTATCTGCAATTGCTGCAAGAACTCCAGGTTTTAGTGGTGCCGATTTAGAAAACTTACTTAATGAAGCTGCACTTCTTGCTGTACGTAGAAATAAGGATAAAATAACAATTGATGAAATTGATGAAGCTACAGATAGAGTACTTCTTGGACCTGCAAAAACTACAAGAAAAATTACTGATAAAGAGAAAAAACTTGTTTCCTTACACGAAGCAGGACATGCAGTTATTGGTCTTAAAAATGAATATGCAGAAGTTGTTCATAAAATAACTATTATTCCACGTGGAATGGCTGGAGGCTATACTATGATGCTTCCAAAAGAAGAAAAACTTTCTATTATGACTAAAAATGAATTATTAGGAAGAATTACTGGTTTACTTGGAGGCCGTGTTAGTGAAGAACACTTCCTACATGAAATGAGTACTGGCGCATCAGATGATTTTAAAAAAGCTACTGCTATTGCAAGAAGTATGGTTACTGAATATGGTATGAGTGAACTAGGACCTATGCAATATGAAGAAAGAGAAAAAAATGTTTTCTTAGGTAGAGACTATGCTAAGAGTAAAGATTTTTCTGATCAAGTTGCTTTAGAAATTGATAGAGCAACAAGAAAAATAATTGATGAATGTTATGAAAAAGCTAAAAAGATTGTTGCTGATAATGAAGGATTAATTATGTTACTTTCAGATGCTTTAATGAAATATGAAACTCTAAATAAAGAACAAATTGATTATATTGTTGATAATGGAACAATTCCATCAGAAAAAGTTTTTGAGGAAACATCTGATGAATCTAAAATTAAAACTATTGATGAATTAAAAGAAATTGCAAAAGAAAAGAAAATTAAAAATTATTCAAAAATGAGTAAAACTGAACTTGAAGAAGCAATAAAAGAAAGCGGGGAAAAATAATATGTTAGAAACTATTTTATTGGTGGTATCTGTACTTCTTATTGTTATTGTATTATTACAAAGCAATAAAGCATCAGATGCTGGAAATATTATTACTGGTGGAAATGAAGCATTATTTAAGAATATGAAAGAAAGAGGAGCAGAGTTATTTATAAGTAGATTAACGCTTGCTTTAGGAATTGTATTCTTTATAATATCATTTATATTATTTTTGAAATAAGAGGGCTTGCCTTCTTTTTTTTATAAGTTGAAATTATTTAAATAGTAATATATAATTATATTATGATGAAAAAAAATAAAAAAGGTTTTACATTAGTTGAATTAATTGTTGTACTTGCAATAATATCTGTTTTAGGTGTTACTGTAGGTTTAAGTATGACTAAATTAAGTCAAAATACTAAAGATAATAATAATGAAACTTTAATGAAGGAAGTTTTAAGTAGTGCACAAGCATATTGTATGCTTTCAAGCAATAAGGAAAGATGTAAAATTGATAACACTATAAAACTTTCTGAGTTGGTGGAAAATGGCAATTTAGACGAAAAAATATATGATAAAGTTAATCCTGCTAAAGAAGATAATGCTAAATTTGAACGGGAGGATGTTGTTAATATAACAATAAATTCACAAAAATTTAAAGATTATTATTATGAATGTAATGGAAATAAATATTATTTATCAACAATAGATAATTGTACTAATAGTAAAAATGCAAGTGAAAAATGTAAATGGGGTGTATGTTAATGAAAGATAAAATAATAGAAAAATTAAGTAATGAAAGTAAAGGACTAAGTTTAATAGAAATAAATGATTTATTAAATTTAACAAGTGTTGAGGATTATAAAGAACTTCAAAAAAATATGGATGCTCTTGTAACCGAAGGAATTGTTCATAAAAGTAAAAAGGACAAATTTATTTTAATGGAAAAATGTTCTTCACTTTTAACAGGAATAATCCATATTAATAAACATGGAAATGGCTTTGTTGATACAAAATTTGATGAAGATACTTTTGTTAAAAGAGAAAACTTAAATGGCGCAGTAGATGGCGATTTTGTAGAAATAGATGTTCAAAATGATGAGGGAATTGTTGTTAATATTTTAAAAAGAGATATTAATCTTTTAGTAGGAGAAATGGTTAAAACTAAAAATGGCAATTTAGAATTTGCCCTTGATGATAAAAAGAAAAAGATTAAAGTTAAACTTACTAAAGAAACAAGTTCTCATTTAGTCGAGGGACATAAAGTCCTTGTAAAAATTCAAAAAGAGTTAGCAAGTAATCTTTATTTAGCGGATGTAATAAAAGTTTTGGGACATAAAAATGATCCAGGAGTTGATATTTTATCTATTGCATGTAAACACGAAATTTCTTTAGATGTTTCAGATGAAGTAAAAAATCAAGTTGCTAATATGGTAACAAGTGTTTCTGAAAAAGAATTGGTTGGTAGAACTGATCTAAGAAACGAAGTTATATTTACAATAGATGGTGATGATACAAAAGATATTGATGATGCAGTTAGTATTAAAAAAGAAGATGGTTATTATATTTTGGGTGTTCATATAGCAGATGTTACAAATTATGTAAAAGAGGGAAGTCCTTTATTTGAAAGTGCTTATGAAAAAGGAACTTCGTCTTATTTAGCAGATACTGTATTACCAATGCTTCCTCATGAACTTTCAAATGGAATATGCTCATTAAATGAGGGTGTTGATAGACTTACAATTAGTTGCGTTATGAAAATAGATACAAGAGGTAAGATAGTAGACCATGATATTTTTCCAAGTGTAATTAATAGTAAAAAGAAAATGACATATAAAAATGTAAATAAAATTATTATGGAAGATATTATTCCTGAAGGTTATGAAAATTTTGCTGATGATTTAAAACTTATGCACGAACTTGCTCAAATTTTACGAAAAGAAAAAATAAATCGTGGTTATATTGATTTTGATCTTGATGAAGCAAAAATTATTCAGGATGAAAATGGTAAGGCAATTGATGTTGTAAAAAGACAACAACTTGATGGTGAAAAATTAATCGAAGACTTTATGATAGCGGCAAATGAAACTGTTGCAACTCATATATATAATATGGATTTACCTTTTGTATATAGAATTCATGGTAAACCTAATCCTGAAAAGATTGAGGATTTTGTTAATTTTGTTAAATTACTTGGTTATAAATTAGATGTTTCTACTGAAGATATTACTCCAAAGAAGATGCAGGATATATTAGATTCTCTTCATGAAAAGAAGGAATTTGAAATATTAAGTGATATGCTTTTAAGAAGTATGAAAAAAGCTGTTTATAGCTCAAATAATATAGGACATTTTGGTTTAGCTAGTAAAATATATACTCATTTTACTTCACCAATAAGAAGATTTCCAGATTTAATGGTTCATACATTACTTCATAAATATTTATTTGAAAATATGGTTAATATGCCTACAATAAGATATTATGAAAATTATCTTCCTGATGCTTGTGAACATGCAAGTAAAAAAGAAGTTGATGCTCAAAGTGCTGAAAGAGAAGTTCTTGATATGAAGATGGCTGAATATATGGAAAGCCATATTGGCCAGGAGTATACAGGAATTATTTCTGGAGTAACTAATTTTGGATTATTTGTTAAATTACCTAATTTAATCGAAGGCTTAGTACATATTTCAACTTTAAAAGGATTCTGCAGTTATGTACCTAATCTTTTATCTCTTGTTTCTGATGGAAAAATAAGATATTCCTTAGGTCAGCAAGTTAAAGTTAGAGTAACTGGTGCCTCAAAAGAAAATTCTACAATAGATTTTGAAATTATTGGAGATACAAATGATAGAGATAAAAAATAAAGCAGCATATTTTAATTATTTTGTAGAAAAGGAAATTGAATGTGGAATAGTTTTAAATGGTAGTGAAATTAAATCTATTAGAAATGGTTCTTGTAATATTAAAGATAGTTATGTAAGAATTAAAGATAATGAATGTTATATAATTAATATGTTTATTGCTAAATATAATGAAGCAAGTATATTTAATCACGATGAATATCATGAAAGAAAACTTTTACTACATAAAAGAGAAATATATAAATTAAAAGAGGAAATTAATCAAAATGGTTATACCTTAATACCATTAAAAGTATATTTAAAAAATAATAGAGCAAAAGTTTTAGTGGGTGTTTGTAAAGGAAAAAAATTATATGACAAAAGAGAATCTATTAAAAAAAGAGATTTAGAAAGAGAAAGTAGGAAAATGATATGAAAAAATTAACTAAAAAAAATAAAATAATATTAAGTTCTATAGCATTAGCATTAATTGTGATTGCAATAGTTATATCAGTTATTTTATTGAATAAAAACAAAAAAAACCCAGTAAATAATACAAGTAAAAAGGATGATAATCAAAGTGTAGAAGTAAAGAAAGTTAAAATAGTTAATGAAGATTCTACATCAAGACCATTTGCCGTAATGATTAATAACATTAGTGTTGCAAGACCTTTACAAAGTGGACTTCAAGATGCCTATTTAATGTATGAAATTATAGTCGAGGGTGGTATAAGTAGATATTTGGCTTTATTTATAGATCAAAGTACTGAAAGAATTGGCTCAATAAGAAGTGCAAGACATTATTTTTTAGATTATGCACTAGAAAATGATGCAATTTATGTTCATCATGGTCAAAGTCCACAGGCACAAAGTGATTTTTCTAAACTAGGAATTGAACGTGTAGTTGTAGACAACTCTAAAACTGGATGGCGTGATACCTCATTAAATGTATCATCAGAACATACATTATTTACAAATATTGAAAAATTAAATAAAGGAACAAATAAATTTAGAAAAGAAAGAAATAAAAATTATCTTTTAAATTATAGTGCTGATGAAATTGATATATCTTCTTTAGAGGGATCTTCATCTGCAAATAAAATTAGTTTAGTATATTCATCTGGAACTAAAGTATATTATGAATATGATGAAAGTAATAAATATTATTTAAGAAGTACAGAAATTGGTCCACATACTGATTATGTAACTAAACAGCAGTATCATTTTAAAAATATAATTGCTTATCAAGTTGATAATTATACAATAAATGATGGAGAAAATAAGGGTAGACAAGATATAAAAAATATTGGTTCTGGTAGTGGTTATTACTTTAGTGATGGCTATATGATACCAATTAAGTGGAAAAAAGACAGCCGTAGTAGTCAAACAAACTATACATATGAAGATGGCACTGAACTTAAAGTTAATGATGGAAATACATTTATTCAAATAGTACCTTCATCTGGAAGTATAAAGGCAGAGTAATATGGAAATGTTAATTGATTTTGTTACAAAGTATTATATTGTATTTATAATTATAAGTTCATTATTGATTTTGGCTTTAATTGGGTATATTTCTAATCAAAGCTCTAAAAAGGATGTTTCTATTAAGAAGAAAAAAGACAAAAAAATTCAAAGTATTAATGAACAAAGTACTTTTGGTTCAAATGAAACTCCAAAAATGTGAAATTAAAATTCACATTTTTTTTGCCTTTATCTTTTAAATAATTTTTGATATAATATAAAATAGTTAAGGAGAGTAAAAATGAATTTAGCAAATATATGGTCAATTATAACAAAAGTCATAGATATATGTTTTGTTTGGATTGCCTTTTATTATATTTTAAAAAATGTTAAGAATAATACAAAAATGGCTTTAATAGTTAAAGGTGTAATAATAATTTTAATAGTAAAATTTATAAGTGATTTATTAAATTTATATACTGTTGGAGTTATTTTAGAGTATGCCATTGAATGGGGACCTCTTGCAATTATAGTTGTATTTCAACCAGAAATTAGAGCAGTTTTAGAGTCAATTGGTAGGACTCAACTTTTAGGAAGGCATAGAGTCTTATCAATTTCTGAACGTGAAAAACTTGTTAATGAAATAATGAAAGCAATGGATTATTTCCGTAAAAATAGAATAGGTGCTTTAATTGTTATTGAAAGAGAAGTATCACTTCAGGAATATATTGAAAATTCAACAAAGATATATGCAGATATTTCAGATTCATTATTAGAATCATTATTTTATCCTAATTCAGCCCTTCATGATGGTGGAGTAATTATTCAAGGTGATAAGATTACTTGCGCTGGCTCTGTATTTAAAACAAGTATGAATCAAGCTATTTCTAAAAAACTTGGAACAAGACATAGAGCTGCATTAGGAATTGCTGAAGAAAGTGATGCAATTGCTTTAGTTGCCTCTGAGGAAACAGGACGTCTTTCAATTGCAATGGACAGTGAATTACACTATAATTTAACATTAGAAGAATTTAGAAGTATTTTATTAGATGAATTAAGTAATAAAACTGAAATATTCTTTGATGCTGATGACAGTGAAGAATTGGAGGATCAAGATGCGTAAGTTTTTTAGAAAATTATATAAGTTAATTGATGTTTTGATAGTTGTACCAATAAGTAGACTAATTTATAATATTCAAAAAGCTCTTAAAAAAAATGGTGGGTTATTAGATAAACTTCTTAATAAACCAAATTTCCTTATATTTTTATCTTTGATATTAGCAATAGTTCTTTTCTTATTAGTGGATTCCAAAGCAATATCTTTTGTTGAGGATAAAACTGAAGTTATAAGTAATGTACCTGTTAATATTAAATATAATGAGGAAGCTTATGTTGTTGAGGGAGCTCCAACCGATGTAAATATTATGATTTCAGGTAGAAAAAGTGATATTTATCTTGCTAAACAACTCGGAGAATATGAAGTTACTCTTGATTTAACAGAGTATACTGCTTCAGATACTGCATATAAAGTGTATTTTACTTATGCAAAATCAATAAATAATTTGAAATATAGCTTAGATCCATCATATGTACAAGTAATGATTAAAAATAAAGTTAGTAGTGTTTCATCAGTTACTTATGAATTAATTAATCAAGATAAATTAGATTCTAAGTTAAGCGTTAAAAGTATAGGACTTTCTAAATCAGAGGTTGTAGTTAAGGGTAGCGAAAGTGCTCTTAAAAAAATTGCTTGGATTAAAGCTTTAGTTGATTTATCTAATCCGGATTTTGTTGAGGCTGGTTCTTATGATATTGATAATATTGCTTTAGTAGCATATGATAATGCAGGAAAACTTTTAAATAATGTTGAAATAGTTCCTAGTACTTTAAGTGCTACTGTTGTACTTGATAGTTATTCAGAAAATATTCCAGTTGAAGTAAAAACAACAGGTAATTTAATTTCTGGCAAAAGTATTGCTAAGATATTAATAAATAATAATAATGATTATTCTATAACAGCATATGGTAATGAAGAAGATATATCAAAAATTAAATCAATACCAATTACTATTAATGTAGATGGTCTTGGTGGTGATACTGCTAAAACATATAATGTAACACTTACTAAACCTAATGGTGTTAGATATATGTCCGCAAGTACGATAACAGTATCATTAACATTTGGTAATGAAGAACAAAAAACAGTAGAACTTACTAATATAAGTAAAAAGAATTTAGGAAGTGGATTAACTGCAAATATTATTTCTGATTCTGCAATATCAGTAATTTGTAAAGGTGTTGCATCATCACTTGATAAAGTTGATGTTAATAATATTAAAGCATATGTTGATTTATCTGGCCTAGGTGCGGGTGATCACGATGTTGAAGTAAAAATTGAAAATAATAATCCACTTGTTACTTATGTTGTATCCTCTGTTATAAAAGTAAGAATATCTTAAATAAAATAACCACATTAATTAATGTGGTTATTTTTCTATTGAATCAAAGTTTTTAAATAAAAGTCCAATATTTATAAGTGCACATATTCCTACAATTGCATATATTATATTTGTAATTGTAGATTGAACACCAAAAAGTGATTCAACTAAATTAAAATTAAAAAATCCTATTAAGCCCCAGTTTAAGGCTCCTATAATAGTAAATATTAAGGTAACTTTTTGAATTGTTTGCATAACATTCCTTTCTATTATTTATTTTTCTCCAAAATTATTTTTTTATTCATGAATATTTTTAATTACTTAAAATATATTTTATTAGAAAAGGAGAGTACATGATGTTAAAAAAGATTGGTATATTTTTTATTTTATTTCTTGTTATGGGGTGTTCTAAAGGTAATAACATTGACGCTTCAAAGGAATTTCAAAAGAGAGTGGAAAAGTCTAAATCATATAAAATTATTGGTAATTTAGAACTACAAAATGATGAAGAAATATTTAAATATAATGTTGAGGTAAATTATCTTGATGGTAACTATTATAAAGTTGACATGGTTAATAAAGCAAATGAACATAAACAAATTATTTTAAGAAATAATGATGGTTTATATGTTATTACGCCTTCCCTAAATAAAAGTTTTAAATTTGAAAGTACTTGGCCAGATAATTCATCACAGTCATATATTTTATCCTCATTAATAAAAGATATAAAAAATGATAATAATAAAGAAATATCTAAAAACGAAGATGGCTATATAATTAAAACTACCGTAAATTATCCAAATAACGAAGAACTAAAATATCAAAAAATATATTTAAATAAAGATTTTAACCTACATAAAGTAGAAGTTTATGGTAATGACATAGTTAAAATTAAATTTCAAGTTGAAGATTTAGATTTAAAAGCAGGACTTTCTACAGATTTATTTGACTTAAAAAAATATGTTCAAGTAGAGGAATCTGATTGTAAAGATGAAGAATGTACAGAAAAGCAAACTATGGGTAGTATAGAAACTGCAATTTATCCTCTTTATATGCCTTCGGAAACATATTTAAGTAGTTCAGAAACGGTAAATACTGACGATAATTCTCGAATTATATTAACATATTCTGGAGGAAAAAACTTTGTCTTAGTTGAAGAAGGAGCTATAAAATCCCAAGAACATGAAATTATTCCTGTTTATGGAGAACCAGTTATTTTAAATGATACTATTGCTGCTTTATCAACAAACTCCATTTATTGGACCTCGAATAATATAGATTATTATATGGCAAGTGAAGATTTATCTTTGAAAGAAATGATATCAATTGCCTCTTCGATGAATAATTCTAAAAATGTAGTTTCTTTAAAATAGGCTTAATATAAAGTCTATTTTATTTGCTATTTTATTAATCATGTGTTATTATTTTTCTAGAAAGAATTGTGATTATGAAAAAAATTTTAACAATAATATTTGATGGATTTGGAATGAAAGAAAGTGACTATGGTAATGCAATTATTAATGCAAACATGGTTAATTTTAATAAATTTTATAATGAAAATCCCCATACAACGCTTTTTGCAAGTGGACACTATGTAGGACTTCATGATGGACAGTTTGGCAATAGTGAAATAGGTCATCAAACTATTGGTGCAGGAAGACTTATTAAAAGTAGAGAAGTTTTAACTGATGAATATTTAGATAATCTATATTTAAATGAAGATGAGAATATTCAAAAACTAAAAGGATTAACTTCGAAAACTATTCATTTAATGGGCCTTGCAAGTGATGGTAATGTTCATGCTGGTATTGATGATTTTATAAAAATGTATGAATATTTAATCAAAATTGGATTTACAAAGATATTTTTTCATTTAATTACAGATGGTAGAGATACAGATAGTAAAGCAGCATATAATTATATATCATTAATTGAAAAAAACATCCAAAAAAATAAAGTAGGTTGTATTGCTAGTGTATGTGGAAGATACTATGCCATGGATCGTGATAAAAATTATGATAGAACTAAAGTATATTATGATTTAGTTACAAAAGGTAGAGGTATTGAAATTCTTAATATAGAAAATGCTCTAAAGTCTAGTTATGACAAAGGTATTACCGATGAATTTCTAAGACCTATGATGATTAATAGGGAAGGAACTGTAAAAGATGGTGATGTTCTTATATGGATGAATTATCGTTCTGACAGAAGTAAACAAATATTACTTGCTTTAACAAATCCTAAATTTACAGAATTTGATGTTACATTAATGCCTAATCTTGAAGTGTTTACTTTCTTTAATCATGACAAACTTATAAAAGCAAATGTACTTATAAATGAACCTGATATTAATAATAGTTTAGGAATCTATTTATCTAAACTTGGTATGACACAAGCAAGAATTGCTGAAAGTGAGAAATATCCTCATGTTACATATTTTTTTGATGAAGGTTATGAAGGAAAACTTGATGGTGTTGATAAATTTCATATTCCATCTCCAGATGTTGCAACTTATGATTTGAAACCTGAAATGAGCGCTGTAAGTGTAACTAAAAAAGTTATTAATGCAATAGAGGATGATTATGACTTTATTTTAGTTAATTTTGCAAACCCAGATATGGTAGGCCATACTGGAAATATGGAAGCCACAACAAAAGCGTGTATGGCACTTGATATTTGCTTTAGTAAAATATTGCAAGTTGCTGAAGATAATTTTTATACAGTAATTCTTTTAGCGGATCATGGTAATGCTGATACAATGCTTTATGAGGATGGTACTCCGTGTACAACACATAGTTATGAAAAGGTCCCTTTTGTAATAAATGATTCAAAAGTCAAGTTAAAAGAAGGTGGAGATTTAACTAATGTTGCACCAACTATACTTGATTATATGGATATAAGTATACCTTCAGAAATGACAAGTTATTCATTAATTGAAAGTGAAGAGTAATCTTCATTTTTTAATTTTTAAAAAAATGCCAAAAAACACTTGCATTTGGGGGTTACTTTATGATAATATTGTTTATGTATGACTGCTGTGATGTGCGAGGTTGCTGATACACTAGGAATAGTTGGTAAATATATTTTATAGTTTATTAGGTAATTTGTACGGAGCAAGCCTATATTTAATATAGACGAAAGGAGAAAGAAAATGGCAAAACAAGAAATTCGTATTACTTTAAAAGCATATGACCACAGAATACTTGATGTAGCTGCTGGAAAAATATGTGAAACAGTAAAAAGAACTGGGGGAGAAATATCAGGACCTGTGCCTCTACCTACTGAAATTGAAAAATTTACAGTATTAAGAGCTGTACATAAATATAAAGATTCTCGTGAACAATTTGAAAGAAGAACTCACAAGAGACTTATTGATATTAAAAACCCAAGCAAAGAAACAGTTGATGCGCTATCTCATTTAGATTTACCAAGTGGCGTTCAAATCAATATTAAATTATAAGAAAAGGAAGGAAAGAGAAAATGAAAGGAATCTTAGGACGTAAAGTTGGAATGACTAGCGTATTTACTAAAGATGGTAAACTAATCCCTGTTACAGTTGTTGAAGTTCTACCAAATAAAGTAATGCAAGTTAAAACTACAGAAAAAGATGGTTATAATGCAATCCAACTTGGCGCAATTGACAAAAAAGCAAATAGAGCCAATAAGGCTGAAATCGGAAGTGCAAAAAAAGCAAATACAACTCCTAAGCGCTTCTTAAAAGAAATAAGAGACTATGAAGGCTCTTATAATATAGGAGATGAGATTACTGCAGATTTATTTACTGTTGGAGAAATAGTTGATGTAACTGGAACTACAAAAGGTAAAGGATTTGCTGGTGTTATTAAAAGACACAATCAATCAAGAGGACCTATGGGTCATGGATCACATTATCATAGAAGACCAGGTTCACTTGGAACTATGCTTCCAAAAAGAGTTCTAAAAGGTAAAAAACTTGCAGGACATATGGGAGTTGAAACAGTTACAATTCAAAACCTTGAAATCATCGAAACAAATACTAATGAAAATTATATTTTAATTAGTGGTAATGTTCCTGGTGCTAAAAATTCAATCGTTTTAATTAAAACTGCAATCAAAGGTAACAAAAAAGTTAATCCAAAGGAAATTATTAGTTATGAAGAATCTGTAGTAGATGCTGAAGAAGTAGTAACTCCTGTAGAAACTGAAACAGTTACTGAAGTAAAGGAAGACAAGTAGTCTTTTAAAGGAGGATAAAAATGACAAAGTTAAGTATTAATAATTTAAAAGGCGAAAAAGTTAGTGATATTACTTTAAATTCTGAAGTTTTTGGAATTGAAGTTAATGAACTTGCTATGAAGAAAATGGTTAGACTTCAACTTAATGCTTCAAGACAAGGTACTGCAAAAGTAAAAACAAGAAGTGAAGTATCAGGCGGTGGAAGAAAACCATGGAAACAAAAAGGTACTGGTAGAGCAAGACAAGGATCTATTCGTGCTGCTCAATGGAGAAAAGGTGGAATTGTATTTGGACCTACTCCAAGAGATTATTCATTTAAAATTAATCGTAAAGAAAGAGTTTTAGCATTAAAAAGCGCTTTAGTTAATAAATTAAATGAAAAGAAATTAATGGTTATTGATAACCTTAAATTAGATAATTTTAAAACAAAAACAGGTGTTGAATTATTAAATAATTTAAAACTTGATGGAAAAGTATTATTTGTTGCTAGTGAAGAAGCAGAAAACTTATATATGGCAACAAGAAATTTAAATAATGTACTTGTATTATTTCCTGATGAAATCAATGTTTATGATATTTTAAACGCTGATTACGTTGTATTTGATGAAGCAAGTATTAAAATGGTAGAGGAGGCACTTAAATAATGAGACATTATTCTGAAATTATAATTGCACCAGTAGTTACTGAAAAAAGTATGGCATTAAGAAGTGAAAATGTTTATACATTTAAAGTTGCTAAGGATGCTACTAAAACTGAAATTAAAAAAGCTATTGAAGATGCTTTTAAAGTAGAAGTTAAAAGTGTTAATACTCTAAACACTAAATTTAAAAAAAGAAGAGTTGGAAAGTATCAAGGAAGAACAAAGACTTATAAAAAAGCAATGGTAACATTAAAAGACGGTTCTTCTATAGAACTTTAGTAGAAAGGAGAAATTATGGCTATAAGACATTATAAACCAGTTACAAATGGTAGAAGAGGCATGAGTACTCTTGTTAATGAAGAAATTACAACAAAAACTCCTACTAAAGGATTACTTGGTAAAGTTAAAAAAACTGGTGGTAGAAATAATCAAGGTAAAATGACTGTTAGACACATTGGTGGTGGAGCTAAAAGAAAATATCGTGTAATTGATTTTAAAAGAAATAAAATCGGTGTTACAGGTAAAGTTGCAACCATTGAATATGATCCAAACAGAACAGCAAATATTGCTTTAATTAACTATAAAGATGGAGAAAAAAGATATATTATTGCTCCAAAAGATTTAAAAGTAGGCGCTATCATTGAAAATGGTGAAAATGCTGATATTAAAGTTGGTAATGCATTACCACTTAAAAATATTCCAGTAGGTACACTTGTTCATTGCATAGAACTTAAACCTGGTAAAGGTGCTGAAATATGCCGTAGTGCTGGTTCATCTGCTCAAATTCTTGGTAGAGAAGATAAATATGTTCTTCTTAGACTTCAATCTGGAGAAACAAGAAAAGTTCTTGATAGATGTATGGCAACAATCGGTGTTGTTGGTAATGAAGATGCTAACCTAGTTAATATTGGTAAAGCTGGTAGAACTAGATATCTTGGAATTAGACCTACAAACCGTGGTTCTGTAATGAACCCTAACGATCACCCACATGGTGGTGGAGAAGGACGTGCTCCAATTGGTAGAAAGAGTCCAATGACTCCTTGGGGTAAACCTGCTCTTGGTGTTAAAACTAGAAAACCTAAAAAGGCATCTAGTAAACTTATTATAAGTAGGAAGACTAAATAGGGAGGAATAATGGCAAGAAGTTTAAAAAAAGGTGCTTTCGTTGATGATAGCATTATGAAAAAAATTAATAAATTAAATGAAGAAAATAAAAAATCAGTAGTAAAAACTTGGTCAAGAAGAAGTACTATTTATCCTGAATTTGTAGGACATACAATTGCAGTTCATAATGGTAAAGATTTTATACCTGTATATATTACTGAAGAAATGGTTGGTCATAAATTAGGAGAATTTTCACAAACTCGTAAATTTACTGGCCATGCTGGAAATAAATAGGAGGTAACATGGAAACTTATGCAAAACATAATACTGCAATGATTAAACCTAGGCTTGCAAGAATGACTATGGATTTAATTCGTGGAAAAGATGTTGAAACTGCAAGAGGAATTCTTGAAAATACTAATACTAAAGCTAGTAGAATGATATTAAAAGTTTTAAACTCAGCAGTTGCAAATGCAGTAAATAATAATGGTGCAAATGAAAATGATTTAGTTATTAGTAAATGTTTTATTAATCCAGGACCAATCTACAAGAGAATTCAATTTGCTTCAAGAGGAAATGTTGATAGACATGATAAAAGAACAAGTCATATTGTAATTTATGTTACTGATAATAAGGAGGCTAAATAATTATGGGACAAAAAGTTAATCCTATAGGATATCGTATTGGTGTTAATAAAGATTGGGATTCTCGTTGGTATGCTGAAAAAGATTACTCAACTAAATTAATTAACGATATCAAAATAAGAGAATATATTGAAAAAAATCTTAAAAGTGCTTCTATATCTAAAGTAGTAATTGAAAGAAGAAAAAACAAAGTTGAACTTACAATTTATACTGCAAGACCTGGTGTTATAATTGGCCGTGGTGGAGAAGATATTGAAAAACTTAGAAAGAAAATTTCTAAACTTGTTAATGAAGAAATTTATATTAACATAGTTGAAGAAAAGAACCCTGATTTAAATGCTCAACTTGTTGCAGATAATATAGCAATGCAAATTGAAGCTCGTGCACCTTTTAGAAGTGTTCAAAAAAGAGCTATTAGAAATACAATGAAAGCTGGTGCTAAAGGTATTAAAACTGCTGTATCAGGAAGACTTGGTGGAGCTGAAATGGCTAGAACTGAAGGCTATACTGAAGGTACAGTACCTTTACATACAATTAGAGCTGATGTAGATTATGCTACAAGTGAAGCAAATACAATCTACGGAAAAATCGGAGTTAAAGTATGGATTTATAAAGATGAAATACTTAAAACTAGAAATGTTAAGAAGGGAGAGATGAAAGATGTTAATGCCAAAAAGAACTAAATATCGTAAAAGTCATAGACTAAGTTATGAAGGCAAAGCAAAAGGAAATCTTACCCTAAATAATGGTGAATTTGGCCTTATGGCTATGGAAGGCGGATGGATTTCTGCTAGACAAATTGAAGCTGCACGTATTGCAATGACTCGTTATATGAAACGTGGTGGTAAAGTATATATTAATATATTCCCACATATGCCAAGAACTAGAAAACCTCTAGAAACTAGACAAGGTAAAGGTAAAGGTAACGTTGAAGAATGGGTAGCAGTTGTAAAACAAGGAAAGATCATGTTTGAAATTAGTGATGTTTCTGAAGAAATTGCTAGAGAAGCTTTAAGACTTGCTTCTCATAAGCTTTCAATCAAAACTAAATTTGTTATGAAGGAGAGTGAAACTCTTGGAAATTAATGAAATAAGAAAATTAAGTAATGAAGATATTAAAAAGAAGATCATAGAAGATAAAGAAGAACTATTTAAAAATAGATTAGCTCAATCTTCTGGGACTTTGGAAAAACCTGTAGTTTTAAGACAACTTCGTAAAGAAATTGCAAGACTTAAAACTGTATTAACAGAAAGAGAAATGGATGGTGAAAAATAATGGAAAAAGCAAAACAAGAATTAATTGGTAAAGTTGTTAGTGATAAAAACGATAAAACAATTACTGTTTTAGTAGAAACTTATAAAACACATCCATTATATGGTAAAAGAGTTAAATATTCTAAAAAATATGCTGCTCATGATGAAAAGAATGAAGCAAAAGTAGGAGATACAGTTAGAATTTCAATGACTAGACCTTTATCAAAAACTAAAAGATATGAATTAGTTAAAGTTATTGAAAAAGCTGTAATTTTATAGGAGGTAATATTATGGTAATGCAAGAAAGTAGATTAAAAGTTGCTGATAACTCTGGTGCAAGAGAACTTTTAGTTATCCGTGTTATGGGTGGAAGTAAAGTTAAAAGTGCTAATATCGGTGATGTAATCGTTGGTACTGTTAAAAAAGCTATACCTAATAGTCCTGTAAAAGAAGGTAAAGTTGTAAAAGCAGTTATAGTAAGAACTGTTCAAGGTGTTAGAAGAAAAGACGGAAGTTATATTAAATTTGATGATAACGCTTGCGTATTAATTAAAGATGATAAAACTCCAATCGGTACAAGAGTTTTAGGCCCAGTTGCTAGAGAACTTCGTGAAAAAGAATATCACAAAATTGTATCACTTGCACCTGAGGTTTTATAGGAGGATATATGAAAGTTAAAGTAGGAGATAAAGTATTAGTTATTGCTGGAAAAGACAAAGGTAAAGAAGGCAAAGTAATTAAAACTTATAAAAAATTAGATAAAGTTGTTGTTGAAGGTTTAAATATGGTTAAGAAACATTCTAAACCTAGAACTACTGAAGACAAAGGTGGAATATTTGATATTGAAGCACCTATTCATGTATCTAATGTAAAAGTTATAAACAATAATAAAGAAGAAAAAGCTAAAGTAGTTAAATCTGAAGCAAAGAAAGAAACTTCAAAAAGGAAAACTACTAGCAAAAAGGAAGCAAAGTAGGTGAATTATGAGTAATTTTAAAACTTTATATGAAAAAGAAATTAAAAATAGTTTAATGAAGGAATATAATTATACTACTGTAATGCAAGTTCCTAAAATCACTAAAATCGTAATTAATATGGGTGTTGGTGAAGGCGCTAATGATTCTAAATTCATTGATGCTGCAGTAAAAGATTTAACTTTAATTGCTGGTCAAAAACCTGTAGTTACTAAAGCTCATAAATCAATTGCTGGTTTTAAATTAAGAGAGGGACAACCTATTGGTGTTAAAGTAACTCTTCGTGGTGAAAATATGTATGCTTTCTTAGAAAAATTAATTAAGATTGCACTTCCTCGTGTTAGAGATTTCAGAGGTGTATCACCAAAAAGTTTTGATGGTAAAGGAAACTTTACTATGGGAGTTAAAGAACAACTTATATTCCCTGAAATAAATTATGACGATGTTTTAAAAGTTAGAGGAATGGATATTGTTATTGTAACAACAGCAAAATCTAATGATGAAGCACGTTCATTACTAAAAGCATTTGGAATGCCTTTTAGAGGATAAGGAGAGTAAAATATGGCAAAAACAAGTATGATTGTAAAAAATAATCGTAAACCTAAATTTCAAGTTAGAGCTTATACTAGATGCAAAAGATGTGGTAGACCTCATGGTGTACTAAGAAAATTTGGATTATGTCGTATTTGCTTCAGAGAACTTGCTAATAAAGGACAAATTCCAGGCGTTAAGAAGTCTAGTTGGTAGAAAGGAGATATAATAATGTTTGTACAAGATAAAATAGCAGATATGCTAACAAGAATAAGAAATGCAAATCAAATGAGATACACTGAAGTTGAAGTTGAAGGAACTAAAATGACTAAAGGTATTGCTGAAATTCTTAAAAATGAAGGTTATATTGCTGATTACAAATATACAAAAAATAGTAACGGTGATAAAATGACTTTAACTTTAAAATATGGAAATAAAAAAGAAAGAGTTATTACTGGATTAAAAAGAATTAGTAAATCAGGTTTAAGAGTTTATGCTCAAGCTGATAAACTTCCTAGAGTATTAAATGGTTTAGGAATTGCAATTATATCTACTTCTCAAGGCTTAATGACTGATAAAGAAGCTAGAGAAAAAGGGTTAGGAGGTGAAGTACTTGCCTATATTTGGTAAGTAGTCTATGAGTAGAATTGGTAATAGAAAACTAACTATCCCAGAAGGTGTAACAGTTTCATTTAATGATGGTATTGTTACTGTAAAAGGAGCTAAAGGAGAGTTAACTCTTCCCGTTAGTCCTTTAGTTAAAGTAGTTGTTGAAGGTAATGAAATTACTACTGAAAAAGTGAAAGATACTAAAGAAGCAAATATTCTTTCAGGAACAACAAACTCAAATATTAATAATATGTTAATTGGTGTTAGCACTGGTTATACAAAAGATTTAGAGGCTGTTGGTGTAGGATATCGTTTCAGTGTATCAGGTAATAAAATTGTTGTATCCGCTGGATATTCACATACAATTGATGTTGTAGTACCTAGTGGTATAACAGTTACAAGTCCATCTAATACAGAACTTTCTATTAGTGGATTTGATAAACAAAAAGTTTCTGAATTTGCGGCAAATATTCGTAAAATTCGTGAACCAGAACCTTATAAAGGTAAAGGAATACGTTATAAAGGCGAACATATCCGTCGTAAAGAAGGAAAGAAAGCGGCTAAGTAAAGGAGTAAAATGTTATGAATAGTAAAGAAAAAAGAGAAGCTAGATTAAGAAGACATACAAGAGTTAGAAAAAGTGTTTCTGGAACAACTGAAGTACCTAGACTAAATGTATTTAGATCTAATAAAGCTATTTATGCTCAAGTTATTGATGACACAAAAGGTGAAACTTTAGTTAGCTCATCAACTCTTGAACTTAAAATTAAAAATGGTGGTAATATTGAAGCAGCTTGTGCTGTAGGAAAAGATATTGCTGCAAAATGTAAAAAAGCAAAAATTAATAAAGTAGTATTTGACCGTGGTGGATTCTTATATCATGGAAGAGTAGCAGCTTTAGCTGATGCAGCAAGAGAAGCTGGATTAGAGTTTTAAGGAGGCATTATGGCAAAAGATTTTGATAAACAAAAAAATAATTTATTAGAAGAAAAAGTTATTAATATAGGAAGAGTAACAAAAGTTACTCAAGGTGGAAGACATTTTAGATTTTCTGCAACTGTAGCTGTTGGTAATCGTAAAGGATTAATTGGTATTGGAACTGGTAAAGCAAATGAGGTTCCTGAAGCAATTAAAAAAGCATTACAAGCTGCTAATAAAAATGTTGTAAAAATTTCTCTTGTTGATAATAGAACAATACCTCATGAAGCAACTTATAAAGTTGGTAGAGCTGTAGTTTTATTAAAACCTGCTAAAGAAGGTCGTGGAATTATCGCTGGTGGAGCAGCAAGAGCAGTTCTTGAACTTGCCGGTGTTAAAGACATTGTTGCTAAATCTTTAGGAAGTAATACTCAAGTTAATGTTGCAAAAGCTACTTTAGGTGCGCTTACAATGCAAAGAACTAAGGAACATATTGCTGAACTTAGATCAAAGAAAGTTGAGGAATTATAATGAGATTAGAAAATTTACCAAAAACTAGCGAAATGAAAGCTAGAAAAAGAGTTGGTAGAGGCCCAGGAAGTGGAATGGGTAAAACTTCAACTCGTGGAGAGAATGGACAAAAATCTAGAAGTGGTGCTTCAATTAAACCTTGGTTCCAAGGTGGACAATCTCCACTTTATAGAAGAATTCCTAAAAGAGGATTTAATAATGCAAATTTTGCTAATAGATTTGCAACAATTAATTTATCTGATTTAAATAGATACTTTAATGATGGTGATGTTGTTACTCCTGAAGTATTATTTGAAAGAAGAATTCTTAAAAAGGGATTAAATGGAGTTAAAGTTTTAGGAAATGGTACTTTAGAGAAAAAATTAACTATTAAAGCTAATCGTTTCACTAGTGCAGCCGTTACTAAAATTAATGATGCTGGTGGTAAAGCTGAGGTGATTTAGAATGTTTCGTGGTTTTTCAGGATTTTTTAATAAAAGTAATAAAGACTTAAGAAAAAAAATCTATTTTACAATGATGTGTTTAGGAATATTTTGTTTAGGTACAACTATAACAATTCCTTGGGCATCAGCAGTATATGAAGAACTAGGTTTTCTAGAAATATTCAACGTAATGAGTGGTGGAGGTCTATCAAATTTTTCAATATTTGCTTTAGGCGTTTCCCCTTATATTACTGCCTCAATTATTACTGAAATTTTACAAATGGATATTGTACCTTACTTTAAAGATCTTAAAGATCAAGGTTATACTGGAAGACAAAAGATTAACAAAATTACAAGATATTTAGGAATACTTATTGCCTTTTTACAAGCTTATGCATTAACTGCTTTCTATATGAAAGGGTTAAATGCTATGGAAATTATTAAAACTACATTAGTAATGGTTGCTGGTACATCTTTCTGTATGTGGATGGGTGATCAAATTACTAATAAAGGTGTTGGTAATGGACAATCAATGCTTATAATGGCAGGTATCATTCAAAGTATGCCAAATATTTTTAGGGGAGCATTTGCTTCACTTGTAATGGGAAGTTTTTCAAAAACTGTTGGAATTGTATTATTTAGTTTATTTGTACTTGTGTATGTTATTGTTATTGTTGGAATTATTTGGGTTCAACTTGCTGAAAGAAGAATACCAATTCAATATTCTAATAGAACATCTTCAGCTTATGGTGCACAAACAAACTATTTACCATTAAAAATAAATTCCGCAAGTGTTATTCCAGTAATATTTGCTTCAATAGTTACAACTATTCCAGCAACAATTGTTACCTTAATTGGTAAACAAAGTGCAATAGATTTTGTAAATAAATATATTATGTACACTTCTACTACTGGATTTATATTATACTTGGTTTTAATAGTAGTATTTGCTTACTTCTATACATTCCTTGTAATGAATCCAGATGAAATGAGTAAAAATTTAAATGAGAATGGTGGTTATATTCCTGGTATTAGACCTGGTAGTGACACATCTAAATATATTAGTAATTCACTATCTAAATTAACACTAGTTGGAGCCCTATTCTTAGTTATCTTAGCAGGAATGCCTATATTACTTTCAAAACTTACTTCACTTCCATCATATGTAACAATTGGTGGAACTGGTATATTAATTGTTGTAGGTGTAGCAATTGAAACTTATAAACAATTAGAAAGTAGTCTTGTAAGTAGAAGTTATTCTTCTAAGAGAAAGAGATTAAGATGAAAAACATAATATTTTTAGCACCGCCTGCTGCAGGTAAAGGTACTTGTAGCGACATACTTAAAAATACTTATGATTGTAAACATATTTCTACTGGGGCTATTTTAAGAAGTGAAATTGCTTCTCAAAGTAGCCTTGGCAAAGAAATAAAAAAAATAATCGATGCTGGCAAACTTGTTGGTGATGATTATATGATTAAATTAATCGAAGAAACATTATCTAAATTAGATAAACCATTTATTTTAGATGGATTTCCTAGAACAATTAATCAAGCAAAAAATTTAAGTATTTTATTTGATAAATTAAATATTAGTAATTATATTGTTATTTATTTAAATATTGATAAAGAACTTGCTTTAAAACGTACTCTTGGTAGAGTAACTTGTGATAAGTGTGGAAGAAGTTATAACATTTTCTTTGATGATTTTAAACCAAAAGTTGAAGGAATATGTGATGATTGTAAAACTCCACTTACTGTCAGAGGTGATGATAATGAAGAAAGTTTTAAAGTTCGTTTTGATACTTATGTTCAAAATACTTTACCTATAATAGAGTATTATAAAGATTTAAATAAATTAGTGGAAATTGATGTTAATAAAAAAGATTTAAATTTAAAAGAAAAATTAATGGAGATTTTAAGTGATTAATATTAAGAGTAAACGAGAAATTGAACTTATGAAAGAAAGTGGTCATATCAACTTTCTAGCTCATGAGGAAATAAAAAAACATCTTAAAATTGGTGTGTCACTTAACGAGTTAAATGATATTGTTGATGCATTTATTCGTAAAAATGGTGCAATACCTTCGGAACTTAATTATGAAGGTTTTCCAAAAAGTGTTTGTTTATCTTTAAATGATGAAGTAGTTCATGGTATTCCAGATAATCGAAAACTTAAAAATGGTGATATATTAAAAGTTGATTTAACTGTTAGGTTCAAAGGATATGAAAGTGATAGTGCTAGAACTTATATTATTGGAAATGTTTCTGATGATGTAAGAAGTTTAGTTGAAAATACTAAAAATGCTTTATATAAAGGATTAAGTGTTGTAAAAGCTGGAACTCCTTTATCACTAATAGGAAAAACTATTGAAGATTATGCTCATAAAAATGGGCTTTCAGTAGTCGAAGAATTAGTGGGTCATGGAATTGGAACTTCAATGCATGAAGATCCAGACGTACCAAATTTTTATACAAAAACAAATGTTATCTTAAAAGAAGGAATGACAATTTGTATTGAGCCAATGCTTAATTTAGGTAAAAGAAGTGTTTACTTAGATGATAATGATTGGACAGTTAAAACTGAAGATGGAATGCCTAGTGCACATTTTGAACACACAATTGTAGTTACTAAAGATGGATATGAAATTTTAACGGGAGAGTGAGAAAAATAATATGGCTAATAAGAAAAATGATAAAATAGAAGTGGAAGGGAAAGTTATTGAAGTCTTAAAGGGTAGTGACTATTTAGTAGAACTATCTAATGGACATACTGTAAAAGCCTACGTTTCTGGTAAAATGCGTATTAATATGATTCGTATCTTACCGGGTGATACCGTTACAGTAGAACTTTCACCTTATGATTTAACACGTGGGATAATTACATGGAATAAAAGATAGGAGGATATTATGAAAGTTAGACCATCTGTAAAAAAGATATGTAAAAAATGTAAAGTTATTAGAAGAAAAGGAAAAGTTATGGTTATTTGTAATAACCCTAAACATAAACAAGTTCAAGGATAGGAGAAATTATGGCGAGAATTAAAAATATTGAATTACCTAATGAAAAACATACCTGGATAGGACTTACTGCTATCTATGGTATTGGTCCAAATTTAGGTAAAACTATTTGTAAAGATGCAAATGTTGAAGCGACTAAAAAAATTAAAGATTTAACAGAAGAAGAAATTGCTGCACTTCGTAAAGAAGTTGACAAACATACAACTGAAGGTGATCTTCGTAGAGAAGTTCAAATGAACATTAAAAACAAAATGGAAATAAATTCTTATCAAGGTATAAGACATAAAAAAGGACTTCCTGTAAGAGGTCAAAGAACAAACCGCAACGCTCATACTAGAAAAGGTAGAGGAAAAGTTGTTGCAAATAAGAAAAAGGTTTCAAAGTAGGTGAGATAATATGGCATATAATAGAAGAAAAAAGAAAAATAAAATTAATGTTACTGAAGCAGAAGCACATATTCATGCAACATATAATAACACAATCGTAACAATTTGTGACCATAATGGTAATGCAATTAGTTGGTCATCTGCTGGAAGAATAGGTTATAAAGGTAGTAAAAAGAAAACTCCTTTTGCTGCTGGACTTTCTGCAGAAGCTGCTGCTAATGCTGCTAAAGATCAAGGTGTTGTAAAAGTTGATGTTTATGTAAAAGGTTTAGGACCAGGAAGAGAAAATGCTATTCGTAGTATTCAATCAGCTGGACTTGAAATTACTAGTATAACAGATGAAACACCTGTTCCACACAATGGTTGTAGACCACCAAAAAGACCAAGAAATTAATAAAAGGGAGGGTAATTATGATAAAATTTGAAAAACCAGAATACAAAATTTCAGAATATAATGAAACTAGTAATTATGGTAAATTTGAACTAGAACCACTTGAAAGAGGTTTTGGTACAACTATTGGAAATGCACTAAGAAGAGTATTACTATCTAGTTTACCTGGTAGTAGTGTAACATCAATTAAAATTGATGGCGTTATGCATGAATTTCAAAAAATTGATGGTATAGTAGAGGATGTTACTCAAATAGTATTAAACATCAAAAAATTAGTTGTAAAAAATCATACTGAGGAACAAAAAGTACTTCATTTATCTTGTGATACTGAAGGACCTGTAACTGCAGGAATGATTGAACAAAATGCTGATATTGATATTATCAATCCAGATTTAGTTATTTGTAACCTTGTAAAAGGTGGAAAAATTGATATGGAACTTACTATTGAAAATGGTAGAGGATATGTTGATGCAAAAACAAATAAATTAAATATGAAAGAAATTAAAGTTGGTGTTATTCCAGTAGACTCAAATTATTCACCAATAGAACTTGTAAAATACGAAGTATTAGATACAAGAGTTGGTCAAGATGAAACTTATGATAAACTTGTTATTGAGGTTACTACAAATGGTAGTATGACTCCAGAAGAAGCACTTGCTTTATCTGCTAAAATTTTAGTAGAGCATTTTGCTATCGTTGCTGACTTAAATAGTATTAGTAATATTGCTGGTATCATGCAAGAAAAACAAGTTGATAATTTAGCAAAAACATTAGAAACACCAATCGAAGAAGTTGACTTCTCTGTTAGAGCATTTAATTGCTTAAAAAGACATGGAATTCATACTCTTCAAGATTTAGTAAATATGAAAGAAGTAGAGGTTACTAAAATTAGAAACTTAGGAAAGAAATCTCTAAAAGAGGTTATTGACAAAGTTGCTGATTTAGGACTACAATTTAAGGAGTAGAATATGTATCGTAAATTAGGAAAAAATAATAAAATTAGAAGAAGCATTTTAGCTGGACTTACTAAAGATGTTATTATGCATGAAAGTATTGTTACAACTGAATCTCGTGCAAAAGAAGTAAGAAAATTTGTTGATAAAATGATTACTTACGGAAAAGATGGTTCACTTGTTGCAAGAAGAAAAGCTTTAGCATTTTTACATAATGATAACGAAGTTGTTCAAAAAGTATTTAATGATTTAGCAAAAAGATATGAAAACCGTGCTGGTGGATATACAAGAATTATTAAATTAAATGAACGTCGTGGCGATGATGCTTTAGAGGTAAAATTAGAATTAGTATAGAATTTTCTATACTTTTTTTATTCGAAAAATTTTCTTTGTAAAACTTTATCTTTTTTTATTCAATAATTTATTATTATATGTTAAAATATATAGTAGCAGTTAGGAAGTGTTAATATGGCAAGAGTAATATCATTAGTTAATCAAAAAGGTGGTGTAGGTAAGACTACAACAAGTATAAATTTAGCAGCAGCTTTAGGACAATGTGGGAAAAAAACCCTTCTTATTGACATGGATCCACAAAGCAATGCTACAACTGGACTTGGTTTTAATACCACTGATTTTGAGCATGATATTTATGAAACTATAACTGGTTTATGTGAAATTAAAAAAGCTATTTATAAAACAAAATTTAAAAATTTAAGTATAATTCCCTCAACATTAAATTTAGCGGGAATTGATGTTGAATTTGTTAAAAAGATGTTTTCTGATAATACATTTCAAAGAAATAACCAATTAAGAAATGCATTAGAAACTATTAAAGATAATTTTGATTATATAATAATTGATTGTCAACCATCTTTGGGATTATCCACTATGAATGCACTTGTTGCAAGTGATGCTGTTATTATACCAGTTCAATGTGAGTTCTATGCTTTAGAGGGTATTACCCAGTTATTAAACTCTATAATAATGGTTCAAAATTCAATGAATCCTGAACTTCGTATTGAAGGTGTACTACTTACTATGCTTGATGGTAGAACAAATATTGGACTTGAGGTTATCGAAGAAATAAGAAAATATTTTAAAGATAAAGTATTTAATACAATTATTCCTAGACTTGTAAGACTAGTTGAGGCGCCAAGTCATGGAAAACCAATAAATGAATATGATCCAGAAAGTCGTGGAGCTGAAGCATATCATAATTTAGCGAAAGAGGTGATTGAAAGAGATGGAAACTAAGAAAAAAGCTTTAGGTAAAGGATTAGAGGAATTATTTTCTAATTCATCATTTACAATTGATACTTTGGAGGACACAATTGTTAAAGAGGAAAGAAATAATGCCACTGAGATTGAACTTTCTCAAATTAGATCAAACCCTTATCAACCAAGAAAAGTCTTTGATGAAGAGGCTTTAAATGAACTTGCAGATTCAATTAAAGTATATGGTGTAGTAGAACCTGTAATATTAAAGAAAAGTGTTAAAGGCTATGAAATTGTTGCTGGTGAAAGAAGATGTAAAGCTTCTAAAATAGCGGGTCTTACAACTGTACCTGCAATTATAAAAGATTTTACTGATGAAGAAATGATGGAAATTGCTCTTCTTGAAAATATTCAAAGAGAGGATTTAAATCCAGTTGATACTGCAATTTCTATTTCAAATATTTTACAAGTAAAAGATATGACTCAAGAAGAATTTTCTAAAAAATTTGGTAAAAGTAGAAGTTATATAACTAATCTTTTAGGACTTTTAAATTTACCAAAAAGTGTACAAGAACTTGTTAAAAATGGAAAACTTTCAATGTCACATGCAAGATGTTTAAGTAAAATTGATGATGAAGAAAAAGTTATTAATTTAGCAAATAAAATTATTAAAGAAAATTTAAATGTTCGTGATATTGAAAAAATGTTATCTAAAAAAGATGATAAGAAAGTCATTAAAGAAAAAAATGAAAAATTTAGAATGTATGAAGATGCATTTAGTGATACAATCGGTAATAAAGTTAGAATATCTAATAAAAAAATTGAAATATCATATAACTCAATGCAAGATTTAAATAGAATAATGGAGATTTTAAATATAAACTTTAATGATTAGAAAGGATGTTTATGAAGCAAGAATTTAGTTTAAATGATGAAGTTATAATGAAAAAACCTCATGCATGTAAAACAAATTTATGGGTTGTAACTAGAATTGGTGCTGATGTAAAAATCAAATGTAAAAATTGTGGACGAGAAATAATGCTTGATCGTCTAGATTTTTATAAGAAATTAAAAAAGGTGATTAAAAATGAAAAGGAAGATTAGAAATAAAGTTAAATTACATCCAGTTATGAGTGTACTTATAATAATTTTTGGAGTAATTATTTTAAGTTTACTTTTATCTATATTTAATTTTTCTTTTTCTTATACAACAATTAATTCCTCAAGAGGAGAATATATTTCAACAACAGAATCTATAATAAATATGTTTTCTTTACATGGACTTAAATATATTTTTGCTAATACAGTTGCAAATTTTGCTAATTATAAAGTTTTATCTAATTTAATTATAATGCTTATTGGTATAGGAGTTATGGAAAAAAGTGGTTTTTTACAAACTGCTTTAGGTCTTCTTACTAGAAAAACAAAAAAAAGAACAATAACATTCGTTATTATATTAATTTGTTTACTTTCTAGTATTATGGGAGATATACCTTTTTTAGCTATTATTCCTCTTTCTGGATTAATATTTAAATATGGTAAAAGAAATCCTAATATTGGTGTTATTTCATCTTATGCCGCTTTAACTTGTGGCTATGGATTATCAATTTTTTTTACAAGTATTGACTCCTCACTTGCAAATCTTACGACAATAAGTACAAAGATGCTTGATAGTAATTTTACTTTTAATACATTTTCTTTAATATTATTTATGACTGTATCTATTTTAGTTTTATCTTTAGTGTTAACATATATTACAGAAAATGTTATAGCTAAAAAGTTACCTAAATATGAATACGTCGATGATTTAGAAATGGAGTTTAATCCGTCTAAAGTTGAACTTAAAGGTTTAATTTTATCAATTTTTGCTAGTATTATTTATTTAATAATAATAATTTATAATATAATACCTGGACTTCCTTTATCAGGAAACTTCCTAAATTATCGTGAAAGTTTATATATTGATAAATTGTTTGGTGCTAAATCATTTTTTTCAAACGGATTTGTATTTATTATAACAATTTTATTTGTAATAATGGGATTAGTTTATGGAATTGTTGCTAAAAAGATTAAAAATTCCAGAGATTTTGTTGATGCTTTAGGCTATAGTTTAAATGGTATAGGAAAAACCTTAGTATATATTTTTGTTGGTTCAACATTAATAAGTATTTTTAAATATTCAAATATTGGTAATGTTGTAGTCGCAGGTCTTACTAATCTTATTGTAAGTTCAAATTTTACAGGACTTGCTTTGGTATTCTTATTGTTTGTATGCTCTATAATAGCTACAATATTTGTACCTGGATCTGTAAATAAATGGACAATAATGTCCTCATCTGTTGTTCCAACATTTTTAAATGCTGGTATGTCCTCTCAGTTTACTCAACTTATATTTAGACTTGGAGAATGTGTAAGTATTGGAATAACACCTATATTTGCTTATTATATTATATATTTAGCTTACCTTGAAAGAGGCTCACAAAGTAAAAATGAATTAAGTATAGTTGATTCAATAAGATTTATGTTACCATATAGTGCAGTAACCGCATTTACATTTATAGCACTAATTATATTATGGTATTTAATTAATATACCTTTAGGGGTTAATGGATTTGTATTTATTTAGAATGGGGGATTAATATGTCATTAAAAGCAGGAATTGTTGGCCTTCCAAATGTAGGAAAATCAACTTTATTTAATGCTATTACAAAGAAAAATATTATTGCAGCAAATTATCCGTTTGCTACAATTGAACCAAATGTTGGTATTGTTATGGTTCCAGATAAAAGAATGGACTTTCTTGTTAATATGTATGAACCAAAAAGCGTTGTACCCACAAGTTATGAATTTATTGATATAGCAGGACTTGTAAAAGGTGCCTCAAGTGGTGAGGGACTTGGTAATAAGTTTTTATCACATATTCGTGAGGTTGATGCAATTGTTCATGTTGTAAGATGTTTTGATAATCCAGAAATAATACACGTTTCTGGTAAGGTTGATCCAATTTCAGATATTGAAATAATTAATACAGAATTAATTTTATCTGATTTAGAGATTGTTCAAAATAGACTTGATAAGATAGAAAAGAAAGCACAAGCTACAAAAGATAAAGCACTTGCTCTAGAAGTTAACCTTTTAAATAGAATTAAAGATGCTTTACAAAAAAATATTTTAGTTAAAAATTTAGAGTTTAATGAAGATGAACTTAATCTTTTAAGTGGATTTAATTTAATTACACAAAAGAAAGTTATTTATGCAGCAAATGTTTTAGAGGATGATGTTATAAATGGTGATAATAAATATACTAAATTAGTTAAAGAGTATGCTGAAAAAGAAGGTTCAAGTGTTATTGTTATGTGTGCTAAAATGGAGGAAGAATTATCATCACTTTCAGATGAAGATAGAGATGAATATTTAAATGAATTAGGTATTTCTAATAGTGGTCTTGATAAACTTATATTTGCAACATATGATTTATTAGGTCTTGCAACATTCTTCACATGTGGAAAAGATGAAGTAAGAGCTTGGACTTTTAAAAAAGGAATGCTTGCTCCAAAATGTGCTGGTATAATTCACTCTGACTTTGAAAGGGGATTTATTAAAGCAGAAGTTATGAGTTTCGAGGACCTTGAAACTTTTGGTAGTGAAGTTAAAGTAAAAGAGGCAGGTCGTCTTCGCCTTGAGGGAAAAGAATATGTTATGCAAGATGGCGACATTTGTTACTTTAGGTTTAATGTATAATGGATAAAGTATTTATTGAAAAATGTAATGAATATAAAAATTCTAAGAATGCTCTTTTAAGTATTCTTAGTAATTTTGAGTGCCTAAAAAAAATAAACTCTAAATCAAAGGTTTTAATTAAAGCAAATTTAGTTTCAGCTTTACCTCCGGAAAAAGGTGCTACAACTAATTATTTACTTTTAACTTTTTTAGTGGAATATTTAAAAAATAAAGGAGCAAAAGTTGTAATCGGAGATAGTCCCGGAGGACAATATAATAAGTCACATTTAGATCATATTTATAAAATTACTAAAATGAATGAAACAGGTGCTGAACTAAATTATAATTTTAATATTAAAAACACTTTGAATAATAAAGCCTTATTTTTAAAAAACTTTGATTACACAAGTTATATTGATGATTTTGATTTTAAAATAAATTTTTGTAAATTAAAAACCCACGCAATGATGAAAATGAGTGCCTCAGTAAAAAACTTATATGGAACTATTCCAGGACTTATAAAGTCAGAATATCATTATAGGTTTCCAAATCATGATGATTTTGCTAATATGTTAATTGATATTAATGAATATTTTAAATTTGATTTAAATATAGTTGATGCAATTATTGGTATGGATGGTAATGGTCCTACGATGGGTAATCCTAAAAAAATTGGTTCTATTATTGCTAGCACTAATCCATATGCTTTAGATTATATTTGTGCAAAAGTAATAAATTTAAATCCAAACTTTGTTAATACAATAGTTCAAAGTGAAAAAAGAGGATTATTTAATCATAATGAAATTACTTTAAATGAAGATATCAACAAATTTATAACAAAAGATTTTGAATTAATTGAAAATGCTATTGATATTAAGTTTTATAATCATAGTTTAGTTGGAAATGTAATGTCAAAAGTATTTGAAAATAAACCATATTGTGATAAAAATAGTTGTATAAAATGTCAAAAATGTAAAAATATTTGTCCTAAAAAAGCAATAACAATGGAAAAAGGATATCCAGTTATTGATAGGGAAAAATGTATAAAGTGTTATTGTTGTCAGGAATTTTGCCCAGTAGGAGCAATGAGAGTTAAAACAAATATTTTGAATAAAATTTTAAATAGGAGGTTTAAATGAAAAAAATAGTTATTTTTGGTGGAGGAAGTGGACTTTCACAACTTTTAAAAGGATTAAAACTATTTCCACTTGATATTACTGCAGTAGTTTCTGTATCTGATAATGGAAAAAGTACAGGAAGACTTCGTAAAGAAATGAATATTCCAGCAGTCGGAGATATTACTAAAGTAATGCTTTCAATGGCTAATATTGATACTGATGTTGAAAATCTACTTAATTATAGATTCACTAAATCTAAAACTCTAGGTAATCATTCAATAAAAAATCTATTATTAACTGCTCTTTTAGATTTAAAAGGCGATTTTGCAAGTAGTCTTCCAATTTTAGAAAAGATTCTTGATATAACTAATGGAAAAATATTACCTTTAACCGAAGATTCTGTTAATTTGGTTGGAATTACAGAGTCTGGAAAAAAAGTTTTTGGTGAGGAGCAAATTACTAAAGCCAAAGAAAAGATTATAAAGATTACTTATGATAAAGATATTACTGTTAATCCTAAAGTGTATGATGCAGTAAATAAAGCTGATTTAATTATATTTTCTTCGGGAAGTTTATATACAAGTATAATTCCCCATCTTATCAACAAGGATTTAGTAAGGGCTATTAATCATTCAAAAGCAAAAAAAATGTATATATGTAATTTATTTACTCAACCTGGTGAAACTGATGGTTTTAAGGTATCTGATCATATAAAAGTTTTAGAAAACTATTTAGGAAATGGTAGTGTAAATTTAGTCCTTGCTAATGATAAACCTATGAGTAGTACACTTTCAAAAAAATATGCTACAAGTGAGCAAAAAGATCCAGTAATTTTAGATGTAGATACATTAGAAAATATGAATGTTCAAATAATTAAGGATACTTTATATGTTATTGAAAATGGTTATTATCGTCATGATTCATTAAAAACAGCATACTTAATATTTTCATATTTAATGGATGGAAAATAATGACATTCAATACAAGTTTAAAAGATGAAATATCTAAAAATATTTACTCTAGTGTAGATGCTTGTAGTGAGCTTTCAGCATTTGTAAGATGTAACTCTAAAATTACCTCGAAGCAAATTATTATTACTTTAGAAAATGCCTCAGTTGCTAGAAAGATATACAAAGATATTAAAACAGTATTTAATATTTCTGCGAACATCACAGTTAGAAATCAAAATAGATTTAGAGTTAAACAAATATATATACTTACAATAAATGAAAATATTGATTATATTAAAAAAGTACTTAATGTTAATGAAAAAATAAATCTTGAAAGTGATGAAGAAAAAATTGCCTTTTTAGAGGGAGCATTTTTAGCAATTGGAAATGTTACAAATCCCCAGACAAGTAGATATCATTTAGAGTATATATGTAAAAATGAAAAAATTGCTAAAGAAATAGATAATCTTTTAAAGTATTTTAAAATTAATTCAAAAATTATAAAAAGAGGTTATAAGTTTGTTGTTTATGTAAAAAATGGTGATAATATATCAGATATTTTAAAAATGTTTAAGGCTACAGAAAGTTTGTTTTTCTTTGAAGATATTAGAATATATCGAGATCATAAAAATATGGTTAATAGACTAAATAATTGTGAACTTTCTAATCAGACTAAAAGTATTCAAACAGGACTTAAACAATTAAATGAAATTAATTATATAATAGATAATGATTTATTAAGTCTTCTTGATGATAATACAAAAATTATTTGTGAAATCCGTAAGAAATATCCAGAAAGTTCTTTAGCGGAAATTGCACAAATTGCAAATGTTGAATATGGTTATAATATTGGAAAATCTGGTGTTAATCATCATTTTATTAAGATAGCAGCACTTGTAAAAAGACATAAGGATAGTGTGGTAAAAAATGAGAAAAAAGATAATATTTAGTTATGATGGTTCAAAGTTTAATGGACTCCAACGTCAAAAAAATACTAGAACAGTACAAAAAACAATTGAGGAAGCTTTATCAAAAATATTCGAAGATGATATAGAACTTAAAGCTTCAGGAAGGACTGATGCTGGTGTTCATGCAGTAAGTCAGGTAGCTCATTTTGATATAAAAAAAGATATTAAAGGTTTAAAACACAAACTTAATTTACTATTAAATCCAGATATTGTTGTTAAATCAGTTTCTAACGTAAATGATGATTTTCATGCAAGATTATCAGTTAAAAAGAAAGAATATGTTTATAAAATTAATATAGGACCTTTTAAAAGTTCTTTAAATTGCTATTATTATCAACCTAGACAAAAGTTAGATTTTGCGCTTATGAAAGATGCCTCAAAAGTATTTTTAGGAACACATGATTTTAATAATTTTATATCAGGGACTAATGATAAAACAGTAACAACTATTTATGAAATTAACTTTGTTAAGAAATTTGATAATAAAATTGAAGTTCATTTTATTGGTACTGGTTTTTATCGTTATATGATTAGAAATTTAATGGGTGCTTTACTTGAGGTTGGTAAATATAACGCTAGTAAAGAAGACCTTTTAAAAATGCTTGATACTATAGAAGAAAAATCACTTCCTACTGCACCACCCGAAGGATTATATTTGTATAAAGTTTGGTATTAGGAATTATTTTAACAAATTATCAACAAAAATTTTTAGAAAATAATAAATGGTCTTTGCACCATTTTTATTTTGTGATATTATTAATATAGGGTGATTGTAAAGTGATACTAAAAAAACCTTATGCATTTTTAATTAAAAAATTTAGACTTATTCATTTAGTTTTATCTTTTTTAATTGGCTTTATATTATATCATAGTGTGCTTATTGTAAAATTTTTTATTGAATATATTAAAAATAATTACAAATCAAGTGTACTTATTGGTCTTGAAAATGTTTATACATCAAGCATATTTTTTATTGCAATATTACTTGTACTTGTTTTAGTAATTTCAATATATTATTTGCTTAAACATAAAAATAAACCAACTAAACTATATTTATTTATGATTATATATTACGCGTTTTTACTAATTTGCCTTATATATATAAGAGAAGTTCTTTCAGGCTTAAGTGAGGAACTTCTTAGTGCAAAACTATCACGTAGTATTAGAGACTTTTCAATTGTTATAACAGCAGTTCAATTAATATTTTTAGTTTTCTCTATAATAAGAGCAATTGGTTTTGATATTAAGAAATTTAACTTTAAATCTGATTTAAGGGAAATGAACTATGATTTTTCTGATTCCGAAGAAGTTGAAGTTAATATAAATTTAAATAGTTATAAATACAAAAGAAAAATACGTAGATCTTTAAGAGAATTTACTTATTATCTAAAAGAGAATAAACTTTTTGTAACAATTTCACTTGGTATATTAGCATTTATTTTAATAATTTTATTTATTAAAAATAGAAATATAAATTATAATCAAAGTTATAAAACTGGTAAAGTATTTACCTATAATAATATGCAGTTAACAGTCGAAGATTCTATAGTAACAAATCTTGATTATAAAGGAAATATTATAAAAAATGGTTATTATTATGTAGTTTTAAAAGTTAATTTAAAAAATAATTCTGGTTTAACAAGAAAGATAGATTTTAATCAATTTAATTTAAGCGTGGGTGGCACACTTGTAAAGCCAACTTTAAGTATGAGTTCTTATTTTATTGATTATGCCTCAGAAAATGTTATAAGTGAATTTTCACATAAAACTGATAAGACATTTGCTTTAGTATATGAAATAAATGAAAAAAATCGAAATAGTAGATTTAAACTTGATATTTATAATGGTACAGTTAAAAATAAAAAAGATTATACTACAAAACATATTTATGTAAGTATTCGTCCTAAAAAAATAAGTGACTTAAAATTAAATGGAAATTATGCTTTAGGACAAAAAGTTACATTTAATGATACTTATTTAGGAAATACTATTTTAAAAGTTCAAAGCTATGAATTAAATAAAACATATTTTTATACTTATGAAAAATGTTTTAAAGATAATTGTAATGCATATGATGATGCAATAACAGTTCCATTTACTGCCTCAAGGCATAATAATTATATTTTAACACTTCATATTAACTATACTCCAGATGGTGATATGTTATATTCTAAAAGTAATACTTTACCAAGAAGATTTGCTAATGATTTTATGACTATTCAATATAAAGCTGATGATAAAGTATACTCTAATAATTCAATAAATGTTACACCAGATTATCAAAAGGATTTTATTGCTTTTGAAGTAGGTGGTGAAATTGTGGATGCAAGTGTAATTCAAGCTATTGTTACAATTAGAAATCAAAAATATATAATCAATTTAAAAAGTTGACATTAATAAAAAAATATAATACAATAATATTGCTTTATGAAGAAGCATATTATGTATTATGGAACCGTAGCCAAGTGGTAAGGCGTGGGTCTGCAACACCCTGAGCACCAGTTCGAATCTGGTCGGTTCCTCCATTGACGAATCTGTTCGAACTTTTATGTTTGAACTTAATATAGAAAAATATCAATTTCTAAACGAAGTTGATATTTTTTTGTATTAAGAAAAGTTTTTATTATGATTAATATTATAAGTAAACCAATAGAGTTTGAAACTGAATTTAAAAAGAAAATGGAGTTTATATGTGATTTTTTGTAATACCAAACCGAAAATAATAAATGGTAATATGAGAATTATAGAACACTCTAATTTAGCTTATATTGAGCCACATAGAGTTATTATAAAAGAAATTACTTTTCTAGCTTTTAATTATTCTAAAACTCTCTATATCGGTATTCTATCAAACTCTAATGAAATTAAAGATTTAGAAGATTATATAAAAAAGATTAAATAGTTATTTAAATATCAACTTCAACTAATACTACTTATTCTCAATATAGGGAATTTACAATCTTAAAAAAGTAATATTATAAATAGCCAATGAAAGAGGTATGCTCTAGAAATGAATGTACATCTATGATATGTAAACGCAAGATATCGAAAATTTATAATATTGAATTTAATGAGGAGTCAGTAGTATTTAGAATTAACTAGATACCATTGTCTCCTCTTTTTTAGTAAAAAGGAGTGATTGGTTAATGAATAATGAAAAGAAAGTTGCAAGTATTTATATTTGTGTCCTTACTTAATACATAGGCAGACCAAAGAAAAAGACGATGGCTTATCATTATAAGTCATCGTTTTATAGTTTCGGTATCTATTTGTGAAATTTCTATAGATTTTAAATATTCTTTTAAAGCTTGAACCATTTTTTGATATCCTGCTTCACTCATATTGTTTGTAACAAAATTATCATGTGCATATAGTCCTCTTCTTTCGGCTAAGTGATTATCGCCAAAATCCCATATTTGATAAGTAGATTGGAATTCTGAAAAACTTTTTCCATCAGCAGCCTCAACAAAACTTTTAGCAGCATCAGTAAATGAACCACCATTTTGAAGAATCCAATTTTCAATTCCAACACCACCTAAACCACCTTGAGGTATTTCTCCACGATTAGGCTTATATGCTTCAGCTTTTTTAAGAACTTGTTTTGCTAGTAATATATTAGCAACAACATATTTATACTTTTCAGGATCATTTCTGTGAATAGTAGCAAGTCTATCTTGTAATGCCATATCAGTAGAATATGATACTTTATCTGTTTTTTCAGTAAATGTAATATCAATATCTACATTTATATCTGTATCTATTTGAACATTCTTTAATCTAAAGTCTCCAGTTCCAGTTAATTCAGAAGAATTTTCGCGACCAAAATTTCTTAATATAGTTTGCTTTAATTCGTTTAATCTAGCAGGATTTGATAATATGGTTTTATCTAATCTCATCATAAAATCAAAATCTCCATCACCAGGTTTATTTGTTCCTCTTCCTGTTGAACCGGTATCAATCAATTCTACAAATCCCTCAGTTAAATCTCCATCAATATTAGTTTTTAGATGTAATCCTAATTCTTCAAGAGAATTTTTGATAACACTATTGATTTTTTCTCTTTTAGCTTGAACTTCATAATTGCTTTGTTCTATTTGCTGTGCAAAGTATTCTGTTTCTTCTGTAATTAGATTTTCAGAGAAGGTATAATTATTCTCATTAAAATATGATAAACCACTCATTTTAGTTCTTAATTCATCATAATTTTTTGGAGTAAATACAATTTTTCCTTCTTTATTAGTTACAGGAATATAGAAGCCATTCATAGCAATTTCTAATCCTACGCGAGGATCAAAATGCTCCATAACAATATAATTTATTTCACTAGAAGCAAATCCAGTTCTAATTCCATAATGTCCTTGTCCTAAAACACCTGTATAGAATACTTCCATTTTAGACATATCCATTTTGGCTTCCAATGTTTCATTACTTGTTCTTGTAGTTATAAATCTATCATCATTTTTAAGCACAAACCATATAGGCCCATAACTTGAAGCAGCAGTTGCATCCATTTTTTCACTTATTGTTCCATCTGAACTCATTATCATTGAAATATCAGTATCAAGTGGAGTAGCATCACTACCTGCACTTGATCCCAAATACTCTTTTGAAACACTACCATTTTGTAAAATATTTCTTAAATATGAAATATCGCCAATTCCTTTTATAAAATCTCCTTGTTCTAATATCATATCTGAACTTGATGCATTTCTATTTTGTGAATCAGCAGTACTAACTTTTCTTTCAATATATTCTTTCGCCTGTTCTAATGTGTCAATACCAGTAAATCCGCAAAACATTCTAATAACTCTATCAGCTAAATTATAATCTAACGTACCATCAGGAGATAATTTCTTTGAAAGATCTAAAATATCTGTTAAAACATATCCAGTTGATTTGAATGTTTCATTACTCCTTTTAGCTTCCATAGTATTATTATATAAAGTTGCTAAATGACTACAAAAAGTAGTTAATTCTCTTATCTCAACTTCTCCAAGTGAATCAAATTGAATTTGACCCGCTTTTATACTTTCATATAAATTAGATCCAAATTCTATATTTTTTAAATATGTGTTGACAGATCTATTATTAGATCCAAATGATGATTTAATCAAATCAGAGAACACAGTTACTTTTTTGCTCATTGTTGATGATTTTTTTAATATTGGTGATACCATTGAACTTTCAAAATTAAATCCTTGAAAATCAGGGTGTAATATTTCAAAACAAGAATATATTTTTCCGACAGTAGGAATATTATTTCTAATAAACACATCTTCGATTTTGCTTAAACTTTCTAAAGGATTATTTGATTTCAATATTTGAGTAGCAAGTTCTTTTCTAAATGTAAATATTTCACTTGAATTTGATAATGAAAGTCTTGATAAAACTTCTGAAACGTATTCTATTTTTTCCACATCAATATTAGTTCCAAAATCCATGACATATTCTTTAAACGCTTTTTGAAGTTCTACATCTTGTATTTTAGAATATGTTGATATAACCTTCATACGATTGTAGTTTCCAGTTTTAAAATTTTCAGAATCATTAAATAGTGGAATAATCCAAGACATATTTTCCGAAAAAGCACATGCTATGTTTGTATCTTCAAATATATTTAATAATTCAGGATTATCATTAAAATCCTTTAATGTAAATGCTCTATTATAGAATTTATCTTTTATTTCTTGTGGCACATTTGCTTCTAAGAATAAAGTTGGATTATTATTTTTGAAATGACTAGGAATATTCTCATCATATTTCATATTTCCATCAATAATATTTTGTAATATCGTTTTATCAAGTTCATCAAGAAATCCATCCTGTGTAAACTCTGGATTATATAAGAAGTTTTTAAAATTATTTGCCTCATAAACTTGTTCAATATATTTTCCATATATAAGCATTACATCTAAAGCATCCGATTCACCAAAAGTTTCTTTAAGGGCATTAACAAAACTAATTTGATAATATCTAGTTCTATGACCTAAAGTTGAAGATGCAACTATACTATTTGATAAATTTTTAGGCATTATATTAACAAGCATATATTTAAATAAGCATTCTAAATCAACATTTTTTAAATAATTTCTATAAGCTGGATTTGATAAAATAAATTCTGAAGTAATAGTTCTACCATAAAAAGCTTCTTGCAATTCTTGAGGCGCATTTTTATCCAAAAACATAGATGGATACTTTTCGATTAATTTCTTTGGAATATGCGTAGGATAAGTTAATCCTTTTTCAATAATAAGTTTCTTTAAAGTTTCATGAATTTTACTTTGAATTTGGTCTATGTCATCATTAATTGAAAACTTTATCTCATATTGATAGTGATCTGAAATTTTTCTATCGAAGATAATATCTAAAACATCACTATATTCAGTAATAAAATTCATAACTCCATTAAAGTCAGTTTTATTACCTAGAAATTTATAAATATTCTCATATTCATATAATGCATTACTACCTTCAACTTGTATTTCTCTATTTTTCAAACATGAACTCAAATCTTTTCCATTTAAGAATTGAATATATTCTGGATGTTCTAATAATAATTGAGGAGTAATAGATTTTGTATAAAATTTTTTTTGTAATTCTTCAGGTGCTTCTTCTGAAATAAACAACTCTGCATTTCTAACTCTGAATTCCCCTGTCATATCTCTATAATCTGGAGCTTTATCAACATAATTCCAATCACTAGGACCATATTTTATCATTCTTTTCATTGCTTCATAGAATTCATCTTTAGTATATGGTCTATCAATATAATTACCATTTTCATCTATATTCTTTTTTGTGTAAATTGTTTTATTAGAATCATGCTCATTTCCTGAATAATGTAAATACATATCAAACATTGATTTTAACATTTCACAATTATTTTTTGTAAAGAAATGGCCACATTCGTTATCAAAATCGACAATATTTTTTAATCCATATGTACCAATAAATGATAAAACATCGTAATTCAATAACTCTGAAAATGGAATTGACATATTAAAAACATAGTCTTGAGGCAAAGATTTTAATTCTTCTATTACAGGTGTTGCTTCATATTCATTAAATTCTTTTAAATATTCTTCCATTGATGAATACTTAAATATTTCTTTATATTGTTCATCTGTTAGCTTAATAGGTTGTCTATAATCTCCATATTTTCTTTTTGTATTGCTTAATATATCGTCAGTAAATTGTTTTATATAATTATGTTTTTCATCTTCAGAAGTGCTATTAGAAATAGTATCAATAAATTTATATATATCATTATTTTCTACTATTAAAGACGCTAATGTATCATAATTATTCATAAATTCTTTTAATGAACTATCTGTAATATTATTTTTATTATTCTCATCATTTAATAAACAATAGCTTAAATCTTTGTCTTTAAATAGTTTCCAATTACTAACAATATCCTTTATATTGACTTTACCATTATTAAAGTTGCTTTTCATATTTCTTAATCTGCTTTCACTATAATCGTATGTTTCATAGTTTTCAATTGCAGGTATTTCAAACAATCTATCTGAATATATTTTAGCCATTTTTGGTGAATAATCACTTGGCTTTATTTTATCTTTTACAAGTTCATACAAAGCTTGATTAATATCTTCTATTTGTGAATCAATATGCATTAATATATCTCTAAAACTTATGTCATTATCATAAATTCTTTTATTAATTAATTCCCAATCTAATTCTTTGCATCTATCAATACCAAACTTTTCTACAATTTTTCTATCAGACTCTCTAATGCAAGAAGTTGGTATTTTATCATCTAATTGATACTCAATATATTCATTAAAAGAAAGAGTACAATTATATACTTTGCTTAAAATATGTTTTGGAACTTTTAATCTTTTCCCAAATATTTGTTTTCTTTGATATTTATAATCCATCTATTATCACCTACAATACCATTTTATCATATAATTAGATCAATTTAGCATAATTAACAAAAATTTAAATAAAAAGTGTTTATATTTAAATAGAATTGTAGCAGGATGATTATAGAAATTGATACAAATTGATACAAATTGTATTAATTCGTAATTGTGATAGTTAAGTTGTAAACAACTTAAGCAATTGCTCCATTAAGAAATCTGTTCGAACTATTTAGTTTGAACTTGATATATAGAACAAATCGAAAGATTGCTTTTTTTGTGTGTCGTGCATGGCATATATCTAGTTAGTGAATGTCTAATACATACGTAGGTATCAACGAAATATTAGTGAAGCATAAAGTATTAATAGTGAAATTGGGTTTAAGGGAAGTGGCTAATCGAGGAAAGATATATGTCTTACTGTGGGAGGTCTTGCAAACAGTTAAGGAGAACCATATTAAGAAAACTGGTCGAAAAAGGTTATTGCAAGAAGTTAGCAGAGGCAGTAGTACTAGATAACTAGAAAGGACTGAATAATTTGTAGATTTTACTACTGAAATTGAAATAGTCTATAATCAAAATAAATACATAATTGTAACCAATAGTACTGGTAAAAATACTCATTATGTGCTAAAATAATAATGTAATTGATATTTTGTATCAATTAGTTTAGAAATGTATTTTCTATAATAGTATAAAATATGATATATAAGGGGGAAGAAATATGTATTATAAATGGGGTAAACCAAATAAAGAAAATTACCAAGATGTAGTAATAAAATACTATACTTTTTTCGAGGATAATTTTGGTAAAGATATTTTAAGAAAGAATACTAAAAAACAACTTGCTAAAGAAAATTATACTAATTCATTATTATTAATGGATGATAATTTTAAAAAAACTATTTCAGTAATGTTTTCTATTTTTGATGATGAGAATATAAAATTTTTAACAATCTATAATCAAAACCATCAAAATCTAGGTTATTCAAGAGTTAATTTATGTGCTGGTGGTAATAAAGATAATGCTATAGTCGGAGAAATTGTTTTATCTGAGGCATTGGATGAACAAAGTAAATTTACAATTTATAGTGCTGTTATAAATTATTTAGAAAAATATATGAAGGCATTTAGTCCTGAAACTGAAATTCTAACTTTTGAAGTACCTCAATTGGAAATGGCTTATATAAATGCAATTTCATCTTATGGTTATGCTTTAGCAAATGAATCAAATAAAGACTTAAATATAGCACATACATATTTATTTGATAAAAATATACGTGAAAATAAAAATACAAGAACTGTTTAAAAGACAGTTTTTTTATGATAAAATTTTTATAGGGAGGAATTATGATCTATATAACTGGTGATACTCATAGAGAATTTTCAAGACTTGATAATTTAAATTATCAAAAAAAGGATGTTCTTATTATTCTTGGTGATGCCGGAATCAATTACTTTTTAAATCATTTTGATGATGTAGTAAAAGAAAGACTTAATAAACTTGGATTAATATTTTTTTGTATAAATGGTAATCACGAAGAAAGAGCGGAAAATATTAAAACTTATAAAGAAATTAATTTTTTTGATGGAGTTGCTTACGCTGAAGATAAATACCCAAATTTAATATTTGCAAAATCTAGCGAAGTATATACTATTGAAGGTATGAAAGTTTTAGTTATCGGAGGAGCATATTCAATTGATAAAAATATGCGTTTAGTGTATGATTATCCATGGTTTAAATCTGAACAACTTACGAAAGAAGAAATGAATAATATTTATGAAAACGTTAATAATAAACATTTTGATATTGTTCTTTCACATACTTGCCCTTATAAATATATTCCTAGAGAAATGTTTCTCCCGTTTGTAGATCAAAGTAAAGTCGATAATTCTATGGAGTTGTTTTTAGATAAAATCGAAGAAAGTATTAGTTATGATAAATGGTACTGTGGACATTATCATACAGAAAAAGAAATAGATAAAATAGAATTTATGTATGAAAGGATTAAGAAATTTAAAAAATAGTGATTGACAAGAATTACTATTTTTTTATAATATATATGGGTTGGTGGTATTATGGAAAAATATGTTGAAATAGAAAGAAGTATTATAAAGAAATTTAGGAAAGATATATGGAGTAAGTTTATTAAAGCTATATCTGATTATGAACTTATCAAAGAAAATGATAATATTATGGTTTGTATAAGTGGTGGTAAAGATTCTTTTTTACTTGCAAAATGTATACAAGAGTTAATTAAACACGGAAAATTTCCTTTTACTGCTCATTATGTTGTAATGGATCCAGGTTATAATAAAGTTAATAGACAGTTGATTGAAAAAAATGCTAAATTACTAAATGTTCCAATTGAAATATTTGAAACTAATATTTTTGATGTAACTGCTAAAGTAGAGGGTAACCCTTGTTACTTATGTGCAAGAATGCGAAGAGGTTATCTATATAGTAAAGCAAAAGAACTTGGCTGTAATAAAATTGCTTTAGGTCATCATTTTGATGATGTAATTGAAACAACCCTTCTTTCAATGTTTTATGGTAGTGAAATCAAAACTATGATGCCAAAACTTCACTCAGATAATTTCGAAGGATTAGAACTTATCAGACCACTTTATTTAATAAAGGAATCAGCAGTGCTTGCTTGGAAAAAATATAATGAATTAACATTTATTAATTGTGCATGTAGATTTACTGAAAACTGTACCATAGTGGATGATGGAACTAGTAAAAGAAAAGAAATGAAAAATCTTGTAAATAATCTTCGTAAAATAAATCCAAGTATTGATAATAATATATTTACTTCGATGAATAATATAAATTTAAATTGTGTTTTAGGTACTAAAAAAGATGGTAAATATACTTCATTTCTTGATAATTATGATAATAAATAATGTAAACATTAAAATAAAAGGTTTACATTTTTATTTTGGTAATAAGTGTAAATAAAACTTTATTAATTTACTTACACTTAAAAAAGTGCTATAATTTAAACATAATGGAGGTGTGTATGAAATTCATTGAATTTAAAGATGTTACTAAAACATATAGTAATGGTATAACTGCTTGTGCTGATGTAAGTGTTCAAATTGATAAGGGCGAATTTGTTTTTGTAATTGGACTTACTGCAAGTGGAAAATCTACTTTTGTTAAAATGTTATATAGAGAAGAAAAACCAACAAAAGGAACTGTAATGGTTGGTGGAGTAAATGTTGGTAAATTAAAAAATAGAAAGGTATATAAGTTTCGTAGAAAAGTTGGTATTGTATTCCAAGACTTTAAATTATTACCTAATTTAACTGCTTATGAAAATGTTGCATTTGCTCTTGAATGTGTTGGTGATAAAGGTGTTGATATAAGACCAAAAGTCTTAAAGGCATTAGAAAGAGTTGGTTTAAAGGATAAAGTAAGAAGTTTTCCTAAGGAACTTTCTGGTGGTGAGCAACAAAGGGTATGTATAGCAAGGGCTATTGTAAATGAACCTAAACTTTTAGTTTGTGATGAACCTACAGGAAACTTAGATCCAATGACAAGTAAAGAAATTATGGATGTAATTTCAAATATTAATAAGGATTTAGGAACAACAGTTATAATGGCAACTCATGATAAAGAAATTGTTAATAGGATGAAAAAAAGAGTTTTAGTAATTAACAATGGTATGCTTGTTGGTGATTATAAGAAAGGAAGTTATAAGAGTGAAAGCGATTAGAATTTTTGGAAGAAGTATAAGAGATGCATTTAAAAGTATAACTCGTAATTTTTCACTTTCAATGGCAAGTATTCTTTGTGATATGATAACTCTTATTATCGTTTCTGTAGCAATTATTATCGCAGTAAATGTAAATAATGCCACAAGGTCAATTGAAAAAGAAATGAATATTGTAGTTTATATTAATAAAAATGCAAGTGAAGAAGATAGTAATAATGCATATTTAGAAATTAAAAATATTAAAGGGGTAAGTAAAGTAACTTATAAAAGTAAAGAAGAATGGAAAACTCAAATGAGTGAATACTCTGATACATTTTCAACAATGCTTAATTATTTAACTGAAAATCCTTTGATGGATAGTTGTACTGTGTATGTTGATGATATTAAAAATATTTCTAATGTAGCTGATGAAATTAAAAAAGTACCAAATATTCAAACAGTAAAATTTGGTGAAACTATGGTTGAGGAAGTAGTATCTGCTTTTGATATTATTCAAAAGGTTACAATTGGAATTGTTATTGCCCTTATTGTAGTTACAGCATTCTTAATTTCAAACACAATAAAATTAACAATTTATTCACGTAAAAATGAAATTGAAATAATGCGTCTTGTTGGAGCAAGTAATACCGCAATTAAATTACCATTTTTATTCGAAGGATTATTTTTAGGTATAATTGGTTCAATTATTCCTGTATGTATAACAATTTATGGTTATGTTATTTTATTTAATACAATGCATGGTTATATGTTTACTGAGACACTTAATTTAATTAAACCATATAATTTTGTGTTCTATGTATCTGGTGTAATTGTTTTAATCGGTGCTATTGTTGGTATGTTTGGTAGTGCAAACTCAGTAAGGAAGTATTTGAAGATATGATGAAAAAAGTAGTAAAAATATTTAGTATAATTGCTATATTATGTATGTTTTCAAATGTTAATGCTGCAGCTAATACATTAAGAGATTTAAAAAATGAACTTCAGGCATTAATTAATGAAAAAAATGCTAATGATGCTCAAAAAAATAAAACTCAAAGTGAAATTAATGCAGAAAATAATCGTATATCAAATGCTCATAATGAAGTTGAACAAGCTGAAAATGATATAGCCACTGCAAAAGCACAAATTGAATCCTCTACTAAAGAAATAGAAAAAACAAAAGCAAAAAGTGAAGAATTACTTGCATTTTATCAAATTGTAAGTAGTGATAATACCTTTTTAGATTATGTAGGAGGAGCCTCTACAGCAACAGATGTTGTTATGAGAGCGGATGCTATAAGTCAAATTATTTCATATACTCAAAATGAACTTAAAAAGATGGAAAGTTTAATCGAGGAAAATGAAGGTTTACAAGTTAGTCTAGTAAAAAAACAAAACGATTTAAATGAAAAAATTAAAATATATGAAAACAGTTTGGCATCATTAAAAAATGATTTATCTTCTTTAGTTGAGGTTACACTTGATATTTCACAGCAAATTAGTGCTCAACAAAAACTTATTAAATACTATGAAGATTTAGGTTGTAAAGATGATCAATTATTATCCTCTTGTATAAATGTTGCAAATAGTGCTCAATTTTTAAGACCTACTGTAAGAGGTTATGTTTCTTCAGGGTTTGGATGGCGTTCATTTTATTTAAATGGTAGACCTTATTCTGATTTCCATCCAGCAAATGATATTGCGGGTAATGCTGGAGGAACACCTGTATATGCTACTGCAGCAGGTACTGTAGCAGCTGTTATAAGTAGAGCAAAATGTGGAGGTAACCAAGTTTATATTCACGTTAGAGTTAAAGGAATTGCTTATACATTAACATATGCTCATTTAAAAGATGTTTATGTTAAAGTTGGAGATACTGTTACCCAACAGACTGTAATTGGTTCAGTTGGTGGTGGAGGAAGTACTCTAAAAGTAAATGGTGGTTGGGATACATGTTCTACAGGCTGGCATTTACATTACGGTGTTACAAAAGGATTTTATTTAGGAGGAGGTCCCGAAGGTTATTCAAGTTATAGTAAATATGTTGCAAATAGTTTTCAACCTCCAGCACTTCCTGCTTATGGTGTATGGTTCTATTCAAGGTATTAAATTATGAAATATATAATGATTCTTTGCTTAATCATATCATTATGTGGATGTAATCAAAAAGAAGACTTTAATAAAACTGTTTCAAATAATAATGAAGTAGTTGTTCCTAAAGAGCCTGAATATGAAGATACTAATCCTATTAAATTATCAATTTATGCTGATAATGATATGAAAGTAAGTGAAACTTTATCTTATAATTGGGTGCTAAAAAAGGATATAACAGTTTTAAACATTTTCCTAACCGAAGAAGAAAAAGTAACTGGTTCATATTATAAAGAAATATGGAATAAATATACAACTTTTGAATATGAAAATCTAAATTATAAATTAGGTTGGGAAATTTCCTTTGAGGTAAATGGCGAAAAAATACATAAGACTATTTTAAAACCATCAGATTCAGAAAGTTTCTATAACTATTTAGAAATATATTTGTATGATGGTGTACATCATGAATATGGAGAGTGGTATTCACATTTATTAGATAATGAAATAACTGATAATACATTAATTACTTCGATGAAATTAACATGTGGAAGCGATTATAAAAATATTACCTCAGATATCTATGTTAAAGCATTTTCTTATCTAACAAATAATGATTTTGATGAAAATGGTTATTATCGTGGTAAAAGTTATGATGAAGTAACAATAAAAAATCTGTCTATGTGACAGTTTTTTTAATAAAAGTATTTGTTATCTAAAAAAATCGTGATATAATTTAAATAAGAATAAGGAGTAAAATGTGAAAGATATTAATAATGATATTTTAATAGATACAAATGATTATGAAGAACAAAAAAAGTTATTATCTGATGAAAAAAAAGAAAATCAATCTATAAAAAAAGATATAATTAAATCTTTTATCTTTTTACTTGTAATAATTTTAATTATAATTACTGCTTATTTAACTATTTATATTTATAAAATATATGGAAATTATAATCCAACTAATCCTGATAATTGTAAATATGTTAATCAAAAAATATGGGGTAGTAAAGTACCAAATTTAAATGTTTCAAAAGATGGTAGTTGTAAACCATTTTATAATGTTGACTATAGTAGAAACGGTAAACCATTATTTAATATAGATTTATTTGGTAATCAAACTAGATTATTTAATCAAATGAATCAACTTGATGAAAGTGGTATATGCAAATTAAATTGTGATAGTGATAATGATGGCTGGCCTGATTATAATATTGACCTTGATGGTGATGGTATTGCTGATATTAATATTATAAAAGATTACAATAATAAAAAAACTTGTGATTTAAATTGTGATATTAATGGTGATATGCTTGCGGACACAAATATTGATTTAGATAATGATGGTATTGCTGATGTTAATATAACCGGAGATGACCCCTCTATACCAATTCATAACATTGATTATAAGGGTAATAGAAAACCAACATTTAATATTATTGATGAAAATGGCAATATAAAAAATCCAATAAATGTAAAAGATGAAACAGGTAAATGTATAAGAAACTGTACAGATGAAAAAGGAAATGTTAGATATAATGTTGATGCTGATGGCGATGGTAAAACATTGAATGATAAGGTTACTTTAGCAGATGGAACTACTAAAATAATAAACATTGATGTTGATGGTGATGGCAAAGCGGATGTTAATATTTCCGAAGATGGTGGAACTACAATAATTAATCCTATTAACAAAGAAGTAATTATTGAGGGAAAGAAAATAATTTTAAACGAAGATACAAATGGTGATGGTCTTCCAGATATAAATATAGATTTAGATAATGATGGTAAACCTGAGTTAAATATAACTGATGATACTGGTAAATGTATAAAAAATTGTGATACAAATGGCGATGGTAAACCAGATCATAATATTTATGTTGGTGAAAAAAATGTTGGTGACATAAATATTGATACTGATTATGATGGAAAATGTGATGTAAATTGTGATAAAAATTATGATAATCATCCAGATATAAACATTGATACAAATGGTGATTTAGTACCTGATATAAATATTGATTATGACAAAGATGGTAAAGCTGATTTTAATATTGATACAAATGGTGATGGAATTCCAGATACAAATATTGATGTATATGGAACTGGAACATGTAATTTTAATTGCGTAAATAGTGATGGCACTTTATCTAATCCTGTTGGAAGTGGTACAAATTGTCAAAAAAATTGTGATACAACAGGTGATGGTCTTCCTAATATAAATGTAGATATTGATAATGATGGTATTTGTGATTTTAACTGTGATAATGGCAGCACAAAAATAGATAGTGATTATAATTATTATGAAGATGATAAATATAAAAATGAAAAAAATATTTTAGAAATTGCTAAAGGTAGTGATAGTGACTTTTATATATATAATCCTCTTGAACTAGTATCCGCGGATATTGAACCTGGTTGGAATGGCACTTATGTTTTAAAAATTAAAAATGATGCAGACTATGCTGTAGCATATAAAATAGTATGGCGTGATGTATTTAATGATTTTACTGATGTAAATAATTTAGATTACTTTATAACTCGTAGCAATATTTCATATTTAAATAATTTAAAAGCGCCAAGAAAAGAAACATTCCTTGAGGATGAAGTATTAATTCGTAGAAAAACTACTGTTAAATATGTTCTTAGAATGAACTGGAAAGAAACCGGTATTAATCAAAACATTGATAGTGGTAAAACATTTAAAGGTAAACTTTATATAGAAACAATTAAGTAGAAAGGAGAAAAATATGATTACAAAAAAAATGAGAATTAAATCAATATTAAATTATATTGGTTCAGTTATATCTTGGACATTATTTTCCATATTAATAATTTGTGCAGCATTTTTATTGTATTATTTTGTTTCATTAAAACTTTATGAAGCTAAAGGTAGTAAATATAGACCTTTTTTCTCTGTATATACAATAGTTTCACAAAGCATGGTTCCAACAATTAATGTATTAGATGTTATAATAAATAAAACGGTAGATAAACCCACGGATATAAAAGTTAATGATATAATTACTTTCGAATCAACAGGCGTTTTATCTTATGGAAAAACCGTTACTCATAGAGTACAAGATATTTATTATGATGAAAGTGCTAGTGATTATGAATATGTAACAAAAGGAGATAATAATCCTATTAAAGATGATACTCCAGCATCATATAGTAATCTTATTGGTAAAGTTGTATTAAAAATTCCTGGACTTGGAAATGTTCAAAGATTTGTAGGAAGTAAAATAGGTTGGCTTGTTGTTGTAATTATTCCGGCTCTTGTAATTATAATTCAAGATATAATGAAATTAATTAAAGTAAGCAATGTAAAAAAACGTGCAGAAATTGAAAATCAAAAAATTGTTAGTCAGGAAGAGCATTTACAGTGAGAATAAATGATATAGTAGTTCTTGAAAATAACAAAAGGTATATTTTAACTAATAAATATGAGTTAAATAATAATATTTATTATCTAGCATACGAACTTTTAGATAATGAGAAAACAGATAAATTTGTTTTTGTTAAAGAAGTCTATGATGATGGTTATTATGTTATTTTAGAAAAGAATGAAGATATTTTATTAAAATTAATAACTAAAAAAAATTCATAAATTATTTATGGGTTTTTTTATGTCAAAGTGTTTGACACATTATAATTTATGTGATAATATTAGACATGAAAAAGGAGTGAAAATATGGAATTAAAAGGAAGTAAAACAGAAAGCAATTTAATGGCTGCTTTCGCTGGAGAAAGTCAAGCAAGAAATAAATATACATACTATGCTAGTAAAGCTAAAAAAGAAGGTTATGAACAAATAGCAAGTATTTTCGAAGAAACTGCAAATAATGAAAAAGAACACGCAAAACTTTGGTTTAAAGCATTAAATGGTGGAGATATTCCTACGACTATGGAAAACTTAAAAGATGCCGCAAATGGAGAAAACTTTGAATGGACTGAAATGTACAAAGGCTTTGCTGCTATCGCTAGAGAAGAAGGATTCGAAGATATTGCAAAATTATTTGAAATGGTTGGCGATATTGAAAAACATCATGAAGAAAGATATTTAAAATTAATAGGTAATATCGAGGAAGATAAAGTATTCCATAGAAATGAAGAAGTTATTTGGATTTGTAGAAACTGTGGTCACGTTTATTACGGAAAAGATGCTTTAAAAGTATGTCCTGTATGTAAACATTCTGAATCATTTATGGAATTAAAAGCAACAAATTATTAATATACGATGAATTATTATAAGTAGTTTTATAAATTTAAAAGAGATTAATGCATTTGGTGAAAGTATTAAGAAACTATAAAACGAAATTCAAATAAGGAGTATAAACGGGTAATTACGTTATAAATATAAAGATTGAAATAAACTTTTCATAAAGTAGGGTGGTACAGCGATAAAACGCCCCTATAAATATGGGAAGTTTTTATTTTTTTAAGGAGGAAATAATGGAAAATATTAAAGAGGAAATAGCTAAAGATTTAGAAAAAGTTAATAATTTAAATGAATTAAATGATGTTAAAGTAAAATATTTAGGAAAAAGTGGAGTAATTACAGAACTTCAAAGTAAGATTAGAGAAGCTGAAGATAAAAAAGCATATGGAATGTATGTAAATGAAATTAAGACTTATTTTAATGAAGCATTTACAAAGAAAAATGATGAAATTAATAATAAAATAATTAATGAAAAATTAGAGGGTGAAAAAATTGATGTTACTCTTCCTGGAGTAAGTATTAAGTGTGGCGCTCCAAACATTCTTGAAAAAACTATCGAAGAGGTAGAAGATCTTTTTATGTCACTTGGATTTGATGTAGTAGATGGTCCAGAAATCGAGGAAGATAAATATAATTTTGAACTTTTAAATATTCCAAAAGGACATCCTGCAAGAGATGCCCAAGATACATTTTATATTGTTAATGATGAAGTGCTTCTTCGTAGTCAAACATCTCCTGTACAAGCAAGAACAATGCTTAAGGGAAATGGTGAAACACCAATTAGAATGATATGTCCTGGTAAAACATATCGACGTGATGATGATGATGCAACTCATTCTCATCAATTTATGCAAATTGAAGGTTTAGTAGTGGATAAAGAAATAAGTTTATCAGACCTTAAGGGAATATTTGATTTACTTGCTAAAAAGTTATTCGGAGAAAACTGTGTAACAAGATTTAGACCAAGTTATTATCAATTTACTGAGCCTTCAGTAGAAACTGATATAAGTTGTTTTGCTTGTAATGGTAAAGGATGTAGTTTATGTAAAAATACTGGTTGGATTACTGTTGCAGGTGCAGGTATAGTTCATCCAAATGTATTAAAAAATTGTGGTTATGATCCAAATAAATGGACTGGTTTTGCATTTGGTTTTGGTGCTGAAAGACTTGCAATGCTTAAATATAATATAAATGATATAAGAACATTTTATACAGCAGATTTAAGAGAAGTTCAAGTATTTGATAGAAAGGAAAATTAGTATGATAAGTTTAAATTGGGTTAAAGATTATATTGATTTAGATGGTATAGATTTAAAACAGTTAGCTGTTAAAGTTACTAAAGCAGGTATTAATGTTGAAAAAGTTATTACTAATCATATTGATAATTTATGTGTTGGTTTAGTAAAGGAATGTACAATGCATCCAGATTCAGATCATTTACATGTTTGTAAAGTTGATGTTGGAAATGAAATACTTCAGATTGTTTGTGGTGCTCCAAATGTAAAAGAAAATGAAAAAGTAATTGTGGCTTTAATTGGTGCAGTTTTACCTGGAGATTTTGAAATTAAGAAATCTAAAATAAGAGGAGTAGAATCTTTTGGAATGTTATGTGCACTTTCTGAATTAGGCCTCGAAGAAAAGACTGAGGAAAACTATGCTAAAGGTATTTATATTTTACCAGATGATGCAGTCATAGGAAGTGATCCACAATGTTTACTAGGCTCATCTGATACTATATATGATCTAGATGTTCATAAACATAGAAATAACGATTGTTATTATCATATTGGTTTTGCTTACGAAATTGCCTCAATATTAAACAAAAAGGTAACACTTCCTGATAGTAATTATAATGAAATCGAAGATAGCATTACAAATCACTTTTCTTTAGAGGTAAATACTGAAAAATGTCCATTTTATCTTGCAAAGATGGTAACAAATTTAAATATTAAACCATCACCAAAATTTATTCAAGATAGACTTATTAGTGCTGGTATGAGACCAATTAATAATGTTGTTGATATTTCAAATTATGTTATGCTTGAATATGGACAACCTTTACATTTCTTTGATAAAGATAAACTTGGTAATAAAATTGTTGTTAGAAATGCTTTAAATGATGAAAAAATTAAAACTTTAGATGGAAAAGATAGAGTATTAAATGAAAGTGATATAGTTATAACTGATGGCCAAAAACCAGTATGTATTGCCGGTGTAATGGGTGGAGAAAATACAGATGTTGATGAAAATACTAAAACTATTTTAATTGAAAGTGCTATATTTGATGCTGTTTCAATAAGAAATACAGCAGCAAGATTAAGTTTAAAAAGTGAGGCCTCAATTAGATATGGCAAAGGCTTAAATTATGAATATACAATTGATGCATTAAATAGGGCATGTCATTTACTTGAAAAATATGCTGATGCAAAAATTTTATCAGGTAGGGTAACATATGATAAAGTAGATAAAACTAAAAAAATAGTTAAATTTAATCCAAATGATGTTAATAAAATGTTAGGAATTGAAATTTCAACTGAAGATATGGCTAAAGAACTAGATAGGTTAATGTTTGAATATACATATGAAGATGGTATATTTACAGTAACAATACCTAATCGTAGACTTGATATTGATCCATATGTTAATGATATTGCCGAAGAAATAGGAAGACTTTATGGTTATGAAAATTTAATATCAACTTTACCAAAAGGAACATACAAAAAAGGTGAATATATTGGCGATGTTAAATATAGAAAGATTATTTCAAAAAGACTACGTAGTTTAGGATTAAATGAATGTAAAACATATACTTTAGTATCTTTATCTATGGCTAACTTATTTAAATATGAAAACAAAGAAAATGTAGTACTTCCTAATCCAATGAGCGCAGATAAAAGTATTGTTAGAACTACCATTATTCCATCACTTTTAAATGTTTACGACTATAATAAAGCAAGAAAAGTAGATGATATATTACTTTATGAAATAAGTAAAACTTATGATAAAGACTTTAATGAAGATATTAAAGTAGCAATGCTTATAAGTGGAAAATATATTTATAACGCATGGAATCATAATGAAATTGAATGTGATTTTTATACTTTAAAAGGTATTGTACAAAATCTATTAGATTATCTAGGACTTAAAAATAGATATAATTTTGTAGCTAGCGAAATAAATAACTTACATCCAGGTATAAGTGCAAGTATTACCCTAGATAATAAACAAATAGGAATAATTGGTAAAGTTCATCCCACTATTTGTAAAGATAATGTTTATGTTTGTGAACTTTCTATTAATAAATTAATGGGTGATATAAAACCAATTAAATATAAAGAAGCCTCAAAATATCCAGAAATTATTAAAGATGTAGCATTTGTATGTAATAAAGATATTACTTGTGATAGTTTAATGAAGGAAATTAAAAAAGCAGGTGGAAGACTTCTTAAAAATATTGATGTATTTGATTTATATATTCCAAATAATGATAGTAATGAAAAAAGTATTGCATTTAAATTAACTTATAGTGATAATGAAAGAACTTTAACTGAAAAAGAAGTTATGGATAATTTTGAAAATATTATTAATAAAGTAACTAATAATTTAAATGTTAAATTAAGGGGATAAATATCCTCTTTTTTAGTACTTTAAAATCAAAAAAATGTATGCTATAATAAAAACATAAGTTATCATATAAGTGGGGTGATAAAAATGGCAAAAGCATTATTGATAACCAAAGAAAATATCGTAAAGGGAGCAGTTAAGTTAATAAATGATGATGGGTGGCTTAACCTTAATGCAAGAAGTTTAGCAAAACATTTGGGTATTAGTACAAAACCTTTATATCGAATTTATAATAATATGGATGAGATAAAAAAAGATGTATTAATAGAAATTAATAGACAGTATGATGAGTTTATCAATAGTAAGATTGATAGTAAAAAGGCTTTATTAACACTATGTATTGCATATGTTGAATTTGCTAATGATTATAAAAATTTATTTTGTAGTTTATTTTTATCAGATAATTTAAAATGGAAAAAGATTGAAGATGTTTTTGATGAAAAATGGAATCAATCCACAATTATAAATTTAGTTAATAAACATGGTTTTTCTTTTGAGGAGGCTAAAGAGTTATTTTTACATATGTGGCTTTATTCAAATGGTCTTGCTACATTAATAGCTACGAATCAAATTAAATTAGATGAAGAGAAAATCATGATTAGACTCGTAAAAATATATAAAAATCTTGTTAAATAAAATACTTTATTGTATAATTTTTGTAGGAGGTAATATGAAGAAGTTATTGTTAGGCATATTATGTGCTTTATCATTATCAATGCTTAATGTAAAAGCAGCTGAAGAAACACCTAAAGAAACACCTAAAGAAAAAATCAATGTTTATGTATTTACTAAAGATGGTTGTCCTTATTGTGAAAAGGCTAAAACATTCTTAAATAGTATTACTGATGAATATGGTAAATATTTTAATTTAGTTGTTTATGAAGTATATGATGCAGAATGGAATGCAAATGAAAATTTAAAAAATGCAATGGATACTGTAGCAAAAGAATTTGGTGATAAAGTTAATGGTGTTCCTTATATTGTAATTGGCGATGAAGCATCTTGGCCTGGATACCAATCAGCATTTGATGATGATATTAAAAAAGCAATTAAAAAAGCTTATGAAAATGAAGACTATAAAGATATCGTTGCACCTTTAATTAATAGTTCAATTGGTGAAAAAAAAGATGAACATAGTAATGATACAATTATTACAGTTGCTATTCTAGTAGTCTTAGTTGGTGGTATCGGAAGTCTTGTATATTTCTCAAGAAAAAAACAAAAATAGTTCCTAGTGAACTTTTTTTTTGCCACAAAAAAACTAGTTTTTACACTAGTTTATATTGTATGGATTTTGAATATATTCTCTACTTCCATCAGATTTTAAATAATATTCAGCGATTAGATTTTCAGCAGTACTCTTATCAATACTTAAGTTAGCCTCTGAGGCATATAGTTTAACATAAACTGCATAACCTACAAGTCCTTTGTTTTCTTTGTTTAATACTGCTTTAAAGTCTTGATAAATATATGTATGAGCTCCATTTGGATATTTAGTTTCATATATTTTATTAAAATCTGTTTTTAATTTTTCTAAATCTCTTTTATATAATTCAACAACAGGTTTTTGAACATCATCATTATCCCATAAATCACGATTAAGTGCACAATTATTTTGTTCATCACCTACAATAACAGCAATCGGATAAGTATAAATTTTTTCATCATAACTTAAATCACCATATTTACATTCTACTGTTGGATTTGGATTTATACTTGGATCTGGTGTTGGTGTATTACCACTTGCATCAGTTAGTTTTAAATTAACACTTTTTGGTTCAGTAACATTACCATTTTCATCTTTAGCAATAATTTTAATTAAGTAGTTTCCAGCTTCAGTATATTTTGAATAATCAATTGCATTACCATCTTGGTCTTTTGAATCAGAATAATATTCAATTGTACAAGCTTCCCCAGAATTATCTGAACAACTTTCTACAAAGTCCTCAACATAATATCTTTTACCAGCTTCTATTTCAAAGTCTTTAACCTCAAGTTCTGGTGCTTTATCATCATACACATTAACTTTTGTTGTATATTCTTTTCCTTCAATTGTAATTTTGACTTCATACGTTCCAACAACTTTTGTACTAAAATCATCGGGATATGTTACTTTTACTTTATTTACATCATAATTATCAAATACTGAGAAGAAATCCATTGTTTCTGGTTTTTCACTATTAATTTCTACATCTAAATTATTATATAGTTTTAAATTCGCTCGCTGTGGATTTTTCTTATTATTAAGTGCAATAAGTATTACTATAATAAGTATGGCACACACCGCTACAATTGCTATTTTAATCGTTGTTGATTTCGAAGTTTTTACATTTCCATTAAAAAATTTTCCCATAATCATCTACCTTCTATTATATGATACCATAAAAAATAAATTATACCAATAACTTTTTATTCATTTTTTTATAAAAGTGTCAATATTTTAATTTAATGCAGTTATTTTTAATTTTGGAGTAAAAGTAAACCTTTTTTGTGGAAAAAGTGTCACATTTTGCTTGTAAAACTGTGGATTATATGGTATTATCATTGATAGCAATTGATTTATTGCTTAAGTGGAGGGGAAAGCGGATGCCCATACCACTTACTCGAATAATATTTATAGGAGGTGTTTTTCGTGGCAAAAGAAGTCGTAAAGAAAATTAAATTACAACTTGAAGCGGGAAAAGCTACACCAGCTCCACCAGTTGGAACTGTTTTAGGACCTGCAGGAGTTAATCTACAAGATTTTTGTTCAAAGTTTAATGAAGCAACTCGTGATAAAATGGGCGATGTAGTTCCTTGTGAAATATCAATTTATGATGATCGTTCATTTACATTCGTTCTTAAAACTCCACCTGCTGCATTCTTATTAAAGAAGGCTGCTAAATTACAAAAAGCTAGTAGTAAGGGAGCTAATGAAATAGTTGCTACTATTAGTAAGGAAGATTTAAGAAAAATAGCTGAAACAAAACTTCCAGATTTAAATGCATACGATATTGAAGGTGCAATGAAAATTATTGAAGGTACAGCTAGAAACATGGGTATTGCAGTTAAAGGTGTAAATGATGCTGAACTTGCTGAACAAGCTGCTGAAGCAAAAGCTGAAGAAGCTGAAAGAGCAAAACGTGATGAAATGCTTGCAGAAATGGAAGCTGAAGCACAAAGTGAACATGATGCATCAAATGTTGAAGTTATTAACGAAAAAAATAACGAAGAAGAAAATAATCAAGAATAATTTTATATTATTTAATAATCCGCTAATAAACCACAGTTAGGAGGAAAAAAATGAGAAAGTTTGGAAAAAAATATGTGGAAGCATCAAAAAAAGTTGAAAAGAATACTCTTTACAGCGCTACAGATGCAGTTAAACTTGTAAAAGAAACTAATGTTACTAAGTTTGATAGTACAATTGATATTGCTATTAAACTTAATGTAGATCCTAAAAAAGCAGATCAAATGCTTCGTGGATCACTTGTATTACCAAACGGAAGTGGAAAATCTAAAAAGATTTTAGTACTTGCTAAAGGTGAACAAGCTAAAGTAGCAAAAGAGTTAGGTGCTGACTATGTTGGTGACAAAGATTTAATTGACAAAATTAAAACTGAAAATTGGTTTGATTTTGACATTATCGTTGCTACACCAGAAATGATGCCTGAAGTTGGAAAAATTGGTAACATTTTAGGACCAAGAGGTTTAATGCCAAATCCTAAAACTGGTACAGTTACTCCAAAAGTTGATACAGTAATAAATGATATCAAAAAAGGTATGGTTGAATATAGAACTGATAGTTATGGTAATATTCATACTATTATTGGTAAAGCATCATTTACTGAAACAGCATTACTTGAAAATTTAAAATATGTTGTATCCACTATATCTAAAAGTAAACCTACTTCAGTAAAAGGAACTTTTGTACAAGGAATTAGTATTTCATCTACAATGGGTCCTGGAATTAAAGTAGATAAAAATTCTTTTGACTTTTAGTTAAAAGTGTATTATAATAGCAATTAGAAAAAACGAGAGCCAAAGACAGTAGGCGCCCAAAAGGCTTAATTTCCTACCGAGGGGAAAGTTATCTTTTAAAGCTTCCCCATGGGAAGTTTTTTCTAAAAATAAATAAGGAGGAAAAATGGCAAGCGAAAAAATTCTAAATGAAAAAAAGCAAATTGTAAGCGAAATCGTTGATAAGATTAAAAATAGTGAATCAGTAATTATTTTTGCATATCAAGGACTTACTGTAAGCGAACTTACTGAACTTCGTAATCAATTAAAAGAAGTTAATAGTGAAGTTAGAGTATATAAAAATACTATGTTAAAACTTGCTTGTGATAGTCTTGATATTAATATCGATGAATTCCTTGAAGGACCTAATGCTATTTTATTTGGTGCTGATTTATTAGAACCAATTAAGATTATTTCTAAATATGCAAAAGATCATAATAAACTAGACATTCGTGTTGGTGTTATAAGTGGTAAAGTTGCAGATAAGAATGTAATTAAAGAATACGCATCAATTCCATCAAGAGAAGGACTATTAACAATGCTTGCAAGTGGAATGATTGCTTATGTAAAAGATTTAAGTATTGCACTTAATCTTTATGCCGAAAAAATGGAAGGAGAGGAAAATTAATGGCAAAATTAACAAGAGATGAATTTATTAGTTCATTAAAAGAAATGACTATTCTTGAAGTTAAAGAATTAGTTGATGCAATGAAAGAAGAATTTGGTGTTGACCCTTCTGCTGTAGCTGTTGCTGCTGCACCTGTTGAAGCAAAAGAAGAAGGACCAAGTACTAAAACAGTTGTACTTAAAAATGCTGGTGGAAACAAAATTGCAGTTATTAAGATCATTAAAGAACTTACTGGTTTAGGATTAGTTGAAGCAAAAGGTTTAGCTGACAAAGGTGGAAATATTAAAGAAAATATTCCTGCTGCTGATGCTGAAGCAATTAAAGCTCAATTAACTGAAGCTGGCGCTGAAGTAGAACTAGCGTAATTTAAAAAGCCTTATGGCTTTTTTTTATTATATTGAAAAAATTCTTAAAATATCATATACTTAATATGGTGGTTGATAGTTATGGAATATGATAGCAATGAAAAAGTAGTAAAGAAAGTTAAATTAATAAAGAAAATATTATTAATAGTAATGATTGTTTTTATATGTTTGTTTTCTTTTACAATATATGAATATTATCGTGTTAAAACTGATAAAACGCCATTAGTATGTTTAAATAGTAAAAATATTAGTGAAAATGATAAAGAAGATGCTAAAGTATGTTATGGCTTATTTTATAAATATAAAGAATTAACATTATGAGTTAATCACTGTTGACCATAGTTCAAATGCATTACTTATGCTACTCCCGCACAGCCAGCCGTTCTACCATTGGACTACAGGGCATTAAAATGTTACAAGATGCTCTTATTAAATTTTTTCGCCTATACAGAAAATCATTGCTGTATTGCATCTTTAATATTTTCTTTTGATATATTTATTATATCATATATTTTTTAAAAAATCAATTAAGATTTTTTTGCCTAGCGTTTCAGGTACTTTTTAGCCCTAACTTATTTGAATAAGGTCTGACATTCACGCATGCTCCTCTAGTACCATGGGGCTTAGGTCTCGATCAAGTAGTTGTACTCTTTTCATAGCCTGGACTCTTGAAAGATGGTTTAGTTCGTTTTATACCGCCTACTCCTTATAGCGGTTTTGGCTGTTTCTCAAAATCCATTTAACCGTTTCATAACACTCATCAGGTTCAACCTGGATTAGGTGACTGCAGCACCAAAGTCCCGTGGAATGGATTCGAACCATTCTAATAGTTATATACTTTAGCTCGTACTTATTAAATTACTTATAGTATTTTTTCTAGCTTATTATTACTACTTTCATAAAATAGTTAACTTACTATTCTCAAACCTTGTCTCAGCGATTACCCAATTTTTCTTAATAAAATTTAGCTAGTTAAATAAAATAAGATCAAATCGCACACGGGTTATAAATATTTAATTATTTTGTTATAATGCAGTTTCTTTTCAATTAACCGCTACTCAGACTTACAATTATAACAAGGTTATTAACCTAATGGATAGCACCGTTTAAAGCTCCTGAACTGCTTACCATCATATTGTAACTTGTTCATAGGCGAGGCGAGATTCGAACCCACACGCACGAGGCACCAGTTCCTAAGACTGGTGTGGCTACCATTACACCACTCGCCCTTAAAATACTCTAAGTGGAACTCGAACCCACAGCAGCTTAAATGTTGTGTTGTGTTGTGTTTACCAGTTTCATCACTAGAGCTTATTTAACCACGTGAGAAAAATTTGCACGTGTTAGTAGAATATGTGCGATTTGAACGCCGCCTCAAGTTCCCAAAACTCGTGTGCTACCATTACACCACATACTCTATATTAAAGTAGGCTATTGTAAACTCACCGTCTACCATGGCGACTCATTTAATTTCTCCTTTTCGGATATGTTACAGTGATATAGCTATAAAATTGTGGGTGCGATCTTGCCTAGGTTCAAGCCTTTACCCCGGCGGAGCTAGTGCAAGTACTTTTTCCGCTGTGCCCTACACTCTATTGCTGTGTATGCCGTTCACCGCATTTAATAAAGGATTTGCGAGCCGGTAGAGGGATTCGAACCCCGTCTACTGATTACCTTTTTAATCTTATCGGCTTTTATTTTAAATTTTTTCCCATTCTTCATCAGAATAAGAATTTATATCTTTCTTTTTACTTGGTAAATCATACCCAATACACCATTTTCTAATTGCATTATCAGTTACATTATTTTCTTCTGCAATTTTTGTAAAAGGCATATTTCTAATTTTTTCTTTTAATTCTGCTCGAGATAGAGGTTTTATTTTTATCCTACTTTTATTAGAACAACTTACACATCTGGTTGAAGACTGATTAATTTCTTTTCCACAATCGACACAATAATTTTTTCTAACAGTAGTTCTTTCTCTATCACTATCTTTATTTAATGCTTTATAATTTTCTGTTAAAGAATGACAATTTGGACATAAAACTTGTAGATTTTCTTTAGAATTATTCATACAATTACCATCTTTATGATGAATTTCTAAAGGACTTTTATGAGTAACAGGATTTATTTTATTCCATCCACATATTTCACAAGAATAATTACTTTCTTTTAATAAATATTCTCTAATTGTAGAAGAAAGTTGATTACTACCTCGTATTCCATTCCATTCTCCATTTAGCCATTGCTGAATCTTTTTATCACTTTTAGCTAAATTCGCACATTCTTGAGAACAATAAATATTATTTTTTTGTGTTGAAGTTAATAACTTACCACATCTTTTACAAAATTTCATTTTTGAACCTCCAAATATATTTGTTATTATATATAGTTTTTTCGAACTTCGATTTTATTACTTTTGTCCAAAAGAAGGTTCAAAGCTCGGAGTGGGATTCGAACCCACGTGGGATTTCTCCGGCAGATTACAAAACTGCTACCATCGCCGCTTGGTGACCCGAGCAAAATTTAAAGCGAGTTTCCTCGCCTTAATAATTTTTTATTAGGCTGAGATTATTGACCTATTATAATTAGCTTTGCTTACCGTTGGAAGTAAGTAATCACACGAATGATTAATTCGTAGCTAACAGCGACACCAGTTTCAGTGGCTCCTGGCAAACTCTTACTACATAGTATTATAAATTTCCTTTCAGCACATTCTTCCTTGCGGGATTCAGAGATTGCAGTCTCTTAGAGTTGCACCTAATTGTACTTTTTCATATCTCACCTTGCGAGTTCAATATGTGTCCATATTACAGAACAATAAGTCGCTTTTCTCTATGTAGTCATGTACACTTTTGCTGTATAAGTAAATGTTTATTTTCTCATATAATATATTGGAAAACCAAATCAGGCTCTTCCTGATTAAATATCCAATGCAATCATGTACATATATTATGGATTACGAGGTACACATTTGAGCATCTATACCTTTTGAGTACAGCCCACTCATCGCAACCCTGCTCGTCTTGCTATCGACTCACTTTAGACTATTCCAACTATCTTTCGATTTAAGTCAGAAATGACTAATTAAATACAGCACTTATTCTTGCGGAATTTGCACCATAAAACAACCTTACTGTCCACCCATTTCTGAGTTTACCTATAGCACCTTTCACATGATGCCCAACCAACCATTGTCCTCAGCGGATGCCCCAAAACTTTAGGTTGGAACGTTAGTAAGTATTGGCTTTCTATTACCCCTCTTTAGAAGGAGGCATTTTCATGCTTTATACGTGTCACCACGCTTATTTAACGACCTGAAGCCAGCCGATTAGTTTTTCAAACGTGTTCGCCGAAGTTAGTGCGTTGTTGGATAACTAATAATCCGAGCGGCTCCTACGGGATTCGAACCCATGCCGTCGCAGTCAAAGTGCGATATGCTACCACTACACCAAGGAGCATTATCTGAGACGCATACTCACCTTAAGATTTAATTTACAGTCAAATTTTTGAAATTGCTTTTAGCGTCTTCTTATCTTTATTACTTATATATTATATAATAATTTTTTATAAAAATCAAATTTAAGTAACCTATCGTTCCGTTCTTCAGTTACTTGGCTTTGCAATGCAAAGACGGAAACAAAGCGTGGAGTTAGGGAGATTCGAACTCCCGACCTCTTGTTTGCAAAACAAGCGTTCATCCCGACTGAACTATAACCCCAAAATTAAAGTGCCGGCAAATGCCTAACCTTTAATTTATAAAAAATATAAATGACGAGTTCATAAAAAATGTGTGTTATCATCATACATTTTGGCTTTGTTAGCCAAACGACTCTGACGGGACTCGAACCAGTGTTATTCCACTGTGACAGAGTGGTACCATAACCAACTAGGCGACAGAGCCAAAACAAGATGGAATTATTTTTGCACTTAATATCCCCAATATTACGCAACATTGCTGTATCCATCTTAATTGGGGAGGTAGGACTCGAACCTACGACGTTTCTTTGTCACGGTTTTACAGACCGCTACCCTCGCCGCTGGGTTACTCCCCATCATTATTAAGTTGGACAGCTATCCTTTAGAAGACGATGCTTCTGGAGCCTTAATAGTACCCCAAGTAATTTACCATCTCTACAAATTACCAAAGATTAGAACAATTTTCTCGTTTTGTTCATTGACGTCAGAATTTTCTGCTACGAGGTATCTGAAATATACCTTTATTTTTATATATTTATTATAACATAATTTTTTCAAAAAATCAAATGTTATAATAAATATTTTATGATGCACTCCCAATCTAAAAAACCTGTGGTTTCCTAGGAAGGATTTTCACCTTCGAGTTCCCATCATAGTGAGCGGTAACTTCTGCATCTTTTCTTATGATATAATAATTATATCATAATTTTTTTAAAAAATCAAATTGTTTTAAACTTAGGAACAATTTTAACCCCTACCATGGTATCTAGGTCTATTTTTTTCAGCCAGGTTTAACCTAATTTATTTTTTTCCTTCTAAGTACGCAGACATCTTTTAGTTCATTTGATTACTTACAGGCTAACTAAGTGAGGAATACGCACTTTCCGCAATCTCTAAACACCTAGGCTTTTAAGTACAAAGCCCTAAACTCGAAATTTCCTAGCTTGTTTTCTGGCACAACCTTGGATTCATTCTTGCTAAAAAAGTTTAAGCCATATGTTTTTCTTTATTTCTTATGTATTTATTATATCATAATTTTTTCAAAAAATCAATTTAAGATTTTTGTCATAACTTTTTTATTTACATCCTAAAAAATATCCATAATGACAAAGTAAATCTTCAATATTAGACCTTCCAACAGGATTCATTGAATGACAAACAAAACCGTATAAAGGAATTTTATTTTCTACAATATATTTTGCAATGTCATATCCTGTTTTCTTTTGACCTAAGTCATGATCTAAACTAATAAAGACGTTACCTTGACAACAATAAATCTTTAAAGCTTTAATTGCTTGTCTATAAGTTCTACAAACAACTTTTTCTTCACCCAACCACATTAAGTTCTTTGGAATAGGTCTTTCATCGTCAACCCAAATAAAAGTTTTAACTTTGCTCATATTTCATTCCCTCTCTTATTTCTTATATAAATATTATATCATATTTTTTATAAAAAATCAAAAGAAACAGACAGTTTAGGAATCGAACCTAAATCTAAATCTAAATTTTTGGAAAATTTTATGCTACCATTGCACCAACTGCCCTCTTAACTATTTAATACCAGCCATTAGCATCCCAAAAAGCTAACGCTGCGTCCCAACTTCCGTATCTTTCCGCCACATATTGCTCTGCAACTCGCTCTTGATTTTCTGCGGAATAATCTCCATTTAACATAGTGTATGTTAATTGGTATCTTCCTATATACTCTCCTGTTGGGCTAATAGCATTATAATCGCCACCAGATTCTCTCTGAGCAATAATTTCTTTCGCAGAATTAGTATATTCATATACATACTCAACTACATTATCTTCTATAGATAAATCTATATAATCTTGCTCTGTACTTAAATATTCGTTCCATGCAAAATATTGTTTACCATCTATTTCAATGATATCCCAACCATACTCTCCACTTATTCCAATTCTATGCACTTCAGTATTTGACTTTAATACCATTATTCGCTCTGAGTCGATAGAAGGAATATTTCGAATATTCAAATTTGCTGTAGTATATACTTCTTCATCTACTCTTTCAGATGAAAAAAGTACATTCTGATTTTCTGAATCTACTATTTGAAAATCGTTATTTTCATCAACAGCAATAAGAACTGGCTCTGAATTAAATTTATTTTGATATTCAACGTTTGCCGCGGAAACTGGCAAACTTAAGCTGAACATCATTCCGCCAATTATTAACACTTTTGTAAGATTTTTCATTGTTTTCTCGCTTTCTTTTTAGTTTTTGATCCCTATAAAGAACAGTTTAAAAATAATTAAGAATCATTTTCAAATAAAAATTTTCAAATAAGAAAATTCTTTATAATAAGACCATAGGATCTCTTACTCTAAAATGAATTTTAAAGTAATTATTTCATTGTTACAATGCGGAATCTGGGATTCGAACCCAGGACAAACATCGCTTATAAGGCGACCGCTCTAACCTTGACTGAGCTAATCCCGCATATCCCCAACTGAGTCTAGCCAATGCTCTTCTGTGGGGTAGTTGATAGCTTTTGCAGATTTCGCTGCAAAGGGAGTGCATCACTGGGCTTCAGAGGTGCGAATCTCCTCTACGCATTGAATTGGCTACTCTCCCGTCCCGCCCCTGCGTCGATACCTTATTTTACAACGCGACCTTCGAAACGTTGGTTTTTTATTTCTTTATTTCTTATGTATTTATTATATCATAAATTTTTCAAAAAATCAATTTAAGATTTTTGTCCTATATTATAAAAATATTTTATAACATTATTATGATATAATATTTTATAAAATTCAAACAATAAAGTTAATCTTTCTTGACATAGAATTTATCCATAGTAAGTATTTATGACAATCTGCATATTTTTCCCAATAGAAAATCAATACGTCAGTTTTATCATTATAACTTTCAATAGTAGCATGAAATGAGTCCATTAAAAGGAAAATATACTCTTCCAAAGACATTTTTAATAACCTCGCGGGAATCCACCATTTACCAGCTATTCCCGCTAAATCAGAGGTATCATTACAATACCATTTTCCAGATGAACCTTGCCATTCACTTACTTTATACACATGACTCATAATGATACCTCTTTCTTCTTATTTATTTAAAGTCCTAATCTCTCCATTAAAGCTTTTACGTTAGCTTTCTCTTCTGCTGTAGGCTCAATTAAAGATGAATCTGTTGCATTTGAAATAGAGCCTACAGTTAACTTATCTTTTGTCTGCGATACTCCCGGCAAAGCCGCATCACTTCCGCGATCTACATTGACTTTTGCACAGGTTAATGTTACTTTAATCTGAACTTCCTCGCCATTCTCCATCATAGGAATACGAATTTCTTTATCGAATTTAAAAGAACCTTCAAATGTATTTAAAAGCCGATTAATAATTTCTTCCTTAGCTGCCGCTCCTCTTGCCATATTTCTTTTCTCCTTTATTCTTTATGTATATATTATATAATAAAATTTATTAAAAATCAATTATCTTCCAAAGGCTTAATTATAATTTTTTCTCGTTCTAGTACATCAGATAATTTTTTTATATTATTACATATCTTACAGCTTTCACCTTTAAGACATTTCTTTCCGCAACTAATTCTCTTTTCTGAAAAAATAGGCAAAATACACCTGCTATCAAGATCTTCATTAAAGCTAAGAATTAATTCTTTTAATTGTCCAAACCATTTCTTCTCTTTTGCATACACTCGATATAAAGTCCCTAAAGATTTTTTGCTTTTGTAAAATTCAAGAGTGTCAATATATGGTTCATATAAAGATACATCTTCGGGTCTAATAAAGAATCCTTTTATATCTGGAACGCCAATCCAACCATTTTGACATACATTAGGAAAAGCTCTTACTTTTACTCCTTTAGAGTGACAAAAGGAACTAACTTTATCTAATTCAAAGCCTAATTCTTCTGTTATATATACATCTGACACACCCATATTGACAAAAGAATAAAGTACATCCCATGAATTTATATACTTATCATAATAAAACTTAAGGTTAGAATCTTTAACAATAGAATAAAACTGCCCAAAATTCGCGGAAACCGGTAATTTTAAATAAAAATTTAAGTCTGGATACTTTTCTAAGTAAGCTTTAAACAGATTTATACTATCATCATATATAAATTCTTGGGTATCTTTAATTTCTATATTTATCCTTTTATCCTTATGTAATAATAAAAAGTCTAATAAAGATAAATCTCGCTTATTAAAAGAGATATTTAATTCATCAACCTCTTTTAAATAAGGAAAATCTTTAGAATAATCTACACAAAATTTCATATTTTCTCCTCACTCAAATAAGAGGGACAGAGTCCCTCTTACCCAATATATTTATTATAAACCAGCTATCAAGCCTGATCAACCAGTCTATAAGCCATACGCCTGCCATCTTCAGTTTTAACCTGCTCTTTTTCAGCAATACCTGCTTTAACCAGCTGGTTCAGACGAGCAGTAACTTTCGGCTGAGTAACATCTTCGCCCTCAATCTGTGCGAAAATATCAGAAATAATCTGAAATTCATCAGTCAGACAGCTCTGAACCGCTTTTCTCAGTTCATCGCCCTCATTTCTAGTTTTTTCTGCTTTTGCCTGAGCTTTAACTCTTTTTGCTTCCAGCAGCTCTTTTTCGTGTTCAATGAAGTTAAGGATATCTTCTACACGAGAATCATCGCTTGCTCTTACGATCTCTTCAATCATTTCAAAGTAGCCCTTTTTTGTAATTTTTTCTGTCATACTCTTTTCTCCTTTTCATCTCTTCTTTATGTATATATTATACCAAAATTTTTTAAACTTTTCAACTTTCTTTTCAATATTTTAAAAGCCAACTTTACTTTTTATACAATAAATTTCTTCCAAAGATAAATCATATGATCTTAAACCATGACTGGATAAAGTTTCTTCCAGATAGTTTCCTGGATTTAAACCTAACTGTTTAATTCCAATTAAGTCTTCAATTACTTTATCTATTGCGGTTGATTCTTTTAAAAAACCTTCTGCTTCCGCCATAAAAAGTCCATATGCTAGATTCATAAAATTCCTCCTTAAAGTCCTTCTGGTTCACAATACTTTTCAATAAATTCAGAAAAACAATCTCCATAATCACAAGCTTCAATATCTAATTCTTCTGTTGTTAAAATTACGTCATCACGAATTTTATAACAACCCCAGCAAAGGTTTTCTTCCCACGCATCTTCATCTTCAACAAGATCCTGAAAATGAGAATCATAAGATACCATAACATCATTGGACATTTCTTTGCCAATTTCATTTGCTTGTTCTACAGCTCTTTTATCATCTACTTCCTCTACAGCAACATTATACATACCATGTAATCCACAATAAGTATTTTCCATAGCATAAATATAAACTCTCATTATTCTCTACCTCTTTTCTTTTTTTTGATATATTTATTATATCATATTTTTTTAAAAAAATAAAGCGAGCTTTAAAGACAGCTCACCTTTTAATTATTGATTCTAAGACAGGTATAGTTTTAATGTAAACTTCTGCCTGTCTTAAATCTAATTCTTTTGTTTCTTCATACCCACATAATCGACTATATTTAAGGTAAAGCTCTCTCCAAGAGTCTAATGAGATGACGCCATTTATTCACTACCTTCTTTTAATTCTTCTCTAACTCTCATTAAAATTTTACCAAGTTTATTTTCTTTCGGCTTTTGCCAACATTTTAAACATACACAAGAACCCCAATAATTGTCATGCCAATAGTTTCCCTCCACTAATTGCTCATTATTGGTCGCTAATAATTTAGCCTTCATTTCTTTATTTTTAAATTTGTTTAAGATAATTTCATACATAATCTGATCTTTTACTTCTTCCCAATCACTTCTTATTTCTACCTTTCTTCCTAATCGTTTTGCTTTACCTGGTGTATCAGCTTTTTTAATCGCTTCTTTTTGCATTATATTATGCGTTTTTGCCGCTTGAAATGCGTGTTCTGAAGTTGGATACTTTACACCATGATATTCTATTTGACATGCATAAAAATTTGATAAAAAACTGTATTCTCCATTAAAAGAAGTAATCATTATAGCCAATTCCTCCTATTTTTTTCAAATTTCTCTTTTTTCTCTTTTTTTAAATTAAGACGAGCTGGTTTTCCGCCTTTTAATGCCCTATACTGTTTGCATTTTTGACATGTTTTTCTAAACCATACTTTTGTTTTTCTTTTAGAGCAAGGTCCACCTGCATATGTATAGTACTCACAAACTATTTCTCTATCTCGCATATTTTTTCCTCCTAAAGATACATTATAATACTATAAACAATAAATACAATCATTAATAGAATAGAAAATGACAAAAATTTATTTAAGTATTTTTTTATATCAGATAAATCTCTTGTTGTATAATTTTTTATAATATAAAAAAGCTCAAAGCCGCCAACAATCCCTACTAAAAGAATAATCTGAAATAAATCCATAATTTACCCTCCTTTTATTCATATCAATGATCATTAATCATTAAAACCAGAGTAATCAATTATAACAGGTCTATCTCCTATATACCCAATATTAGCCTTATGCAAGTCCCCTACACAGGCATTTTTAATAAACTGTAAAAATTCTTCTCCTTTTATTTCTCCATAATATTTAAAAGCATCACATAACCAATACTTATTAAAATAATCATAGTTGTGATTATAACAAAGAGAATCAATTTTTTCATAGTCTTCTTCAGTATATTTTTTTCTATATTCTGTTTTTTCAGTTTCGCAAGAATAGAATATATCCTCATAAATTTTCGCAATTTCTTGCACATAAATAGGGTAGTCGTGAATAAAACCAATACATTCAGTTTTTGCAAAAAAATCTTCTACTGCCTCTTCTTCTGCCAAAGCATAAATGTCACATTCAACTTGACAATAGTTCCATTCGTCGCCTTCTACACTCATTGGCGACTGTGCTCCTGTAAATTTAGAATAACTGCTAATCCGTTTCCTTTTTACCCCTTTCTTAGTGTTTATTTCAATCATTTTATCTTTGTAACGTCCTGAAAAAGGAATCTTAATTACAAAATTTTTATCAGGCAAGATAAAAACAATTTTTGTGGCTCCATAATGATAATCATAATTAAGATCTTCTGGAAGGTATTTTAGAATTTTCTCTTCAAAGCTATATTCTGTTAATTCTCCATCAAAAATACAGTCTTTAAAAATAGAAAGTACTGATTCTGCTAATTTTTTATCCATTTATTAAATCCCTTTTCTTTTCTTTATATATTTATTATATCATATTTTTTTAAAAAAATAAAAGAAGAGAATTATTCTCTTCTTTTATTCTTAATTCTAATATATAATTCTTGGAATCTTATAAAATTCGCGGGATTACCTCCATTATCTGGGTGCGAAACTTTCATAGCTAGTTTAACTGCATCTTCTAAATCTTTGTCAGGATTAATAGTTTTGTTGGAATTAACAGAATAGTTAGAAATAAAACCCCTTTTTAGTTTTATTGTTAACAGTAGCAGTTGTTTTTCTCGTAATATAGCTTTTTCATATTCTTCTTGTAAAATTTGATTTCTTTTTTTAAGGTCAAATATTTTAAATAGCATTGCTATTATAATATAAGTTATAATAACAATGGGTAAGCATATATAAGGAAATGCCGTAATTAACATACTACTCTCCAATCTCTTTAATGACACATCGAGTTATCTGAGTTGTTTTTACATCTCTAAATTCTTCGTGCTTTTTAATAGTACCTGTTAATAAAATTGGACAGCCTTTTTCAAGAGACAACTCTTTCTTAGTGAACCAAACTAAGATGTCATGTCCAATTTCAAAAGTATGAATGTTAGTCCAACCATACCTAGATTCAAACCCTTTTGTTGACTTATAGATCGCGGTTTGATCATATAAACGCTCACCAATCTGACCTACATATTCTGATAAGCTAGGTCCTTCCGCGTGTTTAAATGCTTTATTGATTTTTTCTTTTGCAGTTTCTAAGAAAAAAGCATTTTGAAATTTCTCACTCCACTCTAAAATATCATCAAAAGTGAAACTAATCATTCCATATCCCGCGGGTAAGTCTAATGGTTCTGGACTATGCCACTTTAAAAGAGGAGAAAATCTACATCCTAATTGTTTTAATTTTTCTTTAATACTATAGGTATCATCCCCAAAGATACAATAGGTGAGTCCATCCGCGGAAAATCCATTTTTTTCTAACCATTCTGCTTTTGTCATAACAAATTCCTCTTTTCTTTCTTTTTCTTTATAGTTATATTATATAATATTTTTTTAAAAAAATAAAGTTGTATAAATATAACTATTTATACAACTCTAATTCTTATTGCATTATTCTTTTATTTAAAATAAATCATCTTCATCCGCAGTTTTTTCATAATTATCATCTACTTGTAAGGCATGCTTCATTTCATATACCATAAAAAGACCAATTATAAGGCTAGATATTGCCATAGATAGAGCTGAACCTATCCAAAGCGGTAAATTAAAAAGATGGCTTATAACAAATCCAAACCAATAAACTCCTTCCATGTACAACACAATCATTCTGTACAACATAATCATTCCTAAAATACAGGCAAATCCCACTAAAAAGAAAAACATTTTACCCTCCTTACCACCAAAGATTATCTTTCTCAGCTTCTTCGATTTCCGCGATATGAATTTCAGTATATTCAGGTGGAATAGATGGATAAAAGAACTCTTCAATTTGCTGAATCTCTTTTATTGTAATGCCTGGTTCAAAATCGCCAGACATAACAACAGCCGCCAATGTCTGAGCATCTGTAATTTCAGTGTGATTATACCACCTTTCCGCTCTTGTTTTTATAGTTGCTGTAGATTCTATAATACCTTCTGTCTCAAAATAATCTGTAACCATTTTTACCGCGATTTCAATTAAATTTGTATTCATCATATACATTACCTCTTTCTTTCTTTTGATATAATAATTATATCATAATTTTTAAAAAAAATAAGGTTACATAAATATAAACAACTATTTATA
>ERZ773136.27-NODE-27-length-162875-cov-17.478627_pt1 | contig 162875 bp, 192 predicted proteins | sample MGYA00580855_ERZ773136 | MGnify/ENA primary metagenome ERZ773136 (study PRJEB29015, sample SAMEA2737860) | human gut metagenome | biome: human gut; feature: human-associated habitat; material: faeces | place: China | collected 2012 ... | reverse complement strand
AGATAAAAGTAGCGTAGATAAAACCACATAACTGAAAGATGAATTTACACACAAATTTGGACTTGACTTGCTTCGACTTGATTTTACCTACTAATTCGCTGGTTTCTTCTTCTTTCGTAGGTCTTTTTCACTATTTTTCTTCTCATGTTTCTTATTTTGGCTTCATTTTACCTACTAGTTCGCCTTTTTCTACTTATTTCGTAGGTTTTTCTTCACTATTTTTCTTTTTACACCTCTCGCTTTAGCTTTATTTAACCTACTATTTCGCTGATTTTTACTTCTTTCGTGGGTCTTTCCCTTATTTATTATAGTATATCACCAACTAACATTTGACCACAACCGCCCCCAGTGCTATAGTGTGAAAAATAGGATTTTTCAGCGCAATAATAAAAATTATTATGTACGAAAACCGCACACACAGAAAAGGAACAAACACAATGAGCAAAAATGATGAAAACAATTATACACTGCGTCCTCTTACTATAGATGACGCTGAAGAATACAATGCACTCTTAAGATATGCCTTTCAGGTAACAGAACAGGAGCTTGCTGAGACAGGCTGGAAGGATGATGAGATTACCCAGTCCAAATTCCCAGTTCTTCAAAGAGCTGATGTACTTGGCTGCTTCAATGGTGATGATCTGATTGCACAGTTTGCAGTGTATCCACTTGATATGAACATTTACGGTGTTAAATACAGTGTAGGTTTCGTTACAAGCGTATGTACTTATCCTGAATACACAGGACATGGAATTATGAAAAGACTGATGATTCAGAGCCTTATACGAATGAGAGATGCTCACAAATCATTTGCTTTGCTGTATCCATATTCAATTCCATTATACCGTGGTCTTGGCTGGGAAATTATCTCTAACAAGATGACTTATACAATCAAGGATACGCAGATTCCAAGAAAGCTTAATGAGCCTGGTTATGTCAGACGAGTTTCATGGGACGACAAAGAATTTAAAGAGCTTCATACCAAATTTGCTGAAAAGACACATGGCTGTCTATATAGAAATAACCTTGCATGGGAAGAATACTGGCGCTGGGACGAGGACGACACCTCTGTTGCCATCTATTATTCTAAGGACGATGTACCTTACGGATATATGGTATACATGATAAGTTCTGATGTCATGCATGTGAAAGAAATGATTTATCTTAACCGCGAGGCACAGCTTGGCTTGTGGGAATTCATACATGCCCACGATTCAATGATTGACGAGGTCCGTGGAAACAATTACTACAGTGAGCCAATCGCATTTGAACTTGATGACAGCGATATTAAAGAGACAATCCGCCCATACACAATGGGGCGAATTATTGATATCAGACAGTTCTTTGCCAAATATGCCTGCGACCCGGACGAACCATCTGTATGCATACGCTTCTACATAGAAGATGACCTTCTCGCATGGAACAATGGTTATTTTACATACCTCTTTGATAGCGGAAAATGTATTGAAACCGAACAGCAGCCTGATTACGAAGTATCCATGTCAATCGGCACATTAACTACATTAATGCTTGGTTACAAGACTGCTGAAAAGCTTCACGTCATGGACAAGATACAGGCATCAGATGAAGCTATTGAACATCTGGATGACATACTTTTCCATAGAATTCCGTATGTGTCGGATTATATCTGATTATGATGCTGATATGATTTTTTAACACAAAAGCCCATAGAATCTGCTTCTATGGGCTTTCCTATCAATTATTATTCAATTTCTCATTCCTTATAACCAATATTATTGTTACCAAAACATTTGTCATATGAAATACCTGTTAATTTCTCAATTACATTTCTTGTTTCCTCAGAAACGTCCTCTTTTCTACCACCTGCATGGACTCTGTCAAGCTCGTCAATGACAATCTTATGTGTCTTGTGGTTGAGTTTCATTCTGCACGAGAAGACTATTCCGATTATTGCAAGTCCGCCAACACCGACAAGAAGGACACCTGCTATCGCATTGACCGCACTCTGTGGCTGTGTTGATGCACCTGAAACAAATCCAAATGCAGCAAGAACCTGACCTAAGATAAAGACAACGCTTGCTCTCATAAGCTTGCCAGCCATTGTCATAGCTCCGGCATATACACCTTCTCTTCTTCTGTTAGTTACTACCTCATCAACATCTGCCATAAATGTATACGCTGTCCAAGGAATGTAGTAAACACCGCCTGTTCCAAGTCCAAATATAACCATTACCCCAAATACAAGAACTGTAATATGAGCTATATGGAATACAAATATTCCAAAAAAGCACAGGATTGCGCCGATTACAACAGAAAGTGCTGCGATAAATGGCTTTGCAAATCCTTTCTTTGCTACAATTCCAATGAATATAGCTGTTGATATAAGCTGCAGGATACTGCTCAAGCTGTTAAGCTCTGATACAAGTGTCGATGGCTGGTTCAGACAGAATACTATATAATAAGTAAAGCACGCTGTAAAAAGCCATTCCGCACCGAATCCAAACAGATACATTCCAAGGTGCTGTCTGAAAGTCTTGATTCTTAATGTTGATGCAATATCAACGAAAAGCTTCTTAATTCCCTCAACGAAATTAGGAATATTCTCCTCTGCTACATCTTCATAAGGTCTCTCCCATGAATTAAAGTAAAGGAATGTAAGCGAAATAATCATAATTACGCAGTAAGTAACACCTGTATAGAAGAATGGCAGTGGTGAATCCTTGCCAAACATTCCAATAAAGAATCCCGGTATAGCTGCGCCTAAGAAGTTTGCCAGCTTTCCAAACATTGCCTTGAATCCTGTAAGATAAGTTCTCTGGTTAAAATCAGATGTCATCTCAACAGCAAGCGTATCATAAGGAATCATAATGCTTGTATACACAAATTCAAAAAGAATATAAGTTGTAAGATAATAGAAGAAATTCATATTCTTTACCCAGAGCATTGGATAAAGAAGCATAAGCGGAATACCTGTAAGTATAAAGAATCTTCTTCGTCCAAACTTCCTTCCAAGCTTAGTTCTGTAAAAACTGTCTGTAATAAATCCCATCAAAGGATTAAGAATTACATCAAGATATGTTGCAATTGAAAATATAAGTGTAGCCTTAACAACCGACATATTACAAAATGTCGTGTAAAAATATAAAAGCCATGCTCCGCTTATCGCCAAAGCTCCGCTTCCCAGCATATTACCGCTTCCATATGCCAACTTGTGAATGAGAGTTATCTTTTTGTTCTTTGTTTCTGTTTCACTCATCATTAACCTCCGTATCTTTTATATTACTCTATATGTTATATATTTCGAGCTATATAATATATATCAATCAACTAAATGTCAAGTGTTAAAAAATAGACAGTTTAATAAAAATATGCTATAAAATATATATCATTAACATTTTTGGGGGTATTTATGTTAAATATTACAGAAAAATCAGAAGGCGAAGCAGCTAAAGATTATGTACTCAGACAGCTTATTTACAATATTGTCCACACTAACCTGCTGCCAGGTCAGAAGCTTGAAGCACCTGAACTCTGCTCACTTATGAATGTCAGCAATAATCCTTTACGCGAAGCAGAATTAGAACTTGCACAGTCAAAACTGATAGAGATAAAGCCTAAGATTGGAGCATTTGTATCATATGTTAACTCAGATATTGTAGAACAGCTCCGCGACTTACGCTGTGTACTTGAGGCACAGCTTGCAGTTGAAGCATGTGATATACTGACAAAGAACCAGCTTGATTCATTATATGAAAATGTAGCTTTATGGGAAATGTATATCAAACGCGGTGATGAAGAAAAGATTTTCACACTTGATAAAGAATTTCACGGAAGTCTGTATAAAATGTGTGGCAAAACTGTATGGTACAACCTTGTAGAAAGCATGGCACCACATTTTGACAGAACTACAATATTAAGTTTCAGATGCAAAGAAACAGGTAGAATCCTGAAAGACCATGGAGAACTTGTAGCCGCCATCGAGAAGAAAGATAAAGAAAAAGCTACCCATATATCACAGAGACATATGAGCAGATATTCTGAAAATATTGATGCAATCAGGAAAATGTTCCCTGAGTACTTTAATGATTAAATACGTGTTGTCCACTTTCCGCAGTCCCACACATCAGTCGCAAGACCATCGTAGAACTCTGGTTCGTGGCAGACCATAAGTATGCTGCCCTTATATGTCATAAGGGCTCTTTTTAATTCATCCTTGGCATCCACATCAAGGTGGTTAGTAGGCTCATCAAGTACAAGAATGTTACTCTCCCGGTTAATCAGCTTGCACAGACGCACCTTTGCCTGCTCTCCACCAGAAAGAACCTTAACCTTGCTCTCGATATGCTTGGTTGTAAGACCACATTTGGCAAGGGCTGAACGAACCTCATACTGTGTATATCCTGGAAATTCCTGCCATATCTCCTCAAGACATGTAGTTTCAATTCCAGCCGGAGTCTCCTGCTCGAAATATCCTATCTCAAGATAATCTCCCTGCTCAACATCACCTGACAGAGGCTTAATAAGTCCTAATATGCTCTTTAGCAATGTAGATTTACCGATACCGTTAGCACCTGTAAGCACAATCTTCTGGCCTCGCTCCATCTCTAAGTTAAGCGGACTTGAAAGCGGCTCATCATAACCAATTACAAGGTCGTGTGTCTGGAAAATATATCTTCCCGGTGTTCTCGCTGTCTTGAAATTAAACTCTGGCTTTGGCTTCTCTGCTGCCAACTCAATAATATCCATATTATCAAGCTTCTTCTGTCTTGACATCGCCATATTTCTTGTGGCAACTCGCGCTTTATTTCTTGCAACGAAATCCTTAAGCTCCGCAATCTCCTGCTGCTGCTTATTGTAAGCTGCCTCAAGCTGCGCCTTCTTCACAGCATACACCTTCTGGAAATTATCATAATCACCCGTATAACGGTTCAGTTCCTGATTATCCATATGATAAATAACATTTATAACACTGTTAAGGAATGGAATATCGTGCGATATCAGTATAAATGCGTTCTCATAGTCCTGCAGATATCTCTTAAGCCACTCAATATGCTCCTTATCAAGATAGTTAGTAGGCTCATCAAGAAGAAGGATGTCCGGTTTTTCAAGAAGCAGCTTTCCAAGCAGTACCTTAGTTCTCTGTCCGCCTGAAAGCTCAGTTACATCTTTATCAAGTCCAAGTTCAGATAGTCCCAATGCTCTTGCAACTTCCTCAACCTTCGCATCTATCATATAGAAATCATGCATTGTAAGAAGGTCCTGAATAGTTCCCGCTTCCGCCATCAGCTTATCCATCTCTTCTGGTGATGCGTCGCCAAGCCCGGCATATATCTCATTCATCTGATTCTCCATGTCATACAGAAAATCAAATGCAGAAGCAAGCACCGACTGGATTGTCATGCCCTTCTCAAGCACAGCATGCTGGTCAAGATATCCAACTCTGACATTCTTTGCCCACTCAACCTTTCCCTCGTCAGGCATAAGCTTGCCTGTTATTATATTCATAAATGTGGATTTACCTTCGCCGTTGGCTCCCACTAATCCAATCTTATCAAGCCTGTTAAGCTGGAAAGACACATTGTTAAATATCGCTCTGTCGCCAAATCCGTGTGTAAGTCCGGTTACTGTAAGTAAACTCATATCTGATATCCTTTTCTTTAATAAAATTATTAGAATATTATAAGATATTATGGCTATTATTGTAAATACCTTAAACATCTGTTAAAATATGAAGTTGTGTTTGTATACACACATTTACAAAATAATCCAAACAAAAGGAGGTTTCCATGTCAGAAGATTTCGAAATTTTATATTCTGATTCTAAAGAATCTGGTTCACATCATTCATATCACCATTCTGATGGAGAACATCACAGTTCGCATCACCACTCTGATGAATCACGCCACAGTTCACATCATCATGGTTCACATAGACACTCTAAGCAGCGCAAGCGCAGAAAACGCATACTTATAATTACTTTGAGCATTGTCGCATGTCTGCTGATTGCCATTGGTGTTGGCGGTGCTTATGGCTACAAGATTGCTAAACGCGAGGTCGCTGATGTTAAACAACAGGCTTACACTCTTAAGGCTGACCTTAAAAATGTTATGGCTGGACTTAAAGCACAGGACCCTGTTGCCACAGAAACTGCATGTGACCAGCTTGATGTAGCAATTGAAGATATTAATAAAACATTTGACAAAAAAATATGGAAGACAGCTTACAAAATCCCTAAATTCAAAGGATATATTGATTCTGTCAAAGAACTTCTTGATCTCGTTCAGGAAGCTTCCTCAGATATTGCACGTCCAACAGTTGCTGTACTTAATGACTATCCGCTTTCAGGACTTAAAGTTGATGACGGCTTCAGCATAACCACTATCAACGCATATCTTTCACTTCTTGAAGATATAGAGCCTAAGATAGACCATATAGTTACAGCAATGAATCAGGTTGATCTCCCAATGGGACTTAACAGCATGATTGCAGACTATTCTGTACAGATTGCTTCAATGACAGGTTCATATGATAATCTCAAAGAGTTCCTTCCTCTATTCAAAACATTTATAGGAGACGGCTCTGACAGAACATATCTGCTTGCTGCACAGAATTCATCAGAAATCCGTGCTTCTGGCGGTTTCCCTGGTTCTATAGGTACAATCCGCATCCGTGATGGGATACTTACAATTGGTGATTTCAGCAGTGTATACAAGGTTCTCGCTTCATATACGCCTTCCGCTGCCAATATCACATCCGAAGAAAAAGAGCTTTTCGGCTCATGGATGAACGGTCCAAGAGATGCATGTTTTGACCCAGATTTTGAAAGAGTTGCGTATATATGGGCGCTCGCATATGAACAGAAGAATTCCGAACACGTTAATGGTGTTGTTTCTCTCACACCTGCTATTATTCAGGGAATGCTTGAATATATAGGTAATGTAACACTTTCAGATGGTACAGAATTAACAAGTGAAAATGCTACAAAGGTTCTGCAGTATGACCTTTATTACAAGTATCTTAATGCAAATGCTTCTGCTACTGCTGGAGATTATGTTGATGATTTATTTGCAGAAACAGCCAAAGCTACTATGTCAAAGCTTGTATCTGATTTTGACGTCAAGAAGGCTGGTGATTATTATAAGGTATTCTCAGACGGTGCTAAAAACCGTACAGTCATGATGTGGATGGAAGATGAGGAAGAACAGGAACTTGTTAAAAATGCAGGCTGCTCCGGTGGACTTAACGAAGATCCGGAAAATCCGGAAACCGGTGTTTACTTTAGCATTTCTGATCCTTGTAAGCTTGGCTGGTTCTTAGATATTGATACTGAAATCGGTGAACCGGTTGTTAATGATGATGGCACAAGAACATATGATGTAACAGCTACTTATAGCAATGTATTAAGCAATGCTGACAAAGTTAATGCTGGAAATTATATACTTGGAAGCTACGGCGGAACAATCACTGGTTATATCCATATATTTGCTCCTGCTGGTGGAACAATCTCAGGTATAAAAACTAGCAATGGTGGAAGAATGTATACAGGTACTTACCACAACCTTGATGTTGCATATATGTTTGGCAACTCAATTGCTCCTGGTTCGAGCATTACAATTACTTACAAAGTAACAACCGCTGCTGGTGTAACAACTCCTCTTGGAGTTAATTCAACACCTACTCTGCAGAATTACAGATAAAAATGCTTATATAAAAACTGGCTGGTGATATGATTCACTCATATCACCAGCCATTATTATTATCTGTTTAACTGTTATTATCTTACTGCTTTCTTCTTTCTAGAAATCTCAATAACAACTACTCCTGCAGAGATGATCATTGCCAATACAAATGGTACTGCATGCATTGTATCTCCTGTCTGTGCTGCAGGTGCTTTCTCTGATGAATCTGTTCCTGTTGATGGAACATTTGCATCATCCTTATTATCAGGTGTTGAAGGTGTTGGATTAACCTCTTCGCTGCCTGCTGTAAGCTTAGGAATAACTGTTACATTAGTCTTCTCTGTACAACCTGCATGTAAGCAGTGCTGTGACTTAGAGCCTTCTTCTGTAGTAGTAGCTTCCTTATCTACTGTGAACTCATTGGAAAATTCATGTCCAAGGGCTTCAATTTCTCTTGTTTCTTCATGTCCACATATTGTACATGTTCCATGCTTTTCACCCTTTTCTGTACATGTTGCTTCCTTAGTTGTTGTCCACTCAAATACATGAGATACAACTTCGCCAGCCTGTGGCTTAACGCTTATTGCTTCTTCACTTGTTGTATCAAGTCTTGCACCAACATTATCGCTTAATACACCGCTCTTAATAACTAAGAGATTATGCATATCAATTGTTCCGTCTGCATTTCTTGATGGTCTGATTGTTGTATCTACACTTTCGAACCACTCATCTGTAGCCTTCTGACCAAGATTATTGTATGATTCTGAGCCATTATAAATGTAGTTATCATCTCCGTGCTGTGAGAATGGAATAAGGTCTGCCTTAGCAGTTAAATCTGCCTTAGACATAGATATAAGGCCGCTAACCTTCCACTCCTTAAGCATAGAATCCATTGTATTAAGACCTATGCTATATGAATCTGCATTACCATTGTTATAAGCTGTACATCTTGTAATAGAGATATCAGGACAGCTGTTACTTGTTATTCCCTTTGCATGATTTCCAAATGAAACACAGTTAATAAGCTTATGTCCACCCTTAAGATATCCACCACCTAACTTAAATCCATTACCTTCACCATAGTTATAACCTGCTGCAGTTACATCATCTGTTGTAAGCCATCCATTGTTGTATGCTACACAGTTTTCAATTGTAACTGAACCAATCATACCAGATACTGACTTAGCATAGAGATCCCAGCCATCATCAATATTGTTATGTGATATACAACCATAGAATCTGTTGCCTTCACCACATGTTAATTTTGCTGCAAATCCATCTGCATCATTTCTTCCTGCATCACAGTTATCAAATGACTCACAGTTCTTGATAAGATTTCCTGTTGGCCATAACTTACCCTGAATTCCTGCATAGTTATCAGCCCCACCGTTTCTGCTTATCTGAATACCGCTGTTTGCCGCATGATTTACTGTACACATATCTATTGTATTATAGTTACCGCTTACCTGAATACCTACCCCTGATGAATCCTTTACATATAAACCATATACATGCCAATAACTTCCGATTACTGTAAGACCTGCTCCTGACAATACTACACCATCGGTTCCATCTGTTGAGATTGATTCAGCAACAAGATTAATTGGCTTATCTGCTGTTCCGCATACACTTCTGTTAATTGTAATCCATTTATCATATACACCATTCTTCATAAGAATAGTCTGTCCTGGCTGTGCATATGAAACTGCTGTATTAATATCTAATGGACTTTCTTCAGTTCCGTCACCAGTTGTCTTACCATCTGGAGTTACAATAATTGTCTGTCCAGCCTCACCATATACCTTACGAGTAACATTTGTTTCGCTTGCTACTGTCTTAGTTGATGTAATATTAGCTGCCGCTGCTGGTTCAAATTCTGCCTTAATAGTATTGCTTCCAACATTAACTGTAACTGGAATTCTTACAACCTCATCAGCTGTTACTTCCTTAGAAATAGCCTTACCGTCAGCACTTCCTGTTACCTTTAAAGTTCCTGCACAATTAGGAACTACCGTGTATTCATACTCACCTGCTCCACATGTGTTAGAAGAATATACTCTGATTGATGGTGTTACCTTGTCTTCTACGACCTCAGATGTTGCAAGTCCCTTACTTTCTGATGTAGTAAACTTGATATCAGTAATCTTAACACCAATCTTTCTTGCTACCATAACACCTACAACTACTGTTCCATCTTCCTGTACTGATGTAAAATCATTAGCTGTAAGCTTCTGTGTCTGTGTTCCATTCTCTGTTGTTGCAACTGCTTCGTATCCATCATTAGTCTTTCTTACTGTAAATGTATACTCAGCTCCAACCTTGAACATATTTGTTCCTGTTAACTGGTTAAACTTAACATTATTATTAACTCTGTCTACACCATCCTTGTTAGATGTATCTGCTGATGTATAACCTGTGATATAACGCATTGTTGGTGCATTAATCTTAGAGCTGTACATCATTGATGAAAAGTAGTTAAAATATTTATGTACATAACTTGGTGTACCCCAGTTATTAACACCTAATGTATCTGCAACTACAACACCAAAACCAGTCTGATTATCAGGTGTAAGAGATGCATCTGTTACTGTAAATGTTGCAGTTAATTCAAAGTTCTCTTTCTCTGGATTAACCTTAGTATAGTAATATGAGAATCCATCTTCATCATCAGAAATCTTTCCTGAAGCCTTAGCCTGAATTTCCATACTTCCTGTTGTATTAGTAATATCTTTTGCTTCAACTGTAGCAACTTTCGTAGATGCTGTATCACCATTAGCAATATTTATAACCTGTGCATTACCATCAGCCTCTGTGATAGTTGCCTTAGTCTCCTGAGCTGAACCAACAGTTGATACATACCAGTTCTTCTGTGTATCTGCAGTTACTGATAACTCTTTTTCTGAAACAGCTGAACAATATCCATCTGCTCTATTTGCAACAACACTGAATACATATGTACTTCCAACTGTTAAATTCTTAACTGTATAATCACCTTCTGTGATTCCATCAATCTTAACTGCTGTGCTTTCATCAGAACCTTTAACCTTATATGTTAAAGTATAATCCTTTGCATCACTTATATTAACCCAGTCAAGATATACTTCTCCATTACCCTTGTTTTCAGCCCATGTAATAGTTGGCATCTTAACACCGAGTACAAAATCTTTTACTTCATAAACATCTGAAGCTTTATCAGCACAACCTAATCTCTGTGCTGTTGCTACAAATGTATAATCACCACTTTCATGAGCTGTAAAATTAACTGTTGCTGTTCCTTCTGATCTCTTTATAACAGCTTCTCCAGCCTGTCCATCATTATGAAGCATTGTTACAACAATATCTTCAGCCCCATTATACTCATCCACAATTCCTTCAACAGTAACAGTAAAGCCATCTGAGCCTGCTTCTACTTTACTGATAACTGGCTTTGCTACTGATTCCCAGTCAACTACAGTCTTCTTATTTAACTGTGAATAATATACTTTCCAGATCTGAGCTGTCGCTCCTCCAAGGTATGCATAATATGTCTTACCGGCTTCTACCTTAGCTTTAACAGTATTATATGTACTTGCATCTGTGGAATTTTTCACCTCTGCTGCCTTGGTTCCATCTTCCGCTACTACATAGAAAGTCTTTCCCTTTCCTATCTTAGTATCAATTGCTAACTCTCCATTAGCTGCTGCTGTATATTTCACATAACATCCATTATCTGGTACTGTTCCTGCTGCTGTCTTTCCATTAGTCTGTGCTTTTACTGAACCTGCCTTAGCATTATCACCCAATGCACTGAACCCATCATCAAATGTCTTGTCATCTGTGGCATTATTATTAGCCCAGCCTGTTCCACATAATGTTAAACCATTATTATATGTTGTTGAAGCTAATATGTCTGCAGCTAACCACTGTGCTTCTGCAGGTGTAAAATATACCTGCCAGATCTGAGCTGTTGCTCCTCCAAGGTATGCATAGTATGTCTTTCCAGCTTCTACTTCTGCCTTAACAGTATTATATGTACTTCCAGAAGTTCCATTTTTTGCTTCTGCTACCTTAGTTCCATCTTCCGCTACTATATAGAAAGTCTTTCCCTTTCCTATCTTAGTATTAATAGCTAATTCACCATTAACAGGTGCTGTATATTTTACATAGCATCCATTATCTGGTACTGTTCCTGCTGCTGTCTTTCCATCTGTCTGTGCCTTTGTAGATCCTGCCTTGGCATTGTCTCCTAATGCACTAAAACCGTCTTCAAATGTCTTGTCATCTGTAGCATTATTATTAGCCCAGCCTGAGCCACATAACACTAATCCTAAGTCTCCTTCTTGTGCTGCAAGAATATCTGCTGCTGACCATGTCACAACAGAAGACTCTGCACTTGCTGTCGATGCTTTAGCAACAATGTTATTAGAGCCGGTAACCGGCATAATACTAACAACCATTAAAGCTGCCATAAGAACAGACAACATTCTTTTAGTTCTTTTTCTCATGAAAAAAGCCTCCTTTTCCTTTTCATAAATCTGTAATAAGAGTACCATCTAATAGAACAAATAGTCAATAACACTTTTAGTAAATGTTTTTCTGAAAGTCGTTAAAACTAGATATTACTTTGTAATAATTGTACAATAATTATCATATATCTATATACAAAAATGAGGTCTGGATAACCAGACCTCATTCATATGTTTTATTATACTATTTGCTTACACTAAACTCTCTTTCTCTTCTTTTCGAAAAGAACTACGGCTGCTGCAAGTAATGCCATAAGCATAATTCCTGCATATACAGCTATCATATTTCTAGAGAAATCACCTGTCTTAGGAAGAACCTCAAGCTTAGTCTCTGCAATATAACCATCTGTAAAGCATGCTCTGAATGTATGCTCTGCTGCTTTTAAGCTCTTAATGTAAGAAGCCTTGAATGTAACAACTGTTGTGTTACCATTAGCTACTACTGTGTACTTAGAAGCATCAAGAACTACATCATCAACCATAATATAATCAAATGTAGATGCATCTGCATCGATTGTCCACACAATATCTGTAGATGTTCCCTGAATAACTGCAACATCTGTTGTATTACCCTTAACAACATCTTTACCTGTTATAGATATTGTCTTATGTCCCTTAATTCCCTCAGGAACTTCAATCTTAGCTGATGGAGTACCTGTCATTCTTGCACCTGTATTAGCTGCTGCCTTGTCTGTAAGTACAAGAAGACCATTCATGTTGATTGTGTTATCAGCATTTCTTGTTACCTTATGTGATGCATATACATGTGTTGCATAATTCATTGCTGTATCAACTGATTCAAACCAGTCATCTGTTACAGTTGTAGCTGAATTCTTAGCTGTTCCTTCATAATTCCAGAAGTAGTTAGTATCGTTATCAACCTTTGTCTTGTCCTGTGTTCCAAGTAACTTAAACTGCTCAACATTATCTTTCATATATGTTCTGTATGAAAGTACACCTGTTGCTGAGAAATCTGTATTCTTAGCTGAATTTGTGTAAAGAGCAATATTATAAGACTCATTATTGAATGTTGTACAGTTAATTACATTAATATCTGGACAAGAGTTAGAATCAATACCCTTAGCCTTGTTATCAAATGCTACGCAGTTCTCAAGAACATGCTTGCCTGACATGCTGTCGCCACCAAGCTTAAATCCATTACCGTTACCAGCATTTGTACCATCTTCAAGGTAACCATTGCCATAAGCAACTGAATTCTTAATTGTTACAGCGCCAATTGAACCTGACTGAACCTTAGCAAAAAGATCCCATCCATCATCAGCGTTGTTGTATGAGATACAACCATCAAATACATTACCATCACCAACTGTTAACTTAGCTGCAAAACCATCAGCATCTTCATAACCTGCATCGGCGTTACCATATGATGTACAGTTAAGAATTAAGTTATATGCTGGCCACATATCAAATTCATCTGTTATAAGATATCTGCTAACCTGAAGACCTGTATTACCATTGTGGTAAGTCATAATGTTATCCATTGTATTATACTTACCAGAAAGCTGAATACCCTTCTGTGCATTAGCTGAATTAGTTACATCAAATCCCTGGAAGTACCAGTAATCACCTGCAAGTACCATACCTGCACATAATCCCTGGAAATCAAATACTGGTCTTGAAGAAGCTTCTGTATCAGCTACCATCTGAATAGGCTTATCTGCTGTACCATTAACACCTCTCTCAACCTTAACTGTCTTCTCAAGGTAATATGTACCTTCCATAACAACGATAGTCTGTCCTGGCTGTACATACTTAACAGCATCATAGATGCTCATTGGATCTTCCTTAGTACCAACACCATACTTACCTGGTGCTACATAAATTGACTGTCCTTCAACGCCATATGTTCTGTATGTTACAGTAAATGTGCCTTCAATTGGCTCATATGATGACATAACCATATCCTTTTCTGGAATATAGCCAGCATCTGGTGTAAACACATATCTAAATGAATTCTTACCTACATTAAGTGTTGTTGTTGCAGGCTTAACAACTGTATTAGCTGCAACAGCTACATCTGTAGCAATTGCGTTATCTTCACTATCCCAGATAGAAAGAACACCATCACAGTTAGCTGTGAATCTGAATTCATAATCACTTGAACCTGTTGCAGTCTTAGAATTAAATGCTGCATTAGTTACTAATTCTTCAATTGGCTTCTCTTCTGCTGGAGCATCATCAGATGGATTAATTGTTGTAAATGTTACATCTGAGAATGTTGCCTGTGCATATCTACTTGTGAAGAAACCTACATATACATTATCAGAATCAAGCTGTGATAATGTTTCAGTGTCATAATACTTCTTAGTTGTTGAATATGTTCCATCTACTGATTCGTATGATACAAAATATCCTGTGTTATTCTTCTGAATTGTAAGATACATCTCAGTAACAGGATTCTCTATTGTTGCATCAACTGGCTTAACAGCATTACCAATAACATTGACATTCTCTGCATATCTCTGCTCAAGAGGATACATAGCACTCTGGAACTGTTTTACTGTTTCAGTATCATTAGCTTCTATTGCTGCAATGTTATCCTTAGTAAGGCCCTTCTTCTCCTGTGAAGCAATACCGATCTTCTGAGATACCTTAAGTGCTGTTGTATCATTAGTAACTTTACCAGCTTCTTCATTCCAGTAATATTCTGTCTTAGAAACTACAGCCATATAAGAATTGTTCCATCCAGAACCACCAAGTCTGTCTGCTGCCATAAGACCGAAGCCTTCCTGACCGTTTGATAAATTCCACTGATCTACAGTTACTTTAGCTCTTAATGTAAAGTTAAGTGATGTAGGTACTGCTGTATAATAGAAATTAAGACCATCGAATGATGCTGGAACTAATTTTCCATTATTACCGCTTCCCTTAAGAACTCCATTAGCATCTACTGCTCCAGATCTTAATGTAACTGAACCAGTTTCATTAATGTTTCCTTCATATGCTGAATTAGACTCGCTTGCACCGTTACCATATACGATATAGCCCCATACCTGCTTAGCATCAGATGTTGCTGTTGCAGATATTGTTGACTTATCAGATACAGCAGCTGGTGTCTCTCTAACTGCTTCAACTGCAAAATCATACTTTGTTCCAACAGTTAATCCTGTAACATCATAAGATGTAGCAGATGTTGAACCAACCTTTGTTCCACCAACATAAACATTGTATGATGTAGCTTCCTTAACTGACTGCCATACAAGACTTACTGTACCATTACCCATGCTTGTTGCACTGCTGATAGATGGTGCTGAGAGTGGGTACTCAAAATTAAACTTAACTGTGTTACCAGCCTTGTCATTCTCGCCCTCTCTAGAAGCTGTAATTGTAAATGTATATTCTCCTGAAGAAGCTGGAGTAAATTTAACCTGTCCACCTTCACCCTCAAGAGCATATCCCTTTGTTTCTGTATTACCTGAAGCATCTGTCATAACAACGCTTACCTTATCAGCACCGTCATTACCAAGAGCCATTGTAAATGGAACTGTAACATCTGCTCCATCCTGAGCTACCTCTCCAATTACTGGAGCTGCAACTTCTGACCAGTCTTTTCTAGGAACAACTGGAGTATTTCCACCTCCAACTGTATCTGTAACAACTACCTTGAAGATATAATTGTTATTTTCAAGTCCTCCAAGATAATATGTTCCTGCATCTGCTAATTCTAATGTAGAAACTACTGTCTCGTTCTTTGCTGCTGTTACTTCTGTCTTAGTTACTACTGCACCTGAAGTATTGAAGATTGCCATCTGACGGTTATCATCTCCACCTTCTACCCAGTAAATCTTAACCTTAGCTGTTCCTTCTGTCTTGAAAGAAACAAAGTTCTTCATATTAGCAATATCAGCCTTACCACCAAAGTTAATTCTCTGTGTTCCAGCAAATCCGTCATCCCAAGTCTTGTTGCTTGAGTCAATCTTAGTCTTTGCACTCATATATAATGTAAATGCATTATCTGTTCCTGCATTAACAGTCTGTCCATCTGTAAACTTTCCTGCTGCTGCCGCCTCAAGCTTAGCACCATCAAGTTCGTATTCCTTAACAACTGGCTCTTCAACTGCTGCTGTCTCCTCAACTTCAATCTTGAAAATATAATTGTTATTCTCAAGACCACCAAGGTAATATGTTCCTGCATCTGCTAATTCTAATGTAGAAACTACTGCTGCATTCTTTGCTGCTGTTACTTCTGTCTTAGTTACTACATCTCCTGTAGAACCAAAGATTGCAATCTGACGATTGTCATCTCCACCTTCTACCCAATAAACCTTTACCTTTGCTGCATTAGATGTCTTGAAAGAAACAAGATTCTTCATATTAGCAACATCTGCTTTACCACCAAAGTTTACTCTCTGTTTACAAGCGTAACCATCTTCCCATGTTTTATCACTTGAGTCGATTTTAGTTTTTGCACTCATATAAAAAGTAAAATATCCATCAGTTCCTGCAGTAACAGCCTGACCATCTGTATACTTTCCTGCCGCTGCTGCTTCAAGTTCAGTACCCTCAAAAGTGTACTTCTTGCCACTCTCTGCAGCCTTTGCCTTGCTTGTGAATATACCACTAAACGAAGTAAATGGCATAATAGCAACAACCATCAGCACTGCTAAAAAAGCGGCTAAAATTCTTTTACCCTTTTTCATAAAATCCTCCTTATTATATTGTAGGCATAGTTAAGTTCCTGTTATTAACAGCATATAACATGTTCTTTTCGACATGTTGCACTACAGCATGTCCCCTATACCAAAAGTTACTATCATTTTAACCCAACCGCCGATTTGCGTCAATAAGCATTATGGTTAATTTTTATGTATATTTTCTATATTGCCAACGAATTTTGTGCAATTCTGCTATAATTATCCAGTATTAATGTACATAATGTCTAGATAAAACAATTATCCCCTGCAGTATCTGATGATACTACAGGGGGTAATTATTCTACTGTCCACCAGTAGTTAATACTGACTGAACTGTCTTAAACAGAATCTTAATATCAAGCATAATACTCCAGTTATCAATATAATCCAGATCCATCTTAACAATTTCTTCAAAATCGCTAACCGTCTTTCTTCCATAAGCCTGCCACATTCCTGTGATGCCTGGTTTCATAGAAAGCCTTCTCTTATGATGTCCTTGATATTGCTTAAACTCTGCTACCGTTGGTGGTCTTGTACCAACAAGACTCATATCTCCCTTAAGAACATTAATGAACTGTGGAAGCTCATCAATACTTGTCTTTCTTATGAACTTGCCAACCTTAGTTATACGAGGGTCATCTTTCATCTTAAACATAAGACCACTCATCTCATTCTGTGCCATAAGATCTTTCTTTCGTTCTTCAGCATCCATATACATAGAACGGAACTTATATATCTCAAAATAACGGCCATTCTTTCCAACACGTTTCTGTTTGAAAAAGATTGGACCTGGCGATTCTATCATAATAGCAGGACCTACAAAAATCATTGCAATAAACATAACTATAAGTCCTACAATTGCTCCGAGAATATCTATGCATCTCTTAACAAGCATTCCCTTCCAGTCATATATTCTGTTAGCAAATGTAATAACAGGAACTGCTCCTATGTAACCCAGCTTACTGTCAAAATCCTTATAGCTGTCAAGAATCTCAAGCTTAAGATTAACTGTTACACCCATATCCTCAAGTTCCATAACCATAGGCTTGATACTTTCGCGTGTCTTGTAATCCACATCAATAAACACTTCATCAACAATCTCATTCTTAATATAACGCATCATTGAGTGGACATTGGCAACTACAGGAAATCCTTCTATTGACTGACCTGTCATATCTTCATCAGTAATTACAATACCATCTATACGACGCATCCAGTCATTCCTTGCCACAGCTTTAGTAAGTGTATCTTTTGCCCTGTCTTTAATAGTGACAACAAGTATACTGTTAGCACGCTTTCCTCCATTACGATACTTCATATATACTTTAACCAGCAACCTTAATAAAAACATAAGCACTGTTCCCATAAAAAATGTAATTACATACACACTTCTTGGAACACCCTGTACTGTTTTGCTCAAAAGTTCATAAACAGCTATAACAGCTGATGAAATAAGACTTTTCTTAATAACAGAAACTAGTTCTTCAAATTTGCCACGATTAAGTACATCGCCTTTAATGTTACAGAATAAAGCAGCTATTAATACAGCAATAATAATTGTAATAATATTGCCATTAAGAACACTCATTATATATGGAAATGTATTATTTCTTATTCCCATCAGCCATATAAAACCAGACATGTAATAAGACATAATAAGTGCTATTGCATCTGTAATAAATATTAAAACGTTCTGAATACTCTCTTTGGTTTTGTTTACATTAATCATACGTTAATCAATTTTACCCTCCCAATAATTTTAAGGCTTTTCATAACATATCGCATATTAATATATCAACTTAAAACCACTTTAAAATGTTACAACTGATTCACACTTCAAAATGAGCCTTGCTAATTATTATATAGTTGCATATTAAAAATATCAATATATATTCCAACTAAAAAAGTAAAAATCAGGAAATGTTTTTTGTAGAACCAGTATATTCCATACTTAATCTATTCATGCACATATTCAATAGCAGCATTACAATAATGATACATTGCCGTCATAAGATTCTTTAGTGCTATATTATCTAAATATTTATCGACATATCTGGCGTAAACATATGCACCATACTCAAGCATCATTATTTTATCTTCACTATCTCCATTCTTCTGAACGTATATATTAACATTATCAGCAAGCTCATACGCTTTCACATTACTGATATCTATATAATATAATGAAGCATCTGTCTTTTGTGGAACAATGATATTCTTGTTTCCATCTTTATCCTTCACATAAAATGTATAATTATCAATATTATATCCGTCTGATAACTCAAAATAATTCCTTAATATTGTATCTGATTCAAGAACAAGAGAACTTCCATAATAGCTTATTCCTGAAACACTGTCTGCATTAACCAGCTTTCCTGTATATGTATTGAATCCAACCATATCCATATTCTTATCATCATCCGTCATTATAGAATTGGCAGGATTATCTGTGTTATATCCAAAATACTGCTGTGCAGCTGTTCCATAATTAAGCATTGCTTTAACTGCATTTACAGCTTTATCAGAATAAACTCCACTTGCAGCATTAATTACAGATTCAGCATAATCTGTTACTGAGTATGTATGAACTTCACCCTTAACGCCATTACTTACAATTCTGGCATTTACCTTATCAGCCATCTGCTTTGCTGCTATTCCGCAAGAGAACACATACAAACCGTCGGTTGTCTTTCTTGCATCGGCTAACATAACCTTTGACACATTTCCATCAGGCATAGTAAATTCCATGTACGTGCTGCTGTCCTTAACCAGTTTATCAGGAAGATTCATGTAGAAATTCATATCAATCTTTCCGTCCATGCTTAATGTATATCCTTCTAATACATCACCCAAATCAACATTATTTGATGTAAATGCTTTTATGCAGAAGTTATAATAATATTTTCCATATCTGCCATAACCATTATAATAATAGCTTCCTTCACAGTCAGAATCATAGCTTACTACATTTTCCCAGACCATCTTATCATCAGTTTTCCCCGGATTAGTGCTCTCTGAATACGAATATTCAACTTCAAATGCCTTCTTATCAATATTTACAACAACTGCATAATAAGTTCCAGGATTGAGAATCACTTCTTCCTCCAGAGGAATAGTGTGTATTCCTGCAAAAGTTGTTCTTCCACTTGTACTCGCCTCAGCATGCTTAGTCCCGCTTAGCGGGTTGGTGGCATCCTTAAGGTCAGTATATATATCAATTGTATATCCAACATCTGCTGTCTGTGTAAAAGATAAAGATACTGACTTAAGAGTTTCAGATGCAACACCTTCTTTTTCTGATACATAAAATACATTAGCTGCACCTGTATAATATCCTACTGTTGCTGTATGCAGCCCACCATCAAGCTGATAATTATTATCCAGCCCATCCTCTGCTGACATATCAAATACCCAAACAGTATCTGCAAGCGAATAAGTTTCATATGACATCCAGAAATAATCAAAATAATCTCCCCAGCTGTTTCTTATAAGCCATGCACCATTATTTGAAGGCTTTGTAGTTGTCGCAAAATTATCCTTGGAATAATCATCGTCCCAACCCACAATCATAACTGCATGTCCACCACCTGAGCTTACAATTCCCTGCATATCATAGTATGAATTATTAAGGTGGTTCTCTCCAGCATAATAATGAGTATAGCTTGCACCAACGGCACCATGCTCCATAATCTGCTGCTTAACAACATCTGGCTGCTCCTTAACATTAATCCTGTATGCATTCTGTAAATGTGCCACATCATAATCATAAGCATATTTGTTATCAAGACCATTATTATATACTGTCTGGGCATCAGCATATGGAACATCTGATTCATTGACAGCTCCTACCCACTGGCTGAGTCTCTTTACTGCATACTCGTAGTTACCACCCTTTTCCAGATATGACATGTTGGTATTATTATTATAATACTTAGAATAATCCCCTTTGGTTCCACCGAGCGGATCAATAACTGAGTTAAATGTAAAATGTATAAGCTGCAATTCACTCAGGTCAACACTAGAATCTCTCTGACTCTTAGCTATAAGGTCAAATTCTTCAAGTCCTATAGACGAGAATGCCCAACATGTTCCATAAGGATTCTGATTTCTTGATGGGTGTTCCTTCTTATATGAAGAAACATCCTCTGGGTATGCCGATGGTACATTTCTCTGTGCATATGTTGCAATATCCGATATATATACCGGAGCATCACTATCAAGACTACTTGGTATGTAACTTCCTATATACGCAGAATCCACAGACTGTACCTGCTGCGAATAATCTTTTGCGTCAATTGTGTCTCCATTTACAGTCATATATCCAATAGGACTTGTAATAAGAAGTGCACTTAATAATAACGCTGATAACCTTTTAATTCTCATATAGTCAATTCCTTTCTCTATTCAGTTAACACGTATGTTTTATAATAAAATAATATCATACCTTCATATAAGTTTCTATGTTTTTCGTTAAAATATTAATTAAAATGTTAATTATAATTATCTTTTATCTGTTCCTTCGCATTCTCCACACTTTCCTCATCTGGGATCATTACGTATAACGACCACCCTGGCATTGAATATGTTGTTGATGAATAACTTCCAGCTCCCGTAACACTTATCTGTGTAATATTCCATACTGCCATATCATTAAGCTGTGTCTGAGCAAGCTCTGCAATAAAATCATAACTCATATCTGTAATTACATTTTTAGACACTTCTGATAATACAGATGTATAATTTGATATAATTGCCGGAGAACAAGCTTTTTTAATTGCTGCCTCCATTATCATCATCTGGTTACGGCCTCTCTGTCTGTCCCCATCTGAATATGCGTATCTTTCTCTTGCAAATGCAAGTGCCTGCTCACCATTAAAATGATTAACACCATTATGTACTGTGAGATTTCCAGCCTGACTAAGAGTTGCTGAATAATCAAGTGTCACATCAACACCTCCGAGTGAATCAATTATTTTCTCAAATCCACTGAAATTAACTTTTACATAATAATCAATCTGGATACCATAAAGCATCTCCAGAGTATTTCTGGAACACTCAATTCCATAAACACCTGCATGTGTAAGCTTATCCCTGACACCATTGGATATAGAAAGTGGAACATAATAATCTCTTGGCGTATTAATCATAAGAATATTGTGTGTCTTCTTATTAACAGACATAATAATATTGACATCACTACGGCTCACCTCATTAATACCGCCTCTTGAATCAATTCCTGATATATATACATTTATAACATCATCACTTGAAAGATAATTATCTATAACATTCTCTTCTGTCGTTGCCACTTTAATTGTAAATTCACCACTATATATAAGCTTCACATCTGACGCAAACCCAGTGAAATCTCCCATCTCATCAATCATTTCAATACTGCTCGTTTTCATAATGGCAGCATCAATCTGTCCCTGCAACAAAGCATCTGCCAGCTCCATTATATTAGAATACTCTGGATACTCCGCCATAAATCCACCTGCACCCATCTTTTTAATAAGCTCATCAGTACTTTCACGATCCACAGCTGTTCCTATACCAATGGATTTATTATTAAGCATATCTACGCTGTCATATCCGCTGTCGTTAAGGACATACACGCCCATAACAATTTTTTCTTCCTGAGTTGTTGTAATCTTGTTTATCATATGTCTTGTCTGATTAAGGTAAATGCTTCCCATAATAAGCACAACAATCATAATAATGGCAATTATCTTCGTAATAATTCCTGGAACAAACCACTTTTGTGTAAATGCTGTTACTGCCGTTAGTATAACAAGCACTACTGCAGCAATGATGCAATATTTAACTGGAACAACCCTGACATTTATTAAAAGATCTATAAACACCACAGATACTGTAAGCATAATAATACTTATTGACAGTCCAGTATATTTTAATATCTTCTTCATACATACATCCTTTCTTAAATCTAAAAAAGACGACACATTTGACTTATGTGCCGCCATCATCTCAATAACTAATTATTATCCCCATGTCCATAGTACTTGCCATAATATTTGCCATAGTACTTACCATAATAAGAATTTCCTGCCATATCAACTTTATTAAGTACACAGCCAAGAAGCTTGCACCCTGTCATTTCAAGCTGCTCCTTTGACTTTCTTGCAAACTTATAGCTTATATCACCTGCTCCGATTACAAGAATTCCGCCATCACACACCTTAGAAATAACCGCAGCATCAATAACACTTCCTATTGGTGGTGTATCAATGATAATCATGTCAAATGTAGCTCTTGCTTCTTCAATCATCTTAGTAAATCTTTCATTACCTACAAGCTCACTTGGGTTAGGTGGTACAGGACCTGCAAATATCATGCAGAAATTAGGAACATCACTTACGCATATAACATCCTTAAGTTCATTCTTTCCTGAAAGATAATGAGTAAGCCCATATTTAATCTTCCCCTTCTTACCTCTGTTCTTCATAACTGACTTTCTTGTATCCGCATCAATAAGCAGTGTCTTCATACCATTCTGCGCAAAAGACATAGCAAGTTCAAAAGATACTGTACTCTTTCCCTCACTTGGTGTACTGCTTGTTATAAATATTACCTTATTATTATCACCAGAGAATTCTATGTTAGTTCTTAACATCTTATAAGCTTCTCTGGTCCTGAAATCAAGGTTGCTCTGTTTTACTGAAAACTCCTGCATCTCTAGTCCTCCATAAACTCTATGCCATCAGCATTTCTTTTACTGTTCTTGTTATTAGTGTTCTTATTAATATCAGATGATTTAAAACTTCTTGCCTTCTCATCATCAGTGCCAAGTACTACTTTCTCTTTACCTTTCCGGGGAGACCTCCTTCTGCTGGCAGTTTCTTCCTCAGCCTGATTCATAGGAATAAGTGCAAGTGTACTGATACCTAAATATTTTTCGATATCCTCAGAACTCTTAATAGAATCATCAAGCAAATGCTGTATAACAACAACGGCAACCGCAATTATAATACCAATAGCAGCTCCAATCAGTGTCCACTTAGGAACTGATGGTGAAACAGGGCTTGTTGGAAGATTAGCTGAATCAACCACATTAACAGCCTCAATATCCATAACCTGTGTAATATGCTGTGCTGCAAGATCTCTTACCGCATTAGCAACCTTCTGGGCCTGCTGAGGATCCGGATTTATTACTGTAATAGCAATTATTCGTGTATCATCTGTATTAGTTGCAGAAACCTTTCCCACAAGGCTTTCATAAGTTTCATCCAGATTAAGCTGTTTAATAACACCTTCTATAACATAACGGCTTGTAACAAGCTGTTCATAATCCTTAGAAAGAGTTGTTGAAAGCTGTACATCACTATAAGTAACTGATGTACTGTTCTGCTTATTAAGGATGTAAACCTTAGTTGTAGACTGATACTGAGGTGTTATAAGAAAATAGCTGTAAAGAAATCCTACTGCACCGCATACAACAGCTGCCAGTATTATAATCCACACCTTATGAAGCAATAACGCAAATATTTCTCCAAGATTGATTTCAATCTCATCTGTACTCTTATTAGTTTCCATCATTAATTCTCCTTTAATTATTCGTATCTGCTAACAGTCTGTCAAATGCATTGCCATATAATATACTGTCAACATACCCCTCATCATATTTTTTATAAAGCATCCTGCTGCACTCTTTCATCATAGGTGTTCTGCTGCCATCGCAACGATGGGCATCTGTTCCTACATAATCAACAAGCTGTTCTTTTAATAGCTTATGTACAAACTTCTTAATTTCTTTACCTGTATCTCCGGTAATGCTTGATGCATTAACCTGAATCTCTACCCCCATGCGGCTGAGTCGCCTGACATTCTCAATGTCATCAACCATACATCCATATCTTTCAACATGTGCTATAACAGGCTGATATCCCTCACTCATAATCTCATCAAGAGAATTTCTTATATACTGATATGGATCAGATGGCATGAATTCAACAAGAACATAATCAGTTCCGTTTATTCTGCTTATCCTTCCATTATCAAGTTCCTCACACATCTCATCATGAAACAGAATCTCATTGCCCTGGTAAAGCTTAATATCTGTTCCCTGTGCGGCTGCTTCCTTTCCAACAGATTGAATAAGTTCCTTAACATTCTGCGGTGAAGCATTACGATGCCCACTTTTAAAATGTGGAGTAGCAATCATGTGTGTAATTCCCTCTGATTGTGCTATCTTAAGCATCTCAAGAGTTTCTGTTATATCTCTTGAACCATCATCTATCCCTGGCATTATATGACAATGTACGTCAACGATATACTCTGCATTTTTCTTATTATTACCAAACAACATACTATTCCTTATACTATCTTATTATTAAGTAAACCTTAAATATTTTATCAATGTACTTAGAACATGTCAACCATTGAAACGAATATTTTAGAATTTGGTCAAAAAACTCAGGGAACATATTATTTCCCTGAGCCTGTGTTTTTATTATCCAATTAATTCATAGCTTTCATTAATTTTCCCAGCCTTAATCTGAGCCATTCTTTCCTCAATCCTGCTCTTAACCAGCTCAGCGACCTCTTTTTTCTTAAGCTCGCCATACTCTGAATAAAGAATTGGCTTTAAGAAATGTACCTGTGTATCTACTCTTTCAAATGTATTGCTATTCATGGATTTATACGAATCAAAAAGTGCTATAGGAACGATAGGTGTCTTAGTCTGTAAGCTGCACGAAAAGCAGCCAGCCTGAAATTCCTGAAGTTCATTCTTATTGTCAGTGTAACCTCCCTCAGGAAATATAAGGAAATTCCTTCCTAACTTGACCTGTCTGGTAACATCCATAATAGCCCTTACCTTGTCACGGTTATTGTCAAGATCAATAACGACTGCATCAATAAGACCACATACCTGACGGCTCATAAGTCTTTCAGCCTGCTTTTTCCCCCAGAGGACACCACACGGCTTTTCCTGTGCAAGAATAATTCCCAGTGCATCATATTTGCCCTGATGATTAGGATACATTATGTAATTGCTGTCCGTTGGAATATTTTCTCTGCCATACACCCTGGTTCTTGTTCTGGCATGCTTTCTCATGTAATTAATAATCCACTTGGCATATACAAATCTTTCTTTCTCTGAATAGCGGTTCTTGTTGGCAATCATCTTATTAGCCTTAGGTACAGCATGAAGCACCATGTGCCAGCTTGATATAACAGTACATTTGAAACGCAGATTAAACATTATAACCCTCATCTTTCTATATAATACCTGCTGCAGATGCAAAATATTTTTCAAAATCACCACGAATAAGTGCATATCCTGCCTCATTCGGATGCATCCCATCCTTACTATAATATGCCTTCATGTCATCAAGTGCAAGAAAGCTTTCACGAAGACTTAATATTTCACAGCCGTTTTCCTTGGCGACAGCTCTCATTATGTCGCCATATTCTGCATACTCGTCCTGCATCTGCTGAACTGAGTTCACATATTCTGACATAACTTCCCTGCTGATTCCGCTTTCAAGCAGATGTGAAAGATACACTTCAATAGCAATCGGAGGTGCAATTACTGCTGTTACTGCTGCTCCCTTTTCCTGCAACAAATGTATCATATCCTCATAATTCTTCTTAAAATCCTGTGGGGCAACTCTGTGCCTGTGTTCATAGTAACATTTGCCATCACATATCGACTTCCAGTCATAGTCGCAGTCGTTACCGCCACATTCAAGAAATGCCACATCAGGTACCGGATGACTTGACATTATCTGTGTAAGCCACATTTTTACTCTCTCTGATGTGAATGTCGGCATCGCGTAATTGACAAACTTCATATTATATTGTGCCTGCATTGCATCAAATCCGATTGCATCTGAGCTGTGATAATTCCACGCTTCATCCGGCATAACCCCGCGCATAAGCGAGTCGCCAAACATGTAATATGTTTTCATAACCTGCCTCTTATCTTAAATTAGGAGCCGGAAGAGGATTCTCTGGGGTAACAGCATCCCAGTAATTGTTCATAAGCTTCTCTAATGCTCTCTGTGGAATCATTGGCTGCGAAGCATAATCAATCATATCCTGAGGAATATCCTCACCTTTTCCCATAACCTTACCAATTTCTGTATATCTCTTAAGATATTCATTAATCTGGTTCACCATTGGTGGAATTGCAAACATTTCACTCTGCGGACAAAGGAGAGCCTGATATCTGCCCTTGCCATAGATAAAATTAAATTCCTTGATAAGGGCATCATATATCTCATATGTTCTTCCATATCCACATGATGATATAACATAATATTTCTTATCACCCATATCATAACGGAACTCGTGGAATGCATCATCTCCGATATCTCTTACCTTACCCTTGTAAGTCTCCATAAGTGGCATAATTCTGTCAACAAATGTCTTCATTGGACCCGGCATACCGAAGAAATACAATGGGAAGCTGTATATAATAACGTCAGCGTTCATGAACTTGACATGAACATCCTGCATAACATCATTGATAACGCACTGTCCCGCTGTCTTTCCCCAACAGCTCATGCATCCCATACATGGCTTAATATCCATATCTTTAACTGTAAGAAGCTCAATCTCAGCTTCCGGATTAGTCTCCTTAAGTCCTTTAAGAACCGCATTTGTCATCTGCATAGTATTACTCTTAGGTCCTTTAGGACTTCCGTTTACTACCAAAACCTTCATTATTAATCCTCCTTGTTTTCCGCAGGAAAATCCGAGCCTCTCTAGCGAGGAGAGGCTTTGTCCTCCATAAACTTCTCAAATGTTCTAAACTGTTTTCTCATCGTGTCATATCCATACTGATAGCATTGAAGAAGTTTTTCATTATTATTCTCAAAGTGTCTTATCATCTGCTCCTCCGGACGGATAACAAAGACTTTTCCCTCTTCCACAAGCTTTTTCATGAACTTATCCTGCCTGTCATAAGCCTGCCTTCTGTGTGCCATAACCTCACAAAGCTCTGGGTATTTCTTGTAACTCCACTCGATAAGCTTCTTTACCTTAGAATAATCCGTAGGCTTAGAACCCTCTGGCTTGGTAAGTACAACAACAATCTTATCGCACCCTTTCTCAACTGCTCTCTCAACCGGTATCGAATCAATGATGCTTCCATCAAGATAATGATAGCCGTCAATTTCAACAGGTTCGCATATAAATGGCACAGAGCAGCTTGCCATCTGACACTTCAGGAATTCATCTTTAGTCTTAAAATTCCCTTTATACTCAGCCTTTCCAGTCTCGCAATTAACAACAACACTTTCACACTCTGTCTTAGATGCGAAAAATGTGTCAAAATCATAAGGAATATCTTTAAGTGCATATTCGGCTACCAGCATTTCAAGATTAAGAATCTTCTTATTCTCGAAAAGCTGTCCGACTCCATAATAGCTTTCAGCATTTTCATGAGTAATTATCTTTTTTGTTCTTCCTTCCTGTCTGGATACATAGTTTACTGCATTACCTGCCCCCGCAGACACACCTATAACATAGTCATAATAAATGTCCTTCTTAAGCATGTAATCAAGAACTCCGGCTGAGAAAATACCTCTCATAGCCCCGCCTTCCAGTACAAGCCCTGTCTTTACTTTGCTCATAAGCGCCTCTTATTTAACGTTAGCTTCTACATAATCAACAATATCTTTAACAGTTTCAAGCTTGGCATCAGAACTGAATCTGATCTTGAACTCATCCTCAACAGTAATAGCAAGTAACATCATATTAAGAGAATCAACTCCTAAATCTGTTGCAAGAACACTGTCCATTGTAATAGTTGCCGGGTCGCACTGTGGCATAACCCTTCCAAAAATTTCCTTTAATTTCTCAAATACCATGATAAAATCTCCTTTTGATTTATTTTATGAAATCCGGTGGGTGGGGTATGCAGACGACGGACGGTTCACGGTTTATGGGTTTATGCTCCAAAAACACGCTCCCGCTCGGCTTCGGACGCAGCCCAGTCCGTCCTGTCACTACCTTCCGAGCTGCTCCACAGCCTCCCGAAACCTCGCACACTCACCTGCGAGATACTCCGCATTAAGCCCTTTTCCCTCTTTAGTAAGTTCCATCGGCTCGCCAACATACAGCTTAAGTCTCTTCCCAAACAGCTTATGATATTCTCCGTCATTATATACCGGAACAATTTTTGCACCTGACATAACTGCCAACATTGCAAAGCCCGGCTTGAATTCATCCATAACCCCTGTCTTAGAAGTATGTCCTTCTGGGAAAATTATCATATTATCTCCTGCACGAAGATGCTCCGATGCTCCTCTTATCCATGTAATATCTGTTCCAAAGCGGTCTACAGAAATAAACTTACCACCGCTTGTAAGCCACTTTAGAATCTTCTTATCAGCCCAGTCTTTGGCTATTATAAGGACACTGTTCTTAAACAGCATATAAAACATCTGTCCGTCATTATGTCCCACATGATTGCCAATAAATATGACTCCGCCTTTTTCAATTTCCTCTTTAGCTTTTCTGCTCTGATAACATATCTTAGGTCTGAACATAATATACAGGTAAGCGTATAAAAGACCTCTCCCCATACTGGCTGTTACATTAATAAATGTATTTTTCTTTCTCATTTGATACCTCTTGCTGTCAAATCATTTATCCGCGTATTACTATTTAATCACAAGTTAATACACAAATGTTCCAATATCATACAATATGTTTCCAATCAGCATTGTATGTTTTTTAACAAATATTTTCAAAGGTCAATTAATTTCTTTTTGGCACTTATGTAACATTTTGTCGTATTTTGTTTACTATCATTTGCAAATGTTGTACAATATAGTTAACTGCAAAATACATTTTTCATAGTATTTTCATAACAATTTTATATATATTTTATAATCTGATTAATAGGAGTTTATTATGGCAAAATCTGAAGAAATCAGTTTTACTTCTGCACATGAAATTAAAGCTGACCGCAGAATTATAAAAACTAAAAAAGCAATTTACGAAGCACTTGTTGAGCTTATGCAGAAGAAAAAACTTAATTCAATAACAGTTACCGAGCTTGCTGCACAGGCTGACATTAACAGAAAAACATTTTACACATATTACTCTACTGTCAACGATGTTCTTGATGAAGGAATTAATGAGCTTATAACATCTCTTAAAGATCTTTTGTGTGCTATGTCTGAGGATTATAATATGTTTTCACCTCAGACTTTATTTGCATTTCTTAATACAATTATGTCTGATGCAGATATTGCAAGAAACCTTTTTGCTTCGGACAATGGAAGCCTGCTTTTTAACAGACTCCAGAAAGCATTGCAGGAAACTCTTCTCAAAGAGCTGACAGACAAGGATATTAAGATGAATGTTCCTTCTGAGCAATATCCTCTGATTTCTAACTTTGTCGCTGGCGGAATGGTTTCCGCGTATTATGAATGGATAATCAACCCTGATGGTATCACTCTTGATGAAATGGCACGCACACTTACAACGCTTATTATTTCTGGCGTTCACGCATTTGCATAAGGAGAGCTTATGACTTTTAATGACAAATTTAAGTTTCTGATGGATATAACAAACACTAATAACACAACTCTGGCTGGTGCTGTTGGCATCGATAATTCTGCTGTAAGCCTGTATCGCAGTGGTAAGAGAAAATGTCCTCGTAATAAGGAAATTTTAAGACGAATGTCGGACTATTTTGCCGCTTCAATTAAACTCAGCTATCAAAGAAAGGCTTTGGCTCTTGCATCTGATTATAGCAGATTCAATCATTCCAGACCATTGCCTGAATATTCAGACATGCTTTACCAGTGGCTGGCGGATGAGCTTCCTCAGACCAATACACTGGTTGACGGCATTCTTAATGAAAATATCTCTTCATCAGGCACTAATAATATTATGGGAATAAAATCCATTGACGTAATTCCCAATGCTACCAGTATTCTTTATAAGTCCGAAGGAAAAAAACAGGCTGTTATCAGTTTTATCAACCATCTTCTTACCCTTGAAGACCACGGTACAGTATATGTATGGATTGATGATGATGTTTACAGTATATTTGATAATAAGGAAATTCTTAATTCTATACAGAAGCTTCTGCTCAGATTGATAGATTATGGATATACTATATGCCAGATTTCCCCTTCTCCTGTTAATACCACTCAGTTTTTTGAAGAGTTTTTCTACTGGGTTCCGGCATATATTACCGGACGGGTGAAATCTTACTACTATCCTCGCATGCGTGATAATCTGTTTTCAAAAATAAGCATAATTTATCCTCCGCATGTTGCAGTTTACTCTGACTGTCTTTCAACGGTAAGTGATAATTCATTTACTGTTATGACAACCGAACCTGCAGTTGTTTCAATAAAAGAGAATGAATTCAAAACATTTTTATCCTACTGCAGGCCAACCATGAATATATATGAATCAGCAGAGGATGTTTCTGAGTGTTTCCACCGTATATTAAACACCCATGTAAACCATATCCAGAAGGGATTGAGTCTTCCTCCAGCAGCCATGCCGGAAGAGCTGATAACAGAGTTTCTTAATAATAATCCTGACAGCCTTGGTGTAAATCTGCGTACCTCTTACCAGTTATCCACTGTATTTGATGATTTACGCAATGTTGATATATGTCCACTGGCAACTGCTGAAGAAGTTATAGCTGGCCATGTTCCGGTTATTTTCCCTGTTGTAAGACAACAGACAGCTGTATATTACACGCCCCGTTCATATGCAAAGCATCTGCAGAATATTATAAGAATTATGGATACACATCCTGACTATTTCTTTGTTCCGATACAATATGATCCAGATGATAACGTATGTATAATTGTTAACGAAGGATCTGAGGCAATGCTTATCCGTACAGCCCTGCCAAGCATGGTTTTTGACTTCAATCATCCACAGATTGTACAGAACTTTCAGGAATATCTTTACCATATTGCTAACGAAATTGGTTATTCGGATATCAATCGTAAGAAAATCCGGGCACAGCTCAAAGAATTAATAAATGTACTAGAAAAAGCATAAAAAATACCGGTTAAGTTCGTAATATAACAAACTTAACCGGTAATTTTTATTCTGATTACATCTTAAAATACTTCATATCTTCATTAAGCTGGTCTGATACTTCCTTAACCTTAGCTGCTGTTTCTGCAAGAATATTAATAGTTGCATTAAGCTCCTGCATAGAAGATGTTGTCTGCTGTGTTGAAGCAGCATTCTCTTCTGATATAGCAGAAAGATTAGATATTACATCAACAACGGTAACTCTTGAACTGTCGCATACTTGTGCATTTCCCTTGATAACATCTGTTCCATGCTTTGAAACATTAATGCCATTACCAACTTCCTTAAATCTTTCCTTAGTTGCTGCAAGCTTTTCATACTGCTCTCTTACAAGAACTTCTGTACTTCTCATAACCTCAAGTGTTTCTTTCGAATCATTCTGGAGATCTGTAATAATCTCCTGAATCTTACTTGCTGTGCTGTCAGATTGTGATGAAAGCTTCTGAATCTCTGATGCAACAACTGCAAATCCTTTTCCTGCTTCTCCTGCTCTTGCAGATTCAATAGAAGCATTCAGTGATAACAGGCTTGTCTGGCTTGCAATATCTGCAATAAGTGAAGCAGCATTGCCAATCTTATCTACCGATTCATTAGTTGTCTCTATCTGTTTTGCAATTCTTGCAACTGCATCAGTAGTTCTCTGTACTGCATCACTTAATTCAATCATTGTATCCTGTGAAGCATTTTCGGCTTCTTCCATGTTCCTAGATGTCTTTGTAAGGTCAGCAATATTATTAACTATCTGAGTAATCTGTTCACCCATTGTCATAATTTCATTAGTTGCTGTCTCAATATCTTCTGCCTGTGATACTGCACCCTTAGAAATCTCTTCTACTGCTGTACTGATTTCTCCTGCAGCAACACTTGACTGTGAAGCCATAGAGTCAATTGAATTACCTGACTCACCAAGATCTGTTGCAGACTTCGCAAGACTTCCAACAATTTCTCTTAACTTAATTATAAGAGTTTCAAGGGCTCTGCCCATGTCTCCGATTTCATCCTGTCTCTTAAGTACAGTCTTATCAACCTCTACTGTAAGATCTCCTCCGGCAACTTTCGTTACAGATACACTTGCTCTCTTAATCGACTTTGAAATACTCTGTGCTATAAATGTTGCCACAATTCCTACTACTATAAGTACTACTGCAGAAACTATAAGCATTGTTCCAACCTTCTGCATTATATAGTTTGTAATATCTGATGTAGGCTGTCCTGCAAATACACATCCTACAACCTGATTATTATCCTTTAGTGGCACATATACTGCACAGTATCTCTTTCCATCTACCTTATAATTAGTATCTCTATATGTCTTTCCCGTCTTAACTACATCCCACACTTCACTTGATATATCTGTTCCCGTTAATCTTGCTCCCTTATTATCAGTAAGCGTTGTAAGAACTCTCTTGGTTCCATATGTAAGTGTAACCTGGACATCATTCTTGGAGTTCTTGACATATATATCAAGTGCAGCCGGTTTAATAGTCAATTCTTCGCCACCCTTGAATAATCTACCGTTCTTATATTCATAGTTACCTTTAATATCCTCATAAGAACTCTGTACTGCCCCGCTTAACAGCTCAAGTCCATCCATGGCCTCTTCTTCCAGTCCTGACTTAAGACTGAAGACTGTAGTTGTAATAAGCCCCAGTACCATAACAATTACCGGTACAATAGCAAGCATAACCAGTCTGAATGTAATACCAGCTCTTCTCTTCTTTCCATCGGCGGCAACCTGTCTGGCTTTCTTCTTAACCTCAGCATCAAGCTCTTTCTTCTTTGCCCTGACCTCTTTTACCTTCTTACTATTCTCAGCCTTAATCTCTTTAACTTTTTCAGCTCTTTCGGCCTTAGTATGCATTTTCCCCATTATAAGACCTCCCTTTCCTCTTATTAAATTATTCACCAGAACAATCTTTTGTTCATATTGATCTTTAAATTATACACCATTACGCCAATTTTAAAAACCTTTTTCTTGTCAAAATATTAAAGTTTCACCAAAAAAATGTTAAAATCCGCCTGTTTTCTTTTTCTTAAGCACATTTGCTTTTATATATGCAAATGTATACTCTTCCCCTTTATCAGCAAGCATCTTCAAAAGATTGTGAAGAAGTTCATCTGTTTCCGGGTGCATAATATAATGCCCAAGCCCCTTAATATAGTAATCCAATGGATCTGAATCTTTGTACTTGTCTTTATTATATATCCTGCTCGCTGCAACTCTGTCGCAAAACATCTCAGCAACATATTTCACAGGCATTTTCATTCCTGCAAGAATAGTGCTGTTACCATCGACATCGTAATCTATCCAGTATTCAAAATGATGTTTGTTCCTACCCTTATGATGCAGCCATGCCTTTGAAACACCTTCATCTTCACGCTGGGCATTATTAGGGCTTCTGTGTCCATCCTGATAGTACTTAACCCCTGGTATGAACTCCGATGGCGAATATTTTGACAAATCATGCATCATTCCCTGCCTGTATAATCCAAGCTTAAAGCAGTATTTTCTCACCAGCCTTCTGTGGGAATTAACCGTGTGCAGATGCCCATTGAAATTATGCAGCAACTTCTTCAATGTCATACAGACTCATCCTCCATTATCATTCTTCTACATATCCCTCAGCGGTTCTGTCTATAACCTCACCTGTATCAGGATTAACTGAAATCCCATTAACCTCAAGTCTCTCGTCAATCTGAATTACAAGGCACTGTCTTCCATCAATTACCTGTGTACTCACAATATCTGTCTTATCTGAATTAATCTTTATGACAACATCCGGCGTTTTCACTTCAAATTTCTTACCAGATGAAACATTTGATGCAACAAGCTTTCCATGTTCACCGGCAGCCATCTCAAAGTGTTCCTCGAAATTCTCAAGCTTTTCTTCTTTAACACCACTTTTTTCCAACAGATCCTTCATCTCAGTTTTATCAAGCATAACCGGTGCCGGACTTTCCTGCTTCTTCTCTTCTATAATCTGCTCAAGATTTTCATGAATATTCTTCACAATCTCAAGGTCAGCCTCTTCACCAAGTGCCTCATTAACAAGTGATGTAAATGTTTCCTTCTGCTGCTTTGCAGGAAGCGGAACCGCACAGTCAAGCAGGCAGTCGATAAGCCCGTCCTCAAACTCACTGACATCTTTAGTATAGAAAAGTGTCATATCCTCATCTGCACTTCTCTTATTAAATGCCGGGAACAGAAATCCCACATCCGGTACATCTACCATATGATTCTGCTTCTTATCGTGGAAATTATTGTCCTCCTCATCATACCCAAGCCCCGGCTTAGAAAGATTCACATGACATATACTGCATAAAATGTAGCTGTAAACCTCATCAGATGCATCATCCATCTCTATATTATCAGTAGTAACCGCCGGAATATCATATACCTGATTAATTAGAAGAATCAGATAATTACCAACATAGCTGTAATTATTGATAATCCTGTCATAGAATTCGTTAAGAAGTCTGTCATCCTTAAGTCCGCTGTCTCTTAAGTTCATTAAAAATGTTCTTGCGCCCTCATCAGCATACGCATCGACATTAAACTTCATATCAACCAGATTCTTTCCTGGTGTTCCTGAAAGAGTCTTCTTAAATATATCAAAATATTTATGCTTCTCCTCTTCTGGAAGATTAAGAAAATTCTCATTAAACTGTGTTATCTTATTTCGCTCACCATCAACATAGCATCCGCATAACCTTAATATTCCACAATCCTCTAATGTATATTGTGATTTAATTTCATTAAGTTCTTTTCGTGTCATAACTAACTCCATCCTCTAATTATTTATTTACTCATAGCCGGTATTGTCTGAATGTAAACATATTGTGTAATTATAGCATATACTGATGCCCACATGTAAAAAAGTTTCAATTCATGCAAGCATGATTACAGCGCATTTTTATATTCTCCTCGCTATCCGCGCATAAAAAACTTCCCCGGTTCTGGGGGAACCGGGGATGAGTAGAGGGGATAGAAATATAGTCAAATATAAGGAATTATGGAGTTATCCTTATATCTGTGTGTAATGTTAATTGTAAAATCATTCAAATTCATTCAAACAAATTCAATCTCTTTTACAATCATCTATATTATAGCATATTATTTTTGTCAATCAACAGATTTTTTGCCATTTTTTTAAAAAAAACAGTATTTTTTGTCAGTTTTTCGTCAACTTTTGTGACATTAGTTGTCAATATTATTTAACTTTCGCTTATACACTTTTGCAGTTGGTGTTATTGCCAGTCCCCCTTCACCTGTTTCTTTAAGACATACCGGCATATCATTACCGATTCTTCTCATGGAATCTATAACCTCGTCTGCAGGAATTACGCTCTTTATACCTGCCATTGTCATCTGTGCCGCCGTAATTGCGTTGACTGCCCCAGAAACATTTCTCTTTATACATGGAACCTCAACTAATCCGCAAACCGGATCACATGTCAGCCCCAGCATACTCTTTAAAGCAAGTGCCAGGGCATTTGCACATCCTTCACTATCTGCTCCCTGCATATAAACCAGTCCCGCCGCTGCCATTGCACTTGCCGAACCAATCTCTGCCTGACAGCCACCTGCTGCTCCTGCAATAGATGCATTTTCAGCAATTACCGCACCTATTCCTGCCGCAATTAATAACGCTTTTACACATTCATCTTCTGTAACACCAAAACATTTTTCATAAGACAGTAATACAGCTGGAATAACACCGCATGAACCTGCTGTAGGAGCTGCTACAATTCTCTTCATGCATGCATTCGATTCCCCCATCTTTAATGCTTTTTCCATAACCACACCAATAAAATCACCACATATATTCCTGCCAGACTCATTATAAATGCGCATTTTATATCCATCACCACCAGCCATTTTACTTGGTGACCTCAACTGCTGGTCATATTGCTCATCTGCGCTCTTCATAGCCTGATACATCTTTTTCATCTGTGCAAATACATCTCTTTCAGACATAAGCTTGTCATGTGCCTGTCCCGTAAGAACAACCTGCCATAATTCCTGCTTATTATTAATACTTAATTTCACAAGGTCACTGATTGAATGATATTCTGCCATAAATCCTCCATTTTTCACCAATAATTATGCTAATCAAATTCTGCATTATGATTATTCCAAGCCAAGATAAGTCACCTTGACAACACCTTCTGCATGTCTTAACCAGTTAATTCCCTCCTCTGGCACTTCCTGGTCACACTCAAGCACCATAACTGAATTGCCGCCTCTGCCAGCCCTGTACAACTGCATGGCAGCAATATTAACTGATTTGTGTGCAAGCATTGATGTAACTTCTGCAACATGTCCAGGCTGATCCATGTTATGCACAACAAGTGTCGGATAATCACCTGAAAAATTCGTAGATATTCCGTCAATCTGAGCAATATTAATTCGTGATCCTCCAAGTGATTCACCAACAACTTCAAGATTCTTGCCAGTTACAGATGTCAGGAAAATCTGGACTGTATTCGGATGTGCATCTCTTAATGCTGATTCTCCGAAAGCAACCTCTATGCCATGCTCCTTAGCAATCTCAAAACTGTCCGGAATTCTCATATCATCCGGTTTCATTCCAAGAAGTCCGGCAACAAGTGCCTTCCTTGTTCCATGTCCTTTTCCTGTTGCCAGAAACGAACCATATAAAAGGATTTCTGCTTTTGCAATCGGCTCTCCCATAAGTTTTCCTGCAATATAACCAATTCTGACAGCACCTGCTGTATGTGAGCTTGACGGACCAACCATCACAGGTCCTATTATGTCAAATATATCCATAAATTATCCTTCTTTCCAAGATTTTAAAAAAGCCACCGCTCCCTATACAGAAGCGATGGCACCTTTGCTATCATTGTCTTTAGAATACTATTCCGGCAGTTTTTTGTAAAGTGTAAAATACATTGTTGTAAAGCTTGCCAGACCTCCTATTGCATTAGAAACTGGCTCTGCAATAAACACTCCTTCAACTCCAAGTCCCAGCATAGGAAGAATAATTGTAAGCGGAACAACTATAATTACTTTCCTGAATATTGAGAAAAATACTGCCCTCTTTGCACAGCCAAGTGCTGTAAATGTCGACTGTCCCACGAATTGGAATGACATAAAAAAGAATCCAAAAAAATACAGCTTTAACGCATGTTCTCCTGAAACTATCATAGCCTTATCAGTCGTGAATACTGACAGAATCTCTTTCGGAAATATAATTACAGCAAGCCATGCAATAAGCATATATAAAAATCCAATCGCAGCCGTGAATCTTATTGCTTTTCTGACTCTTTCGTATTGCTTTGCACCATAATTGTAGCCAAGAACAGGTTGCGCTCCACTACCAAGTGTACTACCAGGGACAGAAAGAATCTCCCTGACTGAATTAATTACAGTCATAATTCCTACATACATATCCCCACCATACATAAACAGCATTTTATTACATACAATCTGTACAAGGCAGTTAGTTCCCTGCATAACAAACCCTGATATTCCAAGAGATGTAATCTTTCCAACCATCCCTGCTTTAAGAATCAGATTTTCTTTCTTTATATGGTAAAATGTTTTCTTTCCCATAAAAAAACTTAAAACCCACGCAAAGGACACACCCTGGCTGATTACCGTTGCTATCGCCGCGCCATATACTCCCATATGTAATCCATATATAAATATTGGATCAAGTATGAGATTAATTATTGCTCCAAGCATAACTGTCATCATGCCCTTTTTCGGATATCCCTGCGCATTAATAAATCCGTTAAGCCCAGTTGAAAGCACTGAAAATATCGTTCCTAAAAGATATATTTTAAGATACTGGTCAGCATATACATAAGTTTCTTCACTTGCTCCGAACAGGAAGAGAACTGGTCTTTTAAATATATAGCATAAAGCCATAAGTGCCAGAGATGTAACAAAAAGCAGTGATACAACCTGTCCTAGTATAAGTTCCGCTTTCTTTTCTTCTTTTGCTCCTCTTGCCATAGAAAAGAGCGGCACACCACCTGTTGAAAACAGATTTGTAAATGCCGCAACAAGTGTTGTAATAGGAAAAACCAGCCCTATTCCTGTTAAAGCATTGCTTCCAATAACAGGAAGATGCCCAATGTATATCCGGTCAACAACATTATACAGAATCTGTATAAGCTGAGCGACCATAAGCGGAATTGCCTGATTAATAACATTTTTCCAGACTTTTCCCTGTGAAAAATCACTTTGCATTACTATTCCTCATCACTTACATGTTCTTTAATATCTTTGGCATCTACAATGATATCTGGTGCTGTGCTGCCTGTAGAAGAAGTACCTGAAGAAGTACCTCCCGCCTTACTTTTATAACCTGCCACGATTTCTCCTGCAACCTCTCCAATCTTATTTCCTGCTATTTTGATACCTTTTTCGGCAGTTTTCGCAACTTTCATAGCTTTCTTGTCAATTTCCTTTTCTTTGACAAAGGAAGAAGCCTTATCTGCTGCTTTGTTAGTAACATCTACAGCCTTTCCTACACCATTTAAAACCTTTTCTTTATTAATCAAACTCATAAAAATACTCCTTTCAAAGCAGCTAATCCCCAATATAACTAATATATACTGGATTCCAGCAGTTTTATATAACTGTCTTTCGCTAATATTTCAGTGTAATTACTGAATTTATCTTTTCCGTATTTAATGATATTATACATCCGTTGTCAATTCGGTAAAAATGTGCTTTTACTTCGTCATTTTTCAATAATTCTTTACAATAATCGATACTTATATAGTTAAATTGTGGACCATTAAAGTATTCTTCTGGCATAATCTCATATGCCGCATCAAGATAACTTATATTATGCATATGTCCAAGATAATCGACATCTCTTCTTAAAATATTATACGGAATCTCTGAATATTCTGTATCAGGAATCTCATTTTTAGTAATTTCTTCTGAAAACACACGTCTTTCTGGCTCAGATTCATACCTATCCATAATTTCAGCGGTTATTCTGACTGGTCTTCTTTTGTTAATATCCATATATATCCATCGTGAAGTTGCAATAATAATTGTCTCACCATTATTATCAAGCACTTTAAAATCTCTATCAGCAAAAAGCTTATTTGCAGATGTTGACCATGTATAAACATTTAAATCATCATTATATTCTGGACGCTTGATAATCTGTACCTGCCATTTCAAAATCACCCACGCACAGCCTGTTTTATTAATTTCATTGAGTCCAAGTCCCACTGTTGCTGAATGTAAGCCTGCAATATCCTCAAGAATTGTAAGAATTGCTTTGTTAGTAGCTTCATTTTCTTTTCCGCAATCTTCAAGTCCAATTCTGTATGTATGATTAAATACCATAATAACCTCATTAATCTGTTTTTTAATATTCAATATTTTTGTTAATTATACAGTCACAATTACAATAACTCAAGAGATGTAATAAAGAATTGTGGTTACAGATTATCTGAAGCACTATATATTGTTATAATGTTTCACATGAAACATATAAAACACATGTTCTGATTGTTGTTTTAATTTTATAATTTGCACTCAGTTCATTTTTCGTAATGATTTTCATTGATTTATTAATGTTTTATATTATTGTGAACTGAGTTCAAATTTTATAAATTGACTATTCATTATTCTCCTTTTGTTATTAATGTAAATTGCACTCAGTTCATAATATTTTGATAATATCTTTTATATTCAAATATATCTTGTATTATATTACTCAATTTGATAAATCATTATTATATAATTGTTACTTAGTTATTACCTACATTTCAGGATACATAATATGCCTATCTGATTATTACTTTTTATAATTATTAATGAACTGAGTGCAATTTTTTATAAAAAGTATAATTATGTCAAAAAATGAACTCAGTTCAAATATTTCTTAAAAACATTCACGAAAACAATTGAAAAGAAATCAAAATGTTGTATAATAAACTTATATTAATATGCGAAAGGAAAAACTATGACAGAAGTAATTAGTTTGATTAACGAAAAGGGTGGAGTAGGCAAATCTACATCAGCAATTACAATAGCACAGATTCTTGCTATCTCAGAATACAAAGTATTGCTTATTGACCTTGATCCACAGATGAATACAACGAAAATGTATGGTCAGGCAGAAGCTAATCCAGATATAGATTACGAACGTCTGTTTTGTGAGAAACAGAATGATAAAGATGAAGTTATGAACTATATAACTAAAACTGAATATAATAACATTTCTATACTTACAGCATCACGAGAACTTAACAGCCTTATTTACAAAATATATGACAAAATGAAAGAGGTTAATGTTGAATTATATTTACGCTATAACTTGAATTTAATTAAGGACGAGTTCGATTACATAATTATAGATAATTCTCCGTTCAAGTCATATCTAACATCATGTGCGATGTGTGCCAGTGATAAGATTATTACTCCTATTTGTGTCGATAATTTCTCATATGATGGTCTTATGTCTCTTTTCGATACTATAGAAGAGCTTAACGATAAATATGCTTTAAGTATTGAATTTGCTGGTATCTTTATGACAAGAGTGGCAGGAAGAACAACTCTTTTCAGACAGATGTATGAAAGTTATGAAAATATGTTCGGTGATAGATTTCTTCCAATATCTATCAGAAACTGCATAGCTGTTAATGAATCAAATACAACATTTGAACCATTATTATCATACGATAAAAAGTGTCCTGCATCCCTTGATTACGTTGAACTTGTAAACTATCTTGGACTTATGGACACAGCACATTACCGCAAGCTTGCAAGATATCTGAAAGGAGAGAAATAATATGGCTAAGAAAAATTTTAGTGCTGGATCAACAAAATCCGGTGTACTTAATAATGATGGTGGAGAAAAACTAAGAGAAATCCAGGCTAAGACACAATACAATTTTAAATATATTCCAAAAGATAAGATTATTCCTAATCCTAAGAATGAACAGTATACACAAGACGGAATAGAAGCACTCAAAGAAAGTATTCTTGTTAATGGTCTCCGTCATAACCTTTCAGTTTTATATGATGCAGAAACAGATCAATATCGTCTTATATCAGGTGAACGAAGATACCATGCTATATGCCAGATGACTGATAAAGAATATCGTGATAATTTTCCTGCAGGAATTCCATGTAAAGTAGAAAAATCCGACATATCTGATATTGATGAAGAAATTATGCTTATCTCTGCAAACCATGATGTAAGAGAATCAAGCATGGAAGTGAAGCGATGGGAAGTAAGCAGACTATTAGAACTTTATGAAGCCAAGAAGCTTAAAGGTGAAATTAAAAATATTCATGCTGAAATAGCCAGCCAGCTTAACATATCTGAACGACAAGCAAGAAAATACACAACAGCAGAAAAACTGATTCCAGAATTATCTGAACTTCTTAATTCCAATGGTATTGATCTTAATCAGGCAGATAAATTTGGTAAACTTGATGAAGATGCTCAGAAGACAATACTTTCAATCATTCAGAAAAACGGTACAATTGAAAATGCTGAATTCCAATCTATTAAGAAACTTTCTGAAGAAAGAGCAGATGAAGCGAGACAGTATAAAAAGCAGCTTGATTCAGCTACTAAAGAAATAGAAGATAAGAAACATACAATTGAATTGCTAGAACAAAAGATAAACGATTTTCAAAGCAATGGTAACTCAAAAGAAAAACAGCCTGATAAAGACGAGATGGTTAAATTTGCAATGCAAGCAAAAGAAAAAGCTGAAAGAGAAAAAGCAAAAATGGAAGCTCAGGTTGAAAAACTCAAGCAGCAGCAGAAGGAAAAGGAACAACGTCAGACTTCAATCTCCGATTCTGAACTTAAAAGAATTAATTCAATTGCGAAATTGGAACAGTCACTTAATTTATTAGAAAATAATTTTGATATACTAAAGAATAATAAATCAATCATAAAAAATGATGCAGAATTAAAAATACGTGTTGAAATATTAAAGGATAGACTTGTTGATTTAATTGAAAACCTATAATTTGACAATATAGGACATTTTATGATTTAGATACATATTTATATTTTCATATGATAAAAATTGAAATATGGGCAAATTACAAAGTCAAATTTTTGACGGATATTATGCATGAAGTACTATTTATGCATTAATATCCGTCTTTTTTATATAAATAAATATATATATATATTATTAACAAGTTAACATATATTGATAAATGAGAAATCTTGAAAGGCAGATGGTTATTGATTTTGAGGATATTTAAGACGTATATGTTTTTCATAAATGCTGAATCTTTATTTAAATCAGTTATATATTTTTTTAAAAAAAAGTTTTTTTGTTTTTATATGAGAATTTTTATTTCAGAAGAAGTTTTTTTTAATTATTATTTGGTTCTTTTTGAGTTATTAATCGTCGATTTTTTTCCATAATTTATTAATATATTAGTCATTATTGCCACTTTTTATATTAATTTTTATCATATTTTTTAAATAAATGACATATATTTAACTTAAGAAACTAAGACCAGGTAAGGGGAGAAAGGATCTTTAGATAATTTATGCAGATATTAATGAAAAAAGACACAGAAAAAAGACTGTTTTTTAAGCAGCCTTTTTAAGATTATTAAATTGAGACCGAATTATTGTCGACAAAAGACCCGCAAGGTTATTTACAGTCTTTTCGTACATATAATATTCTTTATAAACAACAGACAGTGCATTTATCACAATTTCATAAGAATAGTGTAAGGAAAGACTTGCAATATCATCAATTTCAATATCAGTGAGCTTCATAAGTTTATAAGAAGCAACTGGAGTATTAATATTAAAAAATGAACTGAATTTCCCAGAAACATTTTCTCCGGAATTAACATAAGCAACATTCTGATTAAATTCCCATATAAAATTCTGCAGGATTCCTACATATTCCTCATGTACATAGGCCTTCTGATTCTTTGGAATATATGCTTTATCAATCTCGAACCGGACAACATCATCTTTAAATGTAACATTGAATATATCTGAGTTCTTCGTAAGCTTCGCTTTAATAACCGAAGGTTTACAGTAAGCTGGAAGAGTATTACGTATATCGCGGATATTCTTGTAATCAACACTTGCAACACCTTTTAATTCAGGAGAATCAAGACTTAAAAGTTCCCTTATAAAGATACGGAGTGATACCAGGGAATCTGTTGAATTAAGTTTTGTTAGAAGCTCCTTTGACATGACAAGAAAACCTCGCCCACCTTTATTGGCAGGAAGGTAATAATTTTCATAATCATTGAGGATAACATTAATAAGCCCATATTCATTCTTTGAATATGAGATATATGTATATTCTTCAAGAACCTTAAGATTATTCCATACAGTTCTTACATTACACCCGATAAAAGACGCAAGATCACATGCTTCCAGATTATATACAATTCCGTTATTATCAGGGTGATAAAAATGCAACAACAAAAACAGCTTAATGGCATTAGCCTTAAGCATAGGTCTGTAACCATAACGGTTTTTTTCATTATGGTAGATTTTCTTATACACGTTCTTTTGGATCAATGTCTTATGTGGACAACTTGCACAGGAAGCACAGGCATCAGCATAAGGCTTGCTATTTTTATCAAATGTATTGATGATAGCTTTGTATTTACATGTTGAACAAGCTGTATTACTATAATCAATGGCATCTACAGTAGTTTCAATTTCTTCTGTGTAATTTTTCTGGATACCTAAAGACTGGATTATAGCTGCTTTGCCAATATTCGCAAAATTATCCAAACATTTCACCCCCTTTTAGACCATAATTTAACAGTATTTAGGGTTAAAATCAAATTTGTCGTTTTACTCCATTTTTATCCACATTATATTTATTTTTATATTGTTTTACTCTGAATTTATCTACATTTTTTTAAAAAATGCTTGTTTTACTCCGTTTTTATCTACGAAATTTCTTGTGATTTTTTTTTGTAGACTTCAATTTACATATTTTGTATTTTTTACTCCAAATTTATCTACATTTAGGTGTTATTGATTCATATATAAAAACAAAAAATCCCGAATATCTAGTATTTAAGCCAAAAATGTAGACATTGACAATGACTTTAAGAAAAAAAAATGTAGAAAAGAAATTCTATATATAATAATAATATACAATTAAGCATAGTTTTAAGCCATATTTTTTATGAAAATGAACAAATTTACTCCAAAAATATCTACATTTTATTAATTTACTCCAAATATATCTACACTCTTACAGAGAAGTAGAGCTGATTTACTCCAAAAATATCTACATTTTTTAGCATCAGGTTACATAGTAATATTGATTATTTCGTTAAAATTTATCAAAATGCCTTAAATAGGGGAGTAGAGCATATTTTTTACACTAAAAAATAAAAATAAACGACAAAATATGAATAAATCGCATGGTTGAGGCAAATAAAAAAAGGATAATTGAAAATAATCAATTATCCTCCAGTAATCTACATCAATTTTTTAAATGCGAAAATGTAGACATTTATCCAAGGGTGTCAATCAAAAGTCCTTTGTCATTCTTATCATTGTCAGAATTAAGATCCTCGATCTCAGCATCAGACAACGGCAGGAAAGTTATGATAAATACACCATTCTTTAATTCAAATTTTTCAATAGCAATATGGTTATCGACAAACTCCTGAAGACTTTCCTGGATTAGCTGCAGATTCTTCTTTTTGTTCTTCAGCTTGAATCTTACAATCTTCTGGAAGTATGTATAACTGTATTCATTAACTCTTGTTTCCTGATTAGCAATCTGTTCACGCTTTATCGCATAGCATATAATCTTTGAAAGGTTATTATCAAGAACATCATAAGAAGCAGAAGTAATTGAGATAAGCTTCTTCTGAATAATTGCGTTGCTTAGGATCTCCCCAAATTGTGCTATGGCATATGGACGCTCAGCATCTTCTTTAATTACAATATTATCAAACAAGTTGAAATATATCTTACTGCCTTCAGCTTCATAAGAGAAGTTATACTCTACCAGTTTACGGCATGAGTTACTTATCTTGTTAAGAACATTCTTACCTACATGATAATCAACGACCTCTTTACCCAGAGTATTTAGATCGACAACAACAGATTTCTCCTTAGAGAACTCCTGCATGTTAATATTAGATATAAATGCATTAACTAGCTTAAGGTCGTCAGTATCCATAGACTTAGGTGGTGTCAGTTTACCATTATCTACAGTGACCTCTAACAATTCATCTCCATCATCGTCAGTGATAATTTCCTTTAACAAATTATTGGAAGCTGTTTCCATCATCAGAGTAAAAGAAGATGGGCTGAATAATGGTTTATCTACAAGGTCAACTGGATACATTCTCAGGTAAGAATCAATGTTACCAGCCAGCTCACTTTCAATATACTTCCATGCACTTATAATTAAATCATTCTTAAGAGAATTATATATTGAATTATTAGTGAAAGAGTAGAGTCCGGGAAAATCAATCAAAAGACTTCCGGAATCATTCTTCCATTCATTAGCAGCTTCTTTTTTATCTTTGATAATATCATCAAGTTCTTTATCTCCATAAAGTTTAGCATACTCGTCAGGTCTTAATGACCTGGCCAGAGAAATAAAACTAGCAAGAGGATGTTTGGGATCATCCAGATTCATATTATCAATATCGTTATTGTATGCCTTATACCATCTGGCACGTTTCTGAAGACGCGACTTTTTTATCTTGTTTATAATTGGCATTAAATCTTCACGGCTCGTCTTGCCTTCAAGATACTCCATCAGTGTTTCGTCTATAAGCTCTGCAGCATTATCAGTAGGAAAGTTCATAAGATTTTTCTTTTTATTGAAAAATTCAAGAATCGTTGGGTTGATATGCTTTGCGAGTTCTTCTATAAATCGCCTAGAATACTGTTCCATATTAGCTCCTTCAATATAAATATAAATACATTATACGGACTTTCGACATAAAAAGCAAATGTGAACTGAGTTCAGTCAGGAAGCTTTTCTTAATTATTATGGGTTTTGTTTTATTTTATTTTGCTTTTTTTGTGGAGGGATGGTATAATTTGTTTGTGATTAGACATATGTCGTGTAAAGTAAGTATTTATCTAAACCTCAGTAATTATGCAGTATTCAGCATATAATCATTTTTTTTAATCCAAAAATTAATCCATAAATAACTATAAAAACCTATAAATTTGCATAGAAATTTGGTATCAAAAATGGTATCATCAAGCATTTAAACATTAAATTAGTAGAAATATTATATTAATTTATTTACTCTGTTTTTGTCTACATTTTAAATTTGAAAATGATTTGTGTGATTAAAATATACGAAGTCCATATGTCGTCAAACAAAAAAAGATAATTCATCTGTCATATATAAAATGTAGAAAATAAAATAAAATCAAATCATTAAATTAGTATAGAAGATGGCATACTTTACAGAATCTCATATGTCGTCAACATATAAGGGAGCTAGATTATGTACAATAAAATATATTCAATATGGATTAAATTTATAATTATAATAGCAATTATATTATTTATTCTATTTTTAACAGGCAAAGGCTGCAATAAAATAAACAAAAAATTTGAGCAGTCGTTTAATCAGGGAGTAGAAGACTGGGCCAAAGAGCAGATGATGCAGGATACAGATGATAACAACAGTAATAATAATGATGATAATTCAATAATTTATGATAATGCACCAAAGCAATTAATCGGGTTATGGAATAATGTAACAGACAATAATAAATATATAGAAATAAATGATGAATCAATAATAATTATAGATAAGTCAAATGGGAAAGAAAAAATAGACAATATTGTAAGTTATAAAATAAAGGGTGATACCATAATAACAGATAATATTATTCAGTATAAATTTAATATTAGCTCAGATAATACATTAACATTGGACTTTCAGGGAGTAAATACAATAGATTATATTAACAAAGATATAATAGGGACAGAAGGCGAATATGCTTTTATAAAAATTAATCATTAAAGAAATAATTCATATATAATAAATGGGGTGAAGGATAAAATCTTTCGCCTTTTTTTTTCTGTCATATTTTTTCTATCAAAATTTTAAAGGAGAAACAATATGATAGAAAGAGAGATAATATGGAATTATGAAAACAAAGATAATCCAGAAGATAAACATAATTATGTACTTATAAATAATGATTTTTACATATGTCCGAAATGTAATAAAATTAACCCAAGGAAAGAATCATGCGATTGCAATAAAAGCGCAAATTTAAACTTAAGTGATTATACTCATGTTAATTTAAACTCATATAGTAAAGGAGTCCATATTGGGGAAGTTTTAAATACTATAGTTATCAGTTATAACCCTGACAAGCAAATAATCAGGTTAAGAACAAATATTATTAAATATGTCGGATATGTAAATAAAAGAGCAAAGAAAACAAGCAGATATGAAACAATTTCATTTGATTTATTAAAAAGACGGGTATTATATTTTGACAATAATAAAATAAGAAATATTACATTAAAATTTATTAATGCATGGTATCCAAGCTTTTTATATGAAATAATTAATTTTCTTTTATTCAAGGATCATTGTATACAGTCATCTTGCATAGAAAAGTATTCTGAAAAATTATTAAGTTTTATTGATAGAATATTAAAAACTGAAAATAAAAATATTAAAAAAGCAATTAAAAAATTATACTTAGCTGCATCAGGCATATATCTTGATGATGATACAAGTGTACCGGTACGTGACATAATTCAAATATATACTACATACAATCCGAATCTGACAAGATATTTAAGAGTAAAAGATTGCATAACAGAAGAAGATATAGATGAGTTTCATAATATGATAGCAAGGAAATGTGTTAATCCATATAATAAATCACAGCAGATGCCAGAAATAGTAATGGGACTATTACAAACAGAAAATTCTAAGATTTATAGAGTAAATAAAAAAGAATTTTTAAAGTATATATCTAAAAAAACGCCGGAATTTATTGAGGAATTCACTAAAATATGCACATATCATAGAAAATATAATCATACAGGTATATATGAATATAAAGAATTATTTGATATATTAATTAATAGCTTCCCAATCGAATTAGCTGAACATTATATGGATTTATATACGCCATTAAAATACACCGAGCATGATTATAACCTTATTATGAGTCCATATATATTAAAATTTATAATTAATAAATGTAAAATACCTGATAAGGATGATCCAGATTTCTTAATTAAGATATTTAAAAGAAATAAATGTCCTATGACAAAAGAAAACGTAAAATTATTTATGAAAAATCCATTGTATTTGTATGTTTATAAAGTTTTAACCGAATGCGGGTTCAAAGACGTAAATCATATAAAGAATATTTATAATAAATTTTACGAATCAAATAATTCTTTTAATATTGAAGAATTAGAAAATTGCATTATAAATCATTTTCACACAATGATAAGTAAAAAAAGTGAAAACATTTTTGCAAGAGATTTAATAAATACTAAGCTTAGTAATTCAGCTATTATAGATATATTTGAAATGCTTGAAGAAGCAGAAAACATTTTAAATGAAAATGAATTGATTGCACGGAATGGTAAATCAATATATAAATTGACATTAAAAGAAATGCATGATGAGCTTATTTTTATCTCAGAAAAGATTAAAAACATCAATATTAATTTAGAAAGTAAATACAGTAAAACAGATAGACTTCTTAATGATACAATTAATATTGATAATGATTCATTTGAGGTAACTCTTGTAAAAGATACAGATGAAATGATTAAAATTGGACAACAGTTAGGAATCTGTGTAGGAACAGCATATAGAAATAAAGCAATTAATAGGGCATGTTTAATTGCAGGCTTAAAGCAGGGCAATAATTATGTTGGCTGCATTGAATTATCATCAGATGCCAAATCAATTAATCAGGTTAAAGGCTATCATAATTGTTATTTACATGGTAATGCATGTAAGAGTATAAAGGTATGGAAAGAAAATCACAAATTAAATGTAACCACAGATGATTATGAAAATATGTCTGAAGATAATAATGTAATAAAATATGCATATGGAAACAGAGATTTTCAACAAGCTGATTTAGATATGTTAATTGACGATCCTTTTCAAATTGCTTTCTAATAATATTTTAAATAACTTAATATTCAATTAAACTCCCGGCTAATAACTGGGAGTTTTTTTATTTTAAAAATAATTTTTCTGTCATATTTTTTCTATCAAAATTTTAAAGGAGAAATATTATGATAGAAACACACATGTTAATAGAAGAAGAAATTAAAAAAAATCCAGTTTATTCAGATTTAGTTATAATAATGGATCAGAAGAAAAAAGTGAACGGAAAAAATGTTTATAGTTTTCATAATTTCACAACAGGAGACAATTATAACACATTCAATGAAATACCTGTAACAAAAGATAAAAGATATTTAGTGATATTAAAGTATATAAAAATTTCTGATATTGATAATGAAGCTTATGCAAAGCATACAGACAATATGTCATTGGCCTCAGGGAACTGTTCTACAAGACATTACTGTGATTTTAATACTGTAACAATAGAGAATAAAAAATATTTAATATTGTATGGAATAACTATTAATACTACAACAGTAAAGGAACAGAACGAAATAAGAATACCAGTTATAAATGAATATTATTATGTGGATGAAAATAAAGAATTATATAATTTTTATGGCGAACACTGTACAGCAGTAAATAATCCAGATAAAAATAATGCAAGTATTATAAACAGGCTATTACGCAAACAGATACTATGTGAAAGTTATCTGGAATATAACCAAAGAAAATTTACAAAAGCAGTAAAAGAAATGGGATGGCTTGTATATAGTACTTCAGGATTAACATATAATTTAATGGAACATTTCTGGCAATTAGGATATCTGCTTACATATAAGGAACCATTAATACGAAATACAAAGTCTCAGGCACAAATTGAAAGGTTCTTAAATACGCCATTTAAAAAATATGTATATAACAAATCTGATTGTAATAATATTGAAGATTCAAATTCTTCAAACAATTATTTAGATATTGAAGCTGTTGAAGGGGATACATCTGTTTCCTGTATAAGAGTATATGGACATAAAGATGATTACACTAAGGAAATAATAAGGGTTTATATTGAAAACGGGAAATTATATGCATGTAAGAAAACTAATACTGGTAAATGGTTGGCAAAGTCATTAAAAAAAGAATGTATTAATGCATATATAAGAAATGCAGATGTAAATGTAATAAATAAACTGCCATTTAAGTACATTTTCAAAGCTGCAAGAAAATATAAAGGAGAACTAGGAGGCTGGCTTTTTGTAGAAATGCTTAAGAACCCTGATATAGAAAAATTGTTGTCTTATAATCAGATCAATGAATACATAAATGAATATTTACATTTTCAGACTTATAGTATATCTGTTCCATTTAATACAGCATTTGAAAATGAGATTGGTATTATTAATAAAGGTTCTTCAGCAAATGCAATTCTTGGGTTAAATAATGAACAGCTTTTATATGTGCATGAATTAAACAGCGTAATTAATTATAGAAGAGAGGAACTTGAAAAAGAATATGATAAACAGCATACTAAGAACAATTTATTTATTACCAACAAATATATTGCATACAGATATATAGGCCCTGTAAAAAGAATTGTTGGAAGTACAGATATAAGATTTATGGATATTAATTCATTTAAAACCATAATTAACTATCTTGCTGAAATTGATATGTATTGGTGTGAATATGTCCCATTTTATAAGCAAATATTAAAAAGCAATTTTTATAATCCATCAATACCATTTCCTGAATTAGATAGAGAAAAATTTGGTATAAAAATTGATTTAATTATAAGAGAATATAAAGGAGAACCATTACTTACCAAAGCTACAAAAGAAATGATGAATAACAATTATAGAAATTATTATCATGACAGTAAAGCAGCTATATTAATTAAAAATACGCCAGATATGAGATTAATTGAGAAAATATTAAAAGGTTATTGTTCATTAACATCAGTAAATTCACTTATTGCAGCAATAAAGAACGGGATGTTTGAAATATTATATGACAACTGTTACTTGCAGAATGATTTTTCAAATTATATATATGCAAGCAACTATATAAGCGATTATTATTCTGTAATCAACATGGCATATTTAATCATGAAAGAATCAGGCACAAAACAGGACATAAAAATATCCAATATAAATGATATTAAGATACTTCATGATGACATTTATCCGGTTTACAATTATTATATGCAGGAAATTTATAAAAAAACTCACGAAAAAGATATGGAGGAAGCAATAAATAAATGGGATAAGCTTAAAAATGTATGGAACAAATACACATATTCTGATAAAGAATACACAGTTATATACCCAGAAACACCTGCAGATTTATCTGCAGAAGGATCTGCACTTGCCCATTGTGTGGGTGGATATGTTAATCAAGTAGCAGCACATCAGACAAATATCTTTTTTATCCGTAAGAATATAGCATTAGATAAGCCATTGTTTACTGTTGAATTAAGCAATAAAGGTGTAATAGAACAGATACACGGATATGGTAATTCAAATATTATAGATACAAAAGTTAAAGAATGTGAGCCACATATAAATCAATTTGTAAGTGACTGGATAACAGCCAGAAATCTCACTACATCAGATTATTGCAAAGTAAGATAAATACAACATAAAAACTAAATATCAATCATTTTAACGGATCAGCATTAACTCAAGGTTATTGAGAATTAACTGATCCGTTTTTTTTCTGTCATATACACACTATAAATAAAAATAAAGGAGAATTTTAGTTTATGTTAAATAAAAAAGATTTTTTAGGTATGATAGCAGTAAGATTTTTAAAAAGATTCAATGATATTTGTGCAGTAGATATAAGCAAAGAAAACTCATTCAGATTAAAACTTGCTTCTGGCAGATCTACATTTATTAATTGTAATTTTGACAGTATATATAGTGATTATGTTAAAGGAATAAGTATTGACTATATATTTAATAAGCTGCTCAAATGTATTAACGCAGAGAAACTTGGAAATAGGTTTCAGGATATAATAGGTGATACAGTAGACAAAAATAATATATTAAAGAGTGTAGTATTGTATCCAGCGAACAAAGAAAATGTAAAAGGAAACTCTATTTATAACGAATATGGCATGTATTCAATAACAAGAGGAAATATTACTTTTCTGCCTAAATTATACAACAATGCCAGTTCACAAATACCTATAACTAAAGATATGTGTGATAAGCTAGGTATAAGCAGAGAAGAACTTCTTATTGCAGCAGTTGAGAATACTGAGAATGCAGAATATCATATCGTAGAATTTAAAGACATACTTGAGAATATAGGAATTCCTTGTCCGGATATTCCGATGTATGCAGTAGTAAGTAATAGTATAAAAACTCCTGCATTATTTGCCTCAGGAAAAGCATTAAACGATATAGCAAACAGAATCCAGGATGATTATTGGATACTTCCAAGCAGTACAGAGGAATTTTTCATTCTTCCAAAAGAACAGATGAATATAAAAGACAGAAATGATTTATTAAACCTTGCAAATATAATAAAGAAAGCCAATATAGAAGGTGCAGCCAGAAAAGAAGGAATTTTCTTGTCTGATGAGTTATATCAGTATGACAGAAACAAAGGATTGAGTATAGCACTTTAAATCAATGGGATTTAAGAAAGTTACTTACATATTAAAAACATGCAACATAGAAACTACAACCGACAAAAGTTGGTTGTAAGTAGTTCATTTAAAGGAGAAATATAATGCCAAATATTAAAAGAGAAACAGAAAAAGAAAGTATTAAGATATGGATCATTAGTGTAGGTGGATCTGAAATGGATAATTCGACTTACAGCAAAATTGTGAGAGGCACAGAAAAAGATGTGAAAGAGTATCTGTATAAATTAGTAAGTGAGGATAGAGATAATGTAAAATCTAATGCAAGAGAGGATATTTGGGACTATGGTACGGAATCTGTAGAAGATATTTGTTTAAATGCATATAATACAAATGAATTATATGCATATGGCTGTTATGACGGATTCCATATAGATTATGTTGCCAGACCTTATGATGGAATAGTAGAGAATCTGGTTAACGATAAGTATGATTGTAAACTTATTCTATCTGCGTTTTTGAGATCTGAGTCTTAATCATTTTTTAATACTAAATACTATTATCAATTTAATACTTGTAATTCAAATCCGGTAGTTTAAAAGCTGCCGGATTTTTCTGTCATATTATATATGTAATTATCATCAGAAGAAAAATATACAGGAAAAACAACTATTGAAATACCATATTCTATAATTAATAGTATTTATGCTGAAAAAATATATGATATTTCTTTAATAAAAAATAAAGATTTATCTGAAATTTTTAATTCATTATTTGAAAATGAATTTATCACATTAAAATCAGGAACGGGCACAGTACTTACGATACATAAAACTGTCGCAGGAAAGAAATGCTTATGCAAAATACCGGATGAAATCGCACCATATGGTATTACTCCAAAGAATACTTCACAGCGATTTGCATTAACAGCACTTATGGCTCCAGTAGATGAAATTCCTTTAGTTATTTTGTCAGGAGCAGCAGGAACAGCAAAGACATTCCTTTCACTTGCAGCAGGACTTGATCAGACAAATGCCGGAGTTTACAATAAAGTGCTTATTTCTCGAAATAATATAACCTTAGATGATGATTTTGGATATTTACCTGGAGAAATGGAAGATAAAATGCGTCCATTGCTTGCACCATTTTATGACAATTTGGAAAGCCTTATACGAGGAAAAGATTCAGATGAATCCAATGAAAATATCCAGATGCAGATAGATGATTATTTTGCAACAGGAACAGTTGCAGTATGTCCACTTGCGTATATGCGTGGAAGGAGCATAACAGGAAGTTTTCTTATTGTAGATGAGGCACAAAATGCTTCCAGAAGTCAGATGCGGGATATCATAACAAGAGTTGGAAAAGGAACCAAGCTAGTTATTTGTGGAGATCCTACACAAATAGATAATCCAAAGCTTGATAAATGCAATAACGGTCTTATATATGCTGCAGAAATGATGAAAGGCAGTCCTAAATGTGCGCAAATTATGTTTAATGCTTCAGATAGTGTAAGGAGCAGTCTTGCAACAGAAGCACTTAAAAGACTTAAAATTTAATAATTATATACAAAGGAAGGTACTCTTAAGGGCAATAACATTACTCTTAGGAGTATCTTTTTTTGACACTCCCCATGTCTAAAGCTAGGGACTTTACGGCAAATTGAGGGTAATATCAAATAATATCGGCAAAAATCCGAAGCTTTAAGTTACATACCTATGGTTTGTTGGGATAAACCAATTTTTGTGTCAAAAAAAATATTATATTTTCTGTCATATTAAAAATAAAATACAGGAATTTTAAAGTATAAATTGAAGTAAGAAAGGTCTTTAACCATGAAAGATTATAATATAATAAACATTGAATTAATAAAACAAATACAAACAGGTAATAAAGAAGCCTGGGAAGAATTGATAAAAAATAATATAGGAATAATTAACAAAAGAGTAAATTATTTTAATGAGCGTACCAAATATCTTACACCTGAAGATTTATTCCAGGAAGCAGCAATTGGATTATATCGGGCAGCCATAAGATATGACTTAAGCAGGGATAATACTTTTCTTACATATGCTCTTTATTATATAGACCAGGCAATAATGCATAAAATACGAAACTTTGATAATTTAATAAGAATTCCAGTTAATATTCAATCTGCGTATATGAAATATTTTTCATGTGATCCGACAGGAAGTAAATCAATTAAAGATAAATGTAAGGAAAAAAACTGGGATGAAAAAGAATTACGATATTTTTTAACAATGTACAGAATACCTCTATCATTGGACAAAATTACCGAAAATTCTGAAGATACTAACATGTCATTATATGAATTAATAAAAGACGATAGCAGTCCTGAAATAGAAGACATAATGGTTACACGCAATTTAAAACAGATTGTAGAGAAATGTGTAAAAGATTGTCTGACAGAAAAAGAAATGTATGTAATCAAAAGCAGATACGAAGATGATCTTACATTAGAAGAAACAGGAAAAGCACTTGGAGTAACAAGAGAAAGAGTAAGACAGATTGAAGTCAAAGCTATTCGTAAATTAAGAATCAGAATGTACAGAAAAACATCAATCAGAGGAGAAATACCTACACTTATAAGAGAATAACAAAATTACATATACAAAGTGTAAAGGAGATTATTATTTGTCAACTACCCATCACCTAAAGGCAGTGGTTTTCCGTCTATGGCAAACGAAAGGATTTTATTTATGAAGAACTAAAATCGTATTATGCTAAATTTAATGATGAACAGTATATAGAAGAATTAAATGATTTTCTTCAGGCAAGGCAACAATATCTAAAAAACAACAGTTCTAGTAATTGTATTACAATGTTGCTTGCATTTGATAAGATATATGTAAGCACAAAGAGCCTTTGGACAAATGGAATTATAAGTGAAAATGATTTCTGGATGCTTAAAGACGAATTGCAAGATGTAGAAAGAAAGTAATGATTTTATTTAATTTTTTTATTTTTCAATTATTCTTATTATTCAATTTAGAAAAAAAGTATAAATTAACATAAAAATTATTATACAAATAAAAACTATAATTTAAGCAAAAATAGGATAGGAATTAACCTACCCTATTTTTAATATTATATTTAAATTAAATTGAGTAAATATTAAGAAAATATATGTTATCCAAAATTAATTGGAAGATTATTTAAAATATTTCCTATATTAGTAATAAATTTTATAACAAATAAAATACATAATAAAGGAGTATAATTTGTTGGCAGAAGTAAAATAGTTATTACTTTCTTTAATAAAGTACTACACCAGCAAATAGGAAGAATAATCCCTAATATCATAGAAATTAATATAAAAAAAATTCCAATATACAAAGGGAAAATAGTACTTGATGATTTAACTTTAAATATAGAATCAAGTAAATAACATATTAAAAAACCAAATATTTGAATTCCGACAGTAATTGAAAAAATTTTTAAATATGTTTTCATAATTATCCTCCTAGAATTTTATTATGATAATGGCGTTATCTTGAATAATATCCCTTTAAATATGAAATTAATTTAATAATACTTTATTTTTAAATAAATATCTACATAAATTCATTTTTTTTATATGAGTTTTCACATTGTTGTCTGTCATATTAATAACAGAAAAATAATGACTTAACAAGGAGAAGAAATATGCTCAATTATTTTAAAAATTTATTTAAGAGTAACAGCAAGGCCATCAATAATTCCCCAAATAATTCCAATAATCATACCATTAATGAAAATACAGATTACCCAGGACCATGTGCAGCTTTTTTATCCGGGGAAGAAAATTGCTGTGGCACAATCATAAGATTTACTGAGTTTTCAGATGATCAATTAGAAAACAGCCATTCATGGATTCAGTATGCCTTTCCTCTGCAGGAGCCAAGTGAATATAATTCTAAAGCGCCTGTATTAACAGATGAGGAAATTAAATGGATTAAGAGTGAAACTGGAGAAAGAGCCAGAATTAATTTACGATTAATGTATTTAAGAATATTAAGATTTTACGGGTTTGAATATAAGCCATCATTAGAAGAGGTAAGCTTAATACCATCAGATAATTTTGATGAAAGAAGCAAAGTCTGGCTGACACCTTTCAATCATAATTATAAGAGACTTACAAGGATACTTAAATGTCTTACATTATGTGGTATGGGGAATTATTCAAAGGAATTATTTGATGTATTAAAGAAACTATATCAGGATCATGAAAATATAATAGGAGATAAGACTTTTGATTACTGGAAACAGGCTGTTGAGATAGGGCTACCGTAATCCCACTGGCTTTAGACAATAGGCAGTTCACTCACAGAGTAATAGAATATATTAATAAGCATTACATAGCTGGCTGAAATATCAGTCGGCTATTTTTTAATTTCTGTCATATATAAATTATCAAAAAAATAAAGGAGAAAATACTATGATGAACGCAAATGAAATAGCAGAAGCATGGAAAGAAATTGTGAAAATATACAATGAAACAAAGGAAATTGCACCGCCTAAAGGAACTCTGTGCGACATAATTCATAAGTTTGGTATCAAGAAAACAGAAGAAGTATTCGCCACAATAGCAGCTATCAAAAAGTATGATGGTAGAATTTATGGAAAGAATAGGGACTATATGAACAGTATTCCAGTTGATTCACAGATTATAGAATGGAGAAGTGGAAACCCTGTTATATATGCAGGACTTGATGATATTCATACTGTTCATATCAATCAGTTAATAACAGAACTTAGAAAATTGGACAAATAAGGTGTCCTTAGAAAGAAAAATAATGATAAATTGGAGGAAATTCTAATGGATATTACACGAGAAAGCATTTTAGGTGTTGGTATGGCAGGCAGTATGGTTGGTTTAAAATGGTTAAGACCGAACACACCATATACAAATGACAAAAAAGAAAAGATGATTGACTGCGTTGAATTTGAAATTAACCATAAAGGAATTGAAAAATTAGAAGCAAATATAAAAACAAAAAGTGAATATGTTATGTGCTTTGTACACTTCAATTCTGGAACAAATAATGTAGACAATATATATCTTGAAGTTTGGGATGAAGAAGGAACCACTGATGATCCAATTAATTCAGACATCCTTAATAATGAAGAAAGAGAAATTATTATCAAGTATGCTATTGAGGAATTGGAAAAAAGCAGATCAAACTAAATTTATTCTATCATATAAAAATATCAAAATTATAAAGGAGAATGTTGTATGAAAAAGTATGTAGTAATTTGTTATGCAGTACACAAAAAGGAAATCGCAAGTCATGATGCATTTGATAACGAGGATGATGCTTATGCATTTCTTGAAAAGGATGCACAGAATACCTATGAAGAAGAAATGAACAACGCAAGCGAAGAAGATAGGGATTCGATTGATTTTACAATAAGTGATGATGGTTCAGCATATCTTTCATCTTATGATGGAGAATATGAATGGACTTGGGAAGTTATTGAGGTGTAAGAAATTCGCATTTACTTTGGAAAGGCAGGTAATATGTATAGATTAGATTATTATGATAAAGACAGCAATCATAAAGAAATTCATGGATTCAAAACGCCAAAAGAAGCTGAGTGCTATATGAAAAATCATCCAGAAGAAAGTTTTGGTGAGTATCCATTAATTCTAACTGATAGTGAAAATAATGTGTAAAAATTTTAAAGGAGATAATACTATGTTCAATAACTATGATACTACAAATGAAATTATTCTTGAAGAAACACAAAAAGCAGCCTATGAAGAACAGTGCTTGTATGATTTTATTCATCAGGAACAGCCAAACGAAGATTATTTTGAAGGTATAAATGACTATATAGAAGAAACAATGAGTATTTGAAATTCGCATTTCTTTAGAAGATTGGAGGAAACTATGTTTAAATTATCATCTATAAAAGTCGGAATGAAATATCAGAATGTAAGAAATGAAATTATTAAATCAAATAATTTAGTTATGAGTTGTTTGCCGGCTTTTTGTAATAGCAATTATGATGTAGCAGAAAATCTTAATACAAAAGAGAAAGTCTATGTGTTAAGGGATTATGATACAGGAATTATTACAGATGTTACAACAGATTATTATAAAGCAGTCAACGCTGAAACGGCACAGAGAAATATATCTGAAATTCTTTATAATAACGGATATTGATTGGAGAAAATTTTATGGTACAAACAATAAAAATTTCAAATGCAGAAATGAATTTAATTAACGATTTACTTAATCTTACAGGAGATGAAATTTATCAGAAATATGGATATAAGCGAGACGAAACAATTACGCACACCGCAAAATTTCCAAACGGAATTGAAGCAGATATTAAGTTAGTAATTTGCGAAGAAGAAGCTCCATATACAGAAGGTGTATTATTCCATAATGGATTCGAATTGACATGCACAGAACCAGATTGTACATATGATGGTGAATGGAGCTTTGAACATAATGGAATTGAATACACTGTTCTCGTGGAAATAGAAAATTGATGAGACTAATATTTCAAGTAAATCGAATTTCTTTAGAAAGGATAATATGAATGGAAATAGATTTTAATGATTTTGATGTACAAGATGATATTATCAAAACAGGGAATGGAAATTGTGGATATATGATGTTTCCTAATTTATGTGGATGTAATCCTGGGCCAAATGGCGGATATGAATATTGTAATAAAAAAAATGCCCACTTAAAAATAATGATTAAACTTAAATAGAAAGGATACATATACTTATGAAGCAGATTATTAAATTCATTGATGCAAATATCGATGGTTGCGGTACAAATGTGGAATCCATGGTTCAGGTTGAAGGTAAACAGGAATTAACGAATGGAGTGATTCAGAGAACGAAAGATGCTATTGAAAAATACAAGAAGGAAAATTATGGAGAATATGATACTGATAGCATTATTGATGTAGCATGTAAACATTTAGAAACTGAAGGTTATATGTGCGACTATATTTCAGAAGATGCAACTATAGAATTTTAAACAACACAATTCATAATCATAAGGCAGTTAGTAATTAATTTTTCTAGCTGCCTATTTAATTTAAAGGAGAACATCTAATGATTAAAATTAAAAACGAATATAAGGCAGACAATGGAAAACAGTTTATATTACAGATAGTACCAAGAAAAGAAGAACATGCAACATTAGCAACATATGAAAACGGACACATATTTGGCAATTATGTACCGTGCAGTTATATAGATAGTGGTTTTGTAATTGAAACAAATATTCCTGGATGGACAAAACTTAAAGGATATGAAGTTGTTTATTATAATGGAAACAGCAGAATTTCTGCAGGTAATCCACAAATTTTTCCAACTCATAAAATGGCTGAATTATATAAGAAGCATTATGAATCATATGAATGGTTCAATAATGAATTATTCATTGAGGAAGTGGAATATGAAGGAGTTCCTTTAAGCAAATGTAAAACATATAATGGAAAAGAAGTAATTGATAAAGAACATTTTGTTAGTCTTGCTGCATGTGAAATTGGGGATTATTTTACGGAAGAAATAGTGAACGATTTCATGAATATGATGCCTCCTGTATGTATGAGAAGCGATTGTTCTCAGATTGGCGAACCTGCAGCACATAAAATGAATGATGAAGGCATATGTAAAGCAACATATGCAACATTTAAACGTATTGCTGAAGATATCTGGGAATATTGTGGAGAATGCTTTAGAGGCGAAAATGTTAACGTATAATAGATAATTAAAAACAAAAGGAGACCAGTTATGACAAAGAATTAGATAAAAACTATACTGTATCATCTTACAATGAAGGTACATGTGAACAAATAGACTATTACATTAACGAAAATAATGACTATAGTTGATTTATAACGAATTATGCGTTGTAATATACTATATACAAGCAAGGAGGTCTTACTATGAGTTATATAGAAATTATAAAGTTTAAAGAAGATAAAACCCATGAATTAGCAGGAAAAGTTCAAAATGCATCCAGACACTATCAAGTTATATGGAATTATTTTGCAAAAAAATATTTAGATTTGGAATATTTTAATGTTCACAGTGATTGTGTGGAACAACAGAAGCTTTGGGAGCTTTTTGAAGATGAACGACTTACAATGAATGAACGAATTATTCTCGGGTCTACTTATGATTATGTATTAGTAAAGAAAGAAGATATTCCTTTAGTGATTGATGCATTTAAGTCTTTTAAAAATGAATCAAATCTATTAGAAGAAACTGGTATTTTATCTAGCCTTTTGAATGATAAAACTTGTGTTGCGATTGGGTGGCAATCAAGTATAACTGATATGTGGGATAATTATGATATATTTACTGAAAAAAAGCATTGGTCTTTATTAGATGAAATAAATGCCATACAAAAAGTTATCAATGATGAAAAGGATGTGGAATACGATGCCTAGACCAAAGAAAGATAGACGTTATTTGAACTTATATCTCGACAGAACACTACATGAGGAATTTGAGCAATTCTGTGAAAGTCTCGGACAAACCAAGACAGTTGCTGCTGAAAGAGCTTTTCGGATGTACATGGATACCATGAAGCAAAATCCAGAACAGATAATGAAAGAAAGGAGAAGTGATTGATGGGTGCTGATATCTGGATGTTTATAGAACACAAGAATCCTGCGATAAACAAATGGAATCTGGTGAAAAACTCTAAATGGAGCCATAATATGGTTCCGATTGATAGAAATAATGGTTTATTTCATATTTTGTGTGGTTATAACAAGAACGATTTTAATGAATTTTCCGTGATTTGCGAATGTAAAGGTTTACCTTTAGATATAGATAAAGAAACTGCATTTTGGTTAGAAGATTTAGCTTTTACGTCATACTTATCGTTAGAGGAAATACAAAATTTTGACTGGGATAAGGAAGTATACTATTTTGAGGAAGATTGCAAGCATTCGGAAATCGCTTGTGAATTTTATACTGAAATTATTCCTTATATGCGTTCAGTCGATGCCAATTGTCAAAATGTACGTATTGTATTTGGATTAAGTTTATAAAAAAGACTGGATTTTACAATATATGACAATCTATTCTCCATTCTATGTGACTATCTTCAAATCTTTACATAGAAAGGAAATATATTTATGAAAAATTATAACGAAATTGACATGAGACAGACTTCACATGCAGAGGTTGATGAACAGGAAATTGATGGAATGAACTTATATTGTCTTATCGGCATGATATGTTCAATCTTAGGGACTTTAATAATGCTTGTTCTTCACTTTGTGCTCGGTTTGTGCATTGGAATAGCGGGTATCACAACTAAGTAAAAGTAATATTTAAAAATTTGATAAACAATTAAAACTGACTATTTTTTAGTCAGTTTTTTTTCTGTCATATATAAGATAAATAAATTTAAAGGAGAAGAAATAATGGAAAATATGGTTATTAACAACATAGCATTAACTAAACACAATGATAAATATACACTTAAGGTATATTTTAAGCCTGAAACAATTGATGCATCATATGTATCATTTTTCAGATCAATGGATACTGATTATACAGGTATATTTTATACTGCTCTTTCAATGAAAAAGAATGGTGCAATAAATAAATATATCCTTTTGTCAGAACCTCAATGGTTATTTTATGTATCATCAAATGATTGTGTTTTTTATTTACCGGCTCTTTTCACAAATAATAACATTTATTTGGAATGTATAAAATTTGTAAAAGAATATGAAGAAAATAAAAACAAGCTGCATTCAAAGGTTAATAGTGCTAAAAAAAATATTGAAAATACAAAATTACCTCAGGAAGATGATACTTTAGACTCAATAATACATATTGAATTCATTAAAGATAATAATGCCGGGAATTATTTAAGATGTTTTTTGAATGAAAACTTTATTCCGGAAGTTCTTAAAATTAAGCTAAAGGCAATAGATAATAATTACACAGGCATATTTTTCACAGATATATTTATTTCAGGCATATTTTTGGATGCAACTGATAAAGTCTATTACAGATCTAGCGTTTGTGATGTAGAATGTACAAATGCTTTTAGCAGTCAAGAATTAAAAATGATACAGAAAGAATGTATCAAGAAATTCAATACTACTGAAGTTGATATACGCAATCTTATTACAGAAGCGTATAAATCAAAAGATGTTAATGGCTTAAGTGAAAAAGAAAATAACAATTCAAGAGATATAGTTAGTAAAGATTGTAATTATAATTTAGGTTCAGAGGCAGCAGTTGATAAGGCAAAGGAATTAACTTTAAGTACTCCAAATGGCGTAATAAGAGACGCAGACACAATTCTTGAAGATTATCTGGATAATAGAGAAACTGAAATCTCAGGCATTGCAGAAGAAGTATTTGGTATATACAAGAATACAACTGACAAGGAATCCGTAAAGGCAATGTTCGAAGCATTAGTTGGTACATCATTTGATAACTATGTAGAAGATTGTATTAAGAATACAACTAAAAAAAGGAAATAACAGAAAATAAGATAAATAAAACACCAAAGCCGAAAGATGATTGGGTAATGGCTAGGTAAAGAAAAGGAGATAATTATGGAAGATAAATACTTATCCAAAGCAAAGAGGATTGACAATGGAGATTGGCTTGTTGGCTATATTGTAAAATATGGGTATACAGGAAAAGAAAAATATTATATAGTTCCAAGCTATGCTTCTGATTTATATGCTATTGAAATAGACCCATCCACAATCTGCCGAAACATAGGCTTGAAAGATAAGAATGATAATCTGATTTGGGAGAATGATATTATTCATAAACCATTCTATACAGATTATGACGCTTATGCTAATTCAGAAGCATATACTGGGCGTATTCAATATGAAGATGGCGGTTGGTCTGTAGAAATTACAAAGCCTGATGGAAATGTATGCGTATCCCCTATTATTGAGATGATTGCTTATTCAAAAGATATAGAATATTGTGAAGTTATTGGTAACATATTTGATAATCCTGAGTTAAATAAAAGAGAAATTTGATGAACAGATATTTAATGATAAGGTTATCAATCACAGATATCCTAATAAATCATATCAGACTGTATGAATGATAATTAAACATTCATAAAGAATCGGTAGGAATTATTCTTACCGATTTTTTTAATATCTTTAAATATTAACATTAATAAAGTACAATAATCATGTAAAATATTTATTAAAAATTTCTGTCATATTCTATAACAGAATATATTTGGAAAGGAAATTGATAAATGCCAAATATAAATGAACTGCATATTTTTCTGGATATAGATGGGGTATTAAACAGAAAATCTGATTGGACCAATAAATTTACATTCAATGAAACATGTCTTAATAATTTTGTCAAATTGTTAACAGATCTAAAGGAACAATATAATTGTTTATTAAAGATAATCCTGACCTCTACATGGAGAACCGGATATCAGGAAGGCAATGAAAAAATTTTCAAGCCTTTAACAGATAAATTGAGAGGGATAAATCTAAGAATTAATGGAATAACTCCAATAACTGCAAACAAGACAAGGCAGCAAGAGATAAATTATTATATAAGCAGAAATAATGTCAAACATTATATAATATTGGATGATGATCATTCATTGTTTGAAGATTGTAATGATAAACACTTATATTTTGTCAATTATTGCGATGGTTTAACTAAAAAAGACATTGATAAAATCAAGAAGTTATTTAAAAAGATATAACAAAAAAATATATTAAGATTATACAAATGTACAGCATATCTATTTGGATTGCTATTATTTTTCCGTCATATTATTTTCAATAAAATAATAAAAAGGAGAAAATTATGAGTGGATTATATTTTAAATTTGGAACAATGAATAGTGCAAAGACAGCTAACCTGTTAATGGCAAAGTATAATTACGAATCGCAGGATTTCTATGTTATACTTTTAAAGCCTGATACTGATACCAGAAGCATTGAGGTTAAATCGAGAGTTGGCCTTGAATCAGAGTGTATTGGTATTTCACCAGATGAATCTATTGTTAAAATAATTGAGAAAAAATGTAAAACTAATAATAAAAATATAAACAATACTGTTATTATGGTTGATGAAGCACAATTTCTTACTCCAATGCAGGTAGATGAATTATTTAATTTATCATTTAAGATGGTTGTCATGTGCTATGGGCTTTTAACAGATTTTAAGCGGGAATTGTTTCCTGGCAGCAAAAGATTAATTGAACTTGCAGATTCTATTCAGGAAATCAAAAGTATATGTAAATGCGGCAAACGAGCAGTTGCAAATGCAAGATTTAAGGATAACAAATTTGTATTATCGGGAGAACAGGTGGAAATTGGTGCTGAGGACAAATATAAGGCCTTATGCAAAGAATGTTATCAAAAAGAAGTTGATAATCTTTTAGGGAATATACCTAATAGATAAATAATCCATTGTTAGCGAAAAATAAAAATATAAAATATATCATTTAAAAGAGAAGAGCGAATAGCTTTTCTCTTTTTTTCTGTCATATATAAATTATCAAAAAAATAAAGGAGAATAATATATGAAAAAGTTTATTGTTATTTGTTATGAGGTGCATAATTTAGGTGTCAAGGATTTAAAAGAATTTACAAATAAAGAAGACGCTTTAAAGTATTTGAAAGAAGAAGCAAATAATATGTATGAAATTTGCTGCTCATATTATAAGAAGGAACGCCACTTAGAAAATATGGACGATGCTGTTATGTTAAGTTTTGATTATTTAGGTGAAAATACAGCATATATTACAGATTGTGATGATAAAGTATGGACATGGGAGATAATTGAAGCTTAAGCAAAACATTTTAAAGTTAATATAGAACCAACTTAAAGCACTATACACATAAAAAAACTTTAAAATAACATGAGTAGAAAGGAGAAATCGTTCTTCCCTTTATCTTAAGGTAAGGGATTTTAGCGATAACTTTTGGAAATTATGAAATTAGTATATCCTGCAATATTAACTCCCTGTATAGAAAAAGAGGGGTACACAATAGAAATTCCGGACTTGCCAGGGTGCATTTCTGAAGGCAAAGATATGGCTGATGCAATAGAAATGGGTAAAGATGCTGCGTGTGGCTGGATAATTGATGAACTTGAAAATGGAAATAATGTTCCACAACAATTATTCCCATTTAAAGAACCAGAACTAATAAATTCAAAAAAAATCATTAGTTTACTTGTATTAAATATTGATCAGTATGCAAAAGACCATGGGAATAAATCAGTTAGGAAAAATGTTACTATTCCAGAATATTTGAATTCATATGCAGCAAAAAATAACGTAAATTTATCAAAGCTTTTACAGGAAGCATTGCTAAATTTAATATCAAAAAAATGTAATACAAAGAAAGGCGAACAGATATGTCATTAGATGAAATAAAAGAATTAGACAGACACATATTAACAATAGATGAGTTAGAAAATCTGGAAGCTGAAGAAAATGTTTTAAGAATAGAACATCTGGGATTTTCTGGCTCTAATATGAGTAGTTCATAATGTACATAAAATTAATATAGTTAATTTTTCATAATAAATAATATGAAAAAATATTTTTATTAACTGAGTAATTACGTTTGTATTTACTCAGTTAATTTCATGTAAAAAAAAGAAAAAAAATTTCTGTCATATCTTTGTAAGAAAAATAAATAAGCCAAAAAAAAAGAAAGGATGTAAAAATATGATTATAAGAATTGATTTTAAAGACAATGATTATCAGGAATTAGTTGAAAATTATCTTAAGCTATTCAATTTGAATATCTTATATGATTTATCTGTGCAACTTGATAAAAAAATATCAGTATCATGTATCAAAGCATATGGGAATGCACAGGAAAAGAGTAATTGGATTCTTAATCCTAACATTGATTATAAAGTAACAGCAGATGATTATGACTGGTTAAGAGAAAGAATAAAGACTTCTCTTAAAGAGTATTTATTAAGAAATCCAAGATTAAATGAACTATCAAAGGAATATATAGAAAAACATTTTATAAAAGAGATGGATATTTCATTTCCAAGAGCCTTCTATGATAAATGGGAAAACGGAGAAATAGCTTACTGGTTTTCACATAGTGGAACGACTGTTATTCAGTAAGTAAAGGAATTAATCATATGTATTTTTTTATATTAATACTTTTAGGACTCATATTAATATCAAATGGAGAAAATGAAGACAAAGATAGCAAGATTTTATTGGGAACAATATTAGGATTTACAGGTACATTGCTTGGAGTTATAAGGATAGCAACCTTTTCCCCATTCTGATAAAGAATCGTTCCCGTCATTTTTTATTTCATAAATTTATAAGAAAGGACACAGTATGAAGATTTTGATAGACGAAATGCCTGTATTTGAGCAGGAATGTCCATTTTATGAGGCATATAAAGAAATGTGCAGATGTGATGGGAATAGATGTGAACATATGCACCTGCCAAGTAAAGAAAGATGTAAACAAACCGAATGCAGATGGTTAAAAGAATATAACCGTGAAGAATAATATTTTTTGTAAAAGGAGAAAAATATGACTTGGTATACATTGTTTAATAAGTTAAGGAAAATGACATTTAAAGATGCACAGTCATCAAAGGTATATGCATTATTGGAAAATCCGGCTACAGGTAAGACAGAAAGATTGATGCTTACATTAAAGTATGATGTAAAAGGAAAACCATATTTGATAAAGGAGTAGTTTATGATGAACAAAAACGAAGTAAGAATTGGAGATAAAATCTGGTTTCAGGAAAGCTGGACTGACAGAATAATATACGGAATCGTGACAAAAATTTCAAACAACGGTGTGCGTCTTGATGGTGTAAACCGTGATGATAACAGCTTCATAGGTTCATCTGGTGCAATATGGAATAATATGTACAAGACCAAAGATGATGCAATCAAAGGTGTCCGTGAAAAAGATGACAGACGGGTTGCTGCTATAAGAGCCTATATAAAACGGGCTAAAGAGTTAGGTGTGCTTGACTAGCATATCTGTCGCTAAGACCGAATATTAAGATTAGAATTTGAAAACAAAAACGAAAGGAAGCAATATATATGAGAAATGGTAACAGATTATACACATACAATCAGTCTTTAGATAAAACACAATTTGAAGTGCGTATGCCAAAAATTTATAATGACAAATATCAATCAGAAGTAAAACGTGAAATTGCAAGAATATCTGATAAAATCAAAGTCTTAAAACGTACTGAACGTAAAGCTCATCAAAACGACCAGAAAATATATGAGTTCATGGCTGATTTAGACTTTTGGAAATCAGAAATGGCTAAGTTTGATAATAACCAGACGCACAAGCTACTTAAATCACGCAAATCATATGATGATAAATACCTATATGACTTTACAATAGATTATATCAACAAACAAATACCAATTGATGAATCACACGGCAGATATCCATACATTACAAAAGAAGAAATTGCAAAAGTTCTTAAGTGCAAGCCTTCAGACTTAGATAAGACGTTTATGCGATTAAATCGTGAAGGTATATTATCACAGGCAAAGCACAGAAGAATGCACGATACAGCCAGATACGGCAATCTCGAAGAAACCCTAAGCTGTGATTACGGAAAATCTGACTGGACACCAGATGCGTATGATATCCTGATAAAAGCACCTATATTAACAGCATAATATGTGACATTCTTAAAATAGATGACTGAATTTTACAAAGAGGTATGTAAATAATAATTAAATGTAAAAATAATCAACTATAAATACAAAGAAGAAACTGAAAGAATTGAGAGGTAATCAGAATGAAATGTGACGAGTGTAACAATGCCAATATCTGTTTAGACCATATCGAATTACCTAGCCTTATTGGGTGTACGAGTGGAATACCAGACCATAAAGTACCCACCAACGCTGATAGAATAAGGAATATGTCGGATGAAGAGTTAGCAGATACATTATTTAATAGTTGTCTTGAAACTATGCATATAGATGAGTGTCCTTATGCAGATAATGTAGGAAAGTGCAAGGAATGTATATTTGACTGGCTTCAATCAGAAGCAGAATAGGAGACACAAATGAAACGATATAGCTTATTAAATGAATATGTATTATATAACTGTTTAATTACAGGTTTTATTGAAGCTTTAGAAAGTGTATAAGCCGCTATCCCAGTGTCTCTGTTTTACAGAGCCACTGTTAAGGCTTATATACTTAAGCATTGAAATATTTTTTTAAAAATATTGAAATGAAATCACCGAAGCTTTAGCTTCGTATGATGTTTAACAGGAAGAAAAAAATAAGGAGTAAAAGATATGAATATAGATGAAGTAATACAATTATTCAGGTTTAATAATAAACATGTTGCTGATTTAACAAGTGCAGAACTGATAGAAATATCTGATTTGCTTGAAGAATTAAAAAAATATAAGGCATTAGAAGCAGAAAATAAGCTTATTAAGCTAAATTGTAAAGTGGGAGATACAATATGGTATGTTGAAGAAGATGATGATGATTACCCTATTAAGCTAGAAATAGATGCCATATCAAGAAATGATAATGATACATGGTATTATACTTATGATAATGATAGTAATAGGTATAGATTTATAGACAGTGATTTTGGAGAGACAATTTTCTTTACTAAGGAAGAAGCTGAAATGAAGCTAAAGGAAATAACAAAAAGCCGGAAGAATACTAAAACAAAAACAGAAGATGGCTGGGTAATGGCTAGGTAAAAAGGAGAAGATAATTATGGAAAACAGATATTTATTTAAGGCAAAGCGAGTTGATAACGGAGAATGGGTGCAAGGCTATATTGTAAAATATGGATACACAGGTCGAGAGAAATACTATATAGTTCCGGAATATGCATCTGATTTATATTCTTTTTTAATAGACCCGAACACAATTTGCCGTTGTACAGGCTTAAAAGACGAAAATGGAAAACAGATTTGGGAGAATGATATTCTGCATAATGGAAATTATTTTGTTGTTAAATGGAATGAACCTTGTGCAAGATTTGATATTGTATTAAATAATTCATGCAACATTCCAATAGGGAAATGGGAGCCAATGATTTGTGATTGGAAAACCAACGATTTTAAAGAATATAGAAAAGCCGTTGACTATGAAATTATCGGCAACATTTTTGACAATCCAGAATTGTTAAATAGAGATACAATAAGAACATATTGTAAAGATGGTAATGATTATGAAAGGTAAGTATTATGATAGATAAGGAAAGAGTATTAAATGCATTAGATGATTTTAGAGATGAGTATGGCACATCATTTTCATCTGCTTATATGGAAGAAACAAGTATTATTGAAGATGCCCTTGATATGTATTATGAAAAGCTTAAGGAAGACAATTATTTAGAGAGGTAAGTATGTTTGAAGAAGTTTTTAATAATGAGATAAAACTAAAGGAAGATGAATGTTGTATTGTATTCGATTTTGGATGTTATTATCCATATGAAGATGCAGACCATCTTTTCTTTGATTTTGAATTTGACGGACAGATATTTAATGATAAGGTTATCAATCACAGATATCCTAATAAATCATATCAGACTATTACAAAGAAATACGGCAGGAGATTAAGTAAGGTTGGATATCCATACATTTTCAAACTGGATAATCAGAGGCTTAAAATGCTGCATGTAAAAATAGGACTACAGGCAGAAGGTATTAAAGAGCAGCATATAACACTTAATATTCCAATTGAGACACATATGACAAAGGATAAGCCGGCATGTGCATTAACTTTACATTATTTATTTGATAAAGATAAATTTATTTTTACGAGTGAGGAACGAGCAGAAGAAGGATGGCAGCCTTATGAATGGATTAACTATGACAAAAAGGAAATCGAAGATAAAGGGTTTAATACAGAACATATAACTGTTATGAACCAGATTTGTAAAACAGGAGACCTTGATATTACATATGGAGATATAATAACACCATATGCTTCAAAAATAGATGATTTAATTGTTACATAAAAATCAGCTAATGAAAATAAAAATAAGGAAGGCAATATAACATGAGTAACAGACCTGATATCACAAAGAAATTATCATTATCCTTGGAAAAGCATCTTAATCCTAAGAATGATACACGAATATACATGGCAAAAGAATGTACATTTGATTATGCTACTGGTATAAGTAAGCGTGTAGATTATTGCCAGTTTAAGCCGGTAAATACATCTATATCCGGTATTGAGAAGGGAGATTTCTATTGCTATGAGATTAAATCATCTGTAGAAGATTTCCATAGTCCAAACGGTCATAATTTTCTTGGAGATTATAACTATTATGTTATGCCTGAAGATGTATATATGCTAGTTCAGGAGGAAATTCCTTTTGGAGTTGGTGTATATGTTCCTGATGGGATTAATAAAGGCGGCTGGTATAACTTAAAGGCAGTAAAGAAAGCTCGAAGAATCAACAGAACCAGACCTTTAACTGAGATACTATTTATGATGTTTCGGTCAAGTAATAGGGAATTATATAAATTAAAAGAAGGGAAAGTCAATAAAATATGGGTAACTGCAAAAAGAAATGTCCATTAAAAGCATCTAGGTTTACTGATGAATACACATTAGGATATTGTGACGGTATTGAACAAGGTGAAAAATTAGGAATGAATGAACAGGGATATTTAAAATCTGTACAGAAAATTGGAATTACAACAACTATAATAGCATTTGTTATAATAGTTATAGCAATAATAGTTACCATTTTATAAAGGAGAGCAGACATAATGGTAGATATCATGGATTTAAGCGAATATATAATATATTACAGTAATATTAAAGACTATGGTATATCATGTCTTAAGCTTCAGAAGATATTGTATCTTTTACAGGCTGAATGGTTGATTACAAGAGATAAAAGATTATTTGCTGATAAAATAATTGCATGGGATTTTGGAGTAGTTGTACCGGAAGTATATAGAAAATTTATACAATGGGGTAGTTTTGATATACCCACATCTAAAGATAAGTCTAATATTAATAGATTTAAACTAACGATATCTAAAAAGGACTTAAGACTTATTAATGATTTGCTTGATTATTTCAAGGATTATTCAGCAGTTCTTCTTACAGATATAACATGTGGACAAGCTCCTTGGATTGATGCTCATGTTCCTCATGGTGATAATGAAGTAACCTGTGATTCAATCAGAAATTATTTTTTATCCGATAAAGATAAAAAGCCAAAGAGAACGAGCTTAAAAAACATACATGATATTGAAGAGATAAAAAGATAAAATCAAGCAGGAGAGAATAATATGGATAATTTTGATGTTCAAAAGAAAGCTAAAGAAACGCAGAAGTATATTAAACTAATGAAAAAGGAAGCACTGATTGAAAGCTTTGACGATTTAAAGCTGTTATTGAAGTGCAGAATTACAAATAAATGCCCTGTTGTAGATGATAAAGGAAAGAGGCAGTGGTACAGGCATCCTGATTTAGATGAATTTTCAAAACAGGCATATGAAAAAGGACAGGAATGTTTTTATGTAAAGCCGGCTGATAAGAATGACCCATATGGAAAGCAGGTATTATGTGAACCTGAATATGAGTATGTTCTTAAGAGACCACTGACTAAGGAAGAATTTGATAATCTCTTTGGAATCTGTAATGAAAGGGAACAGTCTGATAAAGCCAAAGTCATAATTGAAGCTGAACTTTCTGATAGTCAGGTAGAAGCATTAAATGATAAAAATATAGATATTTCTTATCCTTTTGCGACTAATGTAACGCTTGATTATGGGGATGAAGTAGTATATTGTGCCGGTAAAGTACAGTCTTTTTATAAGCCTGAAAGAAATCAGGAATACGAAAGGGAGTAATAACAAAAATTACCATCTGAAAGGAAGATAATTATGGATAAATCACAGTTAAAAAAAATAAAAGAAGAAGACCTTATTTTAAATGATGAGGAACCGGATACAGTTTTAACATTATGTGATTATAGCTGGATGGATTATTCATTAAAGGCTGTATTAACAACTAAAAATCAAGGCAATTTAGATATACTTTTTAACTATTCCGGACTTGTAATATCTAAAATGATAGTTAATCAGACAGTAAATGAAAAGGTTAGTACATACGAATTTGAATTCGATTCAACCATATTTGTTAAGCATTATAAAGAGTTTTTATTAAATCATATGAAACAGTGGGATACAAAATATGCGTTTAGTGGCGAAGATGTAATAATAGCTTTTTTTAATGAAGTATTATCACAGCAAAAAGGAGAATGAACAATGGGATGTCCTGAAATCAGTTATAACGAAATGTGCTATGAAGCTGATAGAAAATCAGAAATAAAGAAAAGATAGATGATACTGTAGATGTGAAAGAGATTAAAAAGCGATTAAAAAATGCAGCACATGACGGTATGTTCTATTACAATTATGGAATTGCAGTTGCAAATATTATGAATGAAGATAATATTGACGGGTTTAATGCAGCTTTAAGTGGTATGTTCTATTTCGAATCACTAATAGGCTTAAACAAATCCAACTGAATATATCTGTGATATAACTGATTTGTGATATCATTAATCAAATAGTAAATAATTAATTTAAAGAGGAGCTTATAGCTTCTCTTTTTTGTGTCAAAAAAAATAAAAACATATTCTGTCATATAATAAATAAAAATAAGAAAGGAATGAAAATTATATGAGACCAATGTATGAAATTGTTGAAATGATAAGAGCGCATTATGCCAATGATGATGATAAATTTAATAACTATGCAAAAGCAATAATAGATTATTATGAAAAAGAAGGTAATCTTGCAGGAGCTGATGAAATAAGAGAAATCATTACAACAGGACACTCAACTCCAAGAACTTCTGAACCTAAGTTAGTGACTTGTATGAATCCAGATAATAAGTCTGTAAATCGCAATGATATACAAAATCATAATATTAAATCGAATATATACACGCCTGAATTGTTATCAGAGCATACAGATATTCAGATAATTAAACATAATAAAGACGAAAATAAGTCGTCAGAAAATACTCCTGAAGTAAAACCTAAAAGACACAGAAGAACTAAAGCAGAGATGACTGCAGCTAGACTATTAGAATCTGAGAGCCAAGATAATAATAAAAAAGATATCGCTGCAGATATTGAAAAGCCAAAAAAGCGACACAGAAGAACTAAAGCGGAAATGGAAGCAGCAAGAGCAGCAGAAGTTGAAAGACAAGGCAAAACGAACAATACAAATAACATAAATAATACAAATGATAAGAATAATACAAATCTAATTACTGAGCAAATAAATAAACCTAAAAGGCACAGAAGAACTAAAGCGGAAATGGCAGCAGCAAGATCATTAGAAAACAATAAGAAGCGAATCGCAATTAAGTAAGAAAACCTAATTAGACAATAATCAATTGTGAGTAGTTCATAAAGTTGTTTCTTAATGCATTCAAACTAATTTTCTGTCATATTCCTTTCAAATCATAAAGAAAGGAGGATTAACATATATAATCATATATGTTATAATATTTATGCAGAAATTTAGTAATGAAGAAAAACTTAAAATTGTTCAGCGCTTACGACCAATTGACGATATTTTCTTTGAAGCTATTGCAGAAGATCCAGAAGTTTGTGAAGAAATTCTAAGAGTTATATTAGAAGATCCTAAGCTTACTGTATTGGAAGTAATTACGCAGAGCAGTGAAAAGAATATTTATGGTCGGTCCGTAAGATTGGATGCACTGTGTACATTAGGTGATGGCACCAAATGTAATATTGAGGTGCAGAAGTCAGATAATGACGATCATCTAAAACGAGCAAGATTTAATGCATCTTCAATTACAGTTAAAGAGTCTAATACAGGAGAAAGATTCAGTGATACTATAGACTTATACATAATCTATATATCACAATTTGATTTTCTTAAAGAAGGACGTTGTATTTACCACATTGATAAAGTTATAAGAGAATCAGGTACAACAGTTGATGATGGGCTACATGAGATTTTCGTCAATACTGCAGTAAATGATGGATCAGATATATCAGATTTAATGTCATGTTTTTTAGCAACCGATGTTAATAATGATAAGTTTCCGAAGCTATCCTGTAAAGTAAGTGAACTGAAGAATCCTAGAGGGGAGGTAAATCCTATGTGTGAATTAATGGAAAAATACATGAAAGAATCAAAACTTGAAGGAAAGATTGAAGCAACAATTCAATCATTACGCTTAGTTAATATGGATGATTCTGTTATAATTAAAGCACTAACGGAGAATTGCGGCCTCACAAAGGATGAAGCTAAACAAAAATTAGCTGAATATAACAATTAAATACTGTATAAAGAATAATATTTAGAAGCCCAAGGAGTAAAATCCTTGGGCTTTTTAAATTTAATTTTCTGTCATATTTATAACATCAAACAATATAAAGGAGGAAATTAATATGAATTTAGAAGAAGGATTAAAGAAAGGCATAGATATATATGTTAATGAATATTTAAAGCTTGAATTAGATATTAATATAGCGAATTATACATATGAACTGGACTTTGAAAAAAATTGGGTAGAATTTCATATGCCACATGAACCACATAATTCATCACGGCTTTGGAGCAACTATTTTTCTGATATTAATGAAATCAGAGATTTCTTAAACAAAAGTGTAACAAACAGTTACAGGTTCGGTGATTTTGTAAAGGAAGCCTTTTTAGAAGCTAAAAATAAAAAGCTTTAATCATAATGGCAGAAAAAGATGGGGTTGAGCCACTGCTTACCAGTGAAGACTATAAGGCAATTATTGACCTTATTAAGAAACACAGACAGTCAGAAAAAGAAATGCATGTAAAAAGCATGGATATGAATATGGAAGTAATAATAATTACGAAAGGTATTAACTATGGATAGAGAAGAAATAAGAGATAAGATAAGTAGTATAGTGTGGAATATAAATAGTGATTATAGTCCATCCGGAGCAGAAACAACGATTATGGAAATTATAGATAAAGTTTGGGAAGAAGCCTACAGGGAAGGATTTAAGGCAGCAGAAGAGAAGTTTAATACAAAGAATCCTTCTATCGGTGAAGTCCGTATTACTCCTGATGCAATTAATTTTTTTGACCTTACGGAAGATGAAGATGAAACAAAAACTCTTTATCTTGTTGAAACAAACGAATTGACTAAGGCAGCAGGGATATATACAAATGCATGGCATAATGACACTTATCAAATTAGTTTCTATGGAGTTGAGACTAATGATGATTTTAAGGTTATTGTGACTGCAACTGTATATGATACAGAAGAATTGAAATTAAGATATCCTGATGTAGCCGGAAACATTCTAAAAATCAGTGATGCAGGAGAAATGGAAGTAGCCTTTAATGATAAAGAACTTGAGATTATTAAGACTGACTTTGATAAAACTGTTGCTGAATATAAAAGGTGTAAAGAAGAAAAAATAAAAGGGGAACTTGAATATATCAGAAACCCGAACAGGTATATTAATGTTTATAATTCTTATAGAGATAAATCAATCGCATATCCGTTAGCTGAATATTTGGATATTAAAGCTTCACAAAGCGGTTTTGAAGATTATGAAGATATGCTTAATGAAGGCCTCAGTATTGATTATTCAGGAGAATATTTGAAATAATAACCTATTTTACTAAGAAAGGATTTAATTATGTATGATAAAACAGTCTGCTTTACTGGTCCCCGGCCTAAGAAATTATTAGGAGTACATGGAAGCCAATCTGAATACAATAAGATAATCGATGTTATATATCAATTTTGTGAAAAATTATATTTGACTCTTAATTGCAAAGTATTTATTTCAGGTGGAGCACAGGGATTTGATCAGCTTGCATTCAAAGCAGTTAATAATTTAAAACAAAAATATCCAGATATTAAAAACATTGTGTATATCCCATTTGTAGGATATGATAAACAGTGGAATGAATATGGATTATTTACTGCAAAAGAATTTGAAAATGAATTAAAAAATGCAGATGAAATTAAGTATATATCAAAAAGCTTCCAAGGAGTACATAATAACGGCGATATTGAAACTGCTGCAACAATTTTAAATGCAAGAAACGAAGCAATGGTAAATGACTCTAATATTGTTATAGCAATGTATAAAGATGATTCATGGTTGTATGAAGAACATTCTGGAACAGCAAATTGTATGAGATATGCTAAAAGTATGCAGAAACCTATATATCAGCTTAAATTTAATATTAGGCCTAATAAATTTCTCACATCAGTTAACATGTTCTCAGATTTAACTATAGTAAGAGCAAATTAACAAAATGTAGACAATTTTGGAGTAAATTAAAAAATAAATATAGTAACATTAAATTAACTGGTTGTTAAATACAACCAGTTTTTTATTTAAACACACTCCGAAGCTTTGGCCTAGAAAATTCACTTATGCCTTGTACTCAGCATAATTTTTTAATTTCTCTGATAAATCACGGTTATCTATTTTGCCTGTTTAACTTCAACTACATAGATTAACATAACATCCATATTATAGCCCGCCTTTTATAAAAATCTAGGAATTAATCTATAATATTTGAAATTATAAAAATTAGAATTATTTTTTCTGTCATATAAACATATATAAAACAATAAAAAAGGAGGACTAAGTTATGTCAATAGAAATATTTTTAGCAATAACAAGCTCTTTTATAATAATTTTTATGATGGCTGTAATAGGTGTAGCTATCTGTTATAGATTATTTGAGTATAAGAGAAATTTCGTAATAACAGAGGCTATATTAGGAGCGTTTATAATTATCTTCGGTGCAACATTTGGCAGTATTAATGTTAAGTTTTCACACCCAGAGCAAATAAATACTACCATTATAACAACGATGATAGTTCCAGACAGTGAAACCTATAAATCGGAAACACTTTTAAATAATGCTCATGTAACCTTTGTAACATCAGATAATCATAAGAACATAGAGCTGATACCGGATTATACAGATATAGAGATTATAGATGATAGCCAGCATGAGACTTATGAGAAAACAATATATACATATTTGTTTATTAAGAAGCAGACAGATAAGTTGTATATAACAAAAGATACATATAATAGATTATTTAACTAAAAGGAGATTTTGATATGGAAATATTAAATGTAAAAGTAGGAGATAAGGTACTGGTGTCAAAGGGTAGTAGGTATAAGAATAATGATTTTATTGCTGAGGTAGAAAAGGTAACACCTACAGGTAGAATACGATTGTCTGACAGTTCTACCCAGTTTGATAAGTATGGCAGGGAAATGGGTACGAATATACCAAGTTATTACCCATACAGATTATCCATTCCTACTAAGGAAGACTATAAACGTGTAGAAAAGAACAAACTTATAGGAAAAATCTTATATAATATCAGGTCACTTAATACTGATAATCTTTCTAACCTTGATACAGATATGCTTAAGGTTTTAAATATAGCATTTGATTGTATGGAATTTACAGATGAAAAGATAAAGGAAGATAAGCTTAATCAGATTCGGGATATTTTATCTGTATCAGAAAAAGGTTTACAGGATAAAGAAATTGTTGAAGCTGATATTGAAAGATAATTTTTTAGGAGGAAAATAAATGGAAATAGGATTATATATAATTATTGTAATTGCTGCTGCTATAGCACTATTTGCCTGTATTCTTACATATTTTGAAATTGTAATATCAATAGTTCCTATTGGTATAATTGCATTAATATTAATTACCATTCCAGTAAAAGGGATGTCACATTCTGACCATATAAATTATAAGGAATATTGTTTTTCAGAAGATGATGTCATAAAAGATGGTAAATTTTATTATGTCTTTACAACTAAGGCTGATACAAATGAAATTAAAAAAATCCAAATTGATAATATTGAAAAGCTCTACTTAGAGGAAAATAACATGAAAGTTGTAATTGAAGAGAAACAGTGGTCTGTATTTAAAGATACAACAAAGAAAGCATATGTTTCAAAGCAAGTCTATGCAAAAATTAAAGGATGAGGTAAAAATTATGTTAAATAAAGAAGTATTTGAGAAATTCGGAACGGAAAAATGGGTTATAGAAGAGAATTTATGTTACCTTTTACAAAAGTATGCGGAGAAGTTAGGAGTTTCAAATCCATATAATCCGGTAACATTTGTAAAGGATTTTATGAAAGAAGAAACTTATGTAAATACTACATATGCTGAAATGAGTGCCATTGATACAGCAAAGAAGAACATTGTAGCTGATTATATAGAAGGAGAATATGAAGAAATTCAGTCAGATGAATCAATCTATGAAGATAATGATAAATCTCCAGTTGATAATGGAGAGGAAATGGTTTAATAAGAAAGGATAGTTTTAAATATGAATAATAAAGATTTATACACAGAGTATTTTAAAGAAGCAAAAAAAGCTTCAGAGATAACTACAGCGTCTATGATAGTAATGGACTATCTTGATATAATTCCCGGTAATTATACAGCTAAGATGTCATTTTATTCACCGACAGATAATCTATGTTGTTATAATATAACAGACAATATAGATGGTAGTAATTTTAAATTATATATGAATAGTGGAAGCTACGGGGATAGCTTTATATTAACTGATAAAGATGGGAATGATTTGCTTGAGAATATGAAATCAGCTTATGATAATGATAAAGAAATCTTAAAAAGAATAGAAGCTTTTGAGAAGAAATGGGGCTTATGTAAAGATATAGATACTCCTGATAAAGATGATATCATTGGGAAAAGTAAAGGAGAATATGAAGAGATTCAGGCAGATGATTGTGTTGAGAGGTAGGATATAGATGAAGAATAAGGAAATTATTACAATTATTATGTTATTTATTATTATATCAGTAGTCGGATTAGGTGTTTGGTCTAGTAATGGATTAACAGCATATAAAGAAAATAAGATGAAGTATGAGGAAGAAAAGGATAACCCGGAATTTAATGGACTTAGTAAGGAAAACATTTCTATCTATAAATTTTCTAATTCAGAACCTTCTGAATATTTTATACAATTGCATAATATTTACGCTTCTAGTAGCTACTATCCAATAGGACCCTGTTTACCTGAAGATATTATTTTATCAAGGAATTTAAAAGATAATGCACAGTTAATGATTGCAAATGATAAAGTCTTTATTTTTGAAGATAAAGAAATAAAAGGTCATACAAGTGAAGGAGTTAATTGCCATTCTGTTATTTGGGAAGTGACCGAGATAACAGACGAAATAGATAAGAGTAATATTACCAATGACCTTTTAAGCAATGAGGATAATTATTACAGAATAAATACAGCTGATTTAATAGAAGAAGATACACTATTAAAATAAGCAGAGAAAATAGATATATATTATAGGAGAGAACCCATGAATATCAATAAGGGGCAGAATCGTATTATTTAGACAGATAAGGACTGATATTATGGATACAATTATATCTACATGTATAAAAGAGTATATGGATAAGATAAAAGGAGAATAGGAAATATGAGTTATTTAGATGTAAAGGATAATAAAGATTTGCAGGAAGTAGTAAGAAGTATTAAAGCGGAAAAGTACCTTGTGACATTAGTTTCAGCTTATGAGGATTTCTTAGGTAATTTTTCATGTAAGCCTGATAGGGATGAGTTTCCTTATCCAAAGATAGGTACGATTATTGATGAAGACAGGTCTGTAAAGTGGAACAAGGAAGAAGTAGACAGACAAAGAGCTGTGTTTGAGACAAGAGTAGAAGATTTAAACAAGTATAAGAACCTTATTAATATTCATTTTAAGGAACAGTTAACCAGGACATTAGCAAAGGATAACCATATCACTATTGCAGAGAGTAAAAAGCTGTTTGATTTTGCATATAAGACAGATTATACTAAAGGTATCAGAACTGTTGTTAATACCTATAAGGACCTTGCTAAGATGTATAAAGAGTTACTTGAGATACATGATAGTAAAAGGAAAACAGTATCTTAACTCCGGAAATTAATGTATATGATATTGACAGAGTTGTAGCCCTAAAAGAGAATTCAAGTAATTTCCAGAAATCATATAAAATAGGAAATCTAAAACATCATAAAACATATAAAGCAATCAAACTAAATAAAGCAATAGAAATAGTAGAAATGCAGAATAGAAATTAGCAATTTAGCAAGAAAACACCATTTGACATTGATTGATTGCGAGCAATTCATCACTATAACTAAAAAATAAATATAGATTTTATAAGCAGAGGAACAAGTTATTGTAACTTGTTCCTTTTTTTCTGTCATATCAAATTAAATTATATAAATAACAAAAAGGAGAAAAGAAAGGAAAAATACTCATGAATATGACACTCAAACTTAATACAACAGGCCAGACAATAATTCTTGATGAAATTGATCAGTCGCTTGTATATCTATTCTATTGTAAACATCTATTAATAAAGCGTCTTATTGATTATGTTGAAGAAAATAATTTACCTAGAATGCGCTTTAAATCAGATGCTGCATTAGATGCTGTAATCAATAGAATCTTAGATATCAAAGATGATTATCATGTATCAGAAGATGAGGCTATTAACCGAGTTATAACCGATAAAAATTATATGAGATATTATACACTTGATTAAAAAGCAACACTAAATAAAAGGAGACCAGACATGTTAAATAAATATTTAGAATTACTTAAAAAAGGAATAGAAAGTTTCAAACATTTAGGAAGAAATAGCAGTTGGCTTGATTATTTGCATACAATCAGATATGAATTCTTAATATTATTCATTATATTAATAACAATTGCAGCAGTTATATTAATAATTACTACTCCAACAATTGGAACACATAAGATAAATAAATTATTTAAGAAAAAAAGCACATATGAAAAAATTAAAAAATTTATTCTATTATACAGTGATTTATTAAACAGTATGGTTGACAAATTTGTATATAAGTATTCGGAAAATCAATATGAATTTTGTAAACAGAGTATTAATAAACTAATAAATAGTATAGAAAATATATTAAACTATGATTGTATAACAGATAACGAATATCTTATTTATTTGAATAATTCATTATCAAATATAAAAACATTATTATCTGACCCTGCTACAATGACATGTTATAAAAATCAAAAAGATATTGAAAAGACAGAACTATATATCCAAATTAAAAACTTAAAAGCTCAATATAAATCACAAATAGTCATGCATGGGCAATTGAAAGGATTTGAATGTTTTAAAAATAGATTATATGGTATATGTGATTATAATGATTTTTTATATTTCATTTCAGCTTTCCCAGAAATAAATAATCTATTCAAAAATATAAAAATATTCAAAAATAAAAAAATAGACCTAATAGATACAAAGAAATATCATATAAAAAATATTTGCTTAAAGGTTTTAAGCCTTGCCTCATTATATATCATATACGGGATTTTCATTATCCCATTAATCATGATGCTGTTTTAACAAAAAATATATAATATTAATAATAGAAAATGCAGGAATTATATCCTGCATTTTTTATGTAAAAAAATGCATTTATTAATCTGTCATATATATTTTAAAACAATTATAAAAAATAAAATCAGAAAGGATAAAATGGTAATCATTATGGGAACAAGTGAACAATTTATAGCAGAAATAATAATATTTATAGGACTTTTTATATTCAGTTCAGGTATAACTTGCGTTATATATATAATGAAAGATTTTTTTGATAAAGACCATAGAGTGCTTGCAATAGCCCTTTTAATATTGGGTAGTGTAATTACAATAATCGGTTTACTAAAAAGGATGGATGCAAACGAAAAATATAATAATGAAATAAAAAATAATGTTGAAATAACAGAAGCAAAAAGTGTTACCGAACCACAATCAGTAAAAACAAGTGCTATTAAAGTGGCTATTTTAAATAAATATAACGGAGCTGAAATTATAAGCAGTGATAAGCCGGATAAAGGATATTTTATATATGAACAGGAAAGATATAGTTTTGAGTCTGAAAACAATCTTTGATTTATAAATAAAGATAATAAAACGATTGATTTCATTTATCTGGATTGAAAGGATAGGGAAGAAATTATGTATTATATTATGATTGGAGCTATTATATTTGTGATAGGAATTTGTGGGCTTATAGCTGGATATATAATTGATGATGATATGTATATTGTCTTATTTGTATGGGGATGGATAGGCATAATTTTAGGAATACTAATGATAGCAGTAGCATTGTCAGATAAAAACATTAATGAAAATATGACTATAAATGAAAACAGTACTGAAATTGAAACTGTTACTGAAACACAATCAGTTAAAACAAGCGATATTAAAGTGGCCATTTTAAATAAATATTCCGGTGCTGAAATTATAAGCAGTGATAAACCAGATAAAGGCTATTTTATTTATGAGCAGGAGAAATACAGCTATGAATTAGATGATAATATCCTTTTCATAAATAAGGACAATAAGACCGTTGATTATTTATATGTAAATTAGAAAAGATGAGGTGAAGATTATGAATTTACTACTAGGAAAAATTATATTTGCAATTGGATTTATTATAGTTTTAATAGCAATACTTATGATAGATAAAATGGATTCTCTATCAACTTTTTTGTTTATTATAGCTATAGGGATAATGTTAATAGGAATTATTTTTGCAAGAATGACTAAAAATATTGAAAATGAATCTTTAATTGAAGTTGATACCAAAGCAGAGAGTATTACAGAAACACAGACGGAATTGGCAGCAAATAGTACTATAAAAGTTGCATTGATGCAGAATTATCCTGAAGCTGAAATAATTAGTAATGAGAATGATTTACAGCATAGTATTTTTATTTATAACAATGAAAATTATAGCTTTGAAGTAGAAGATAACATTCTGTTTATAAAGCAGGATAAGAAGCTTATTAAATATATTTATTTAAACTAAAGGAGGAATATAAATATGGCAGTTATAGGTATAGTAATAGGGATAATCATACTTATATTAGGACTTTTTTTATTTCTATGGGTATATCTATCCAGTATTCAATATTTAATTATATGCTTGCTCCGTATTTATTCAGAGCAGGGATATTATTCTTAATAATTGATGCTTTATATGTGTTTATATTTTTGATATGAGTAAAAACAGAAAGTGAGAATTATGAATCCAATAGAAATGGTATTATCAGGTACACTTCTTTGCATAGTAGTTATAAGTGGTTTGTATTTAATTAATGCAAATTTAAAAAATAATAAGTTGCTAAAAATATTAAGCAATGTTGCTTTATCATTAATCTTAGTTTTAAGTTTAGTCATTTTTGTGGAAGGCTGTTTTAAAGCTATTAATGAAAGAAAAGAATATGTAAAATTTTATAATTCAGTATGTTTGACTACTGAAGAAATGGAAAGGAAATAAATATATGAAGTTTACTACATATTCAGACGCTTATTTAAAAAGTCTGAAAAAAGATGAATTAATAGCTTTATACAGGCAGCTTGAAGATATTTTAAAGTCTGAAATAGCAGAAAATGAAACGACAATGAATTATATAAGAGCTACCAATATAAAAATAGCTGAACAGCATAAGAAAGACATTATAAAAGCAAGAAAAGAAGCTGTAGAAGAATTTGTTGATACATTAATTTACAAGCTAGACTATTTAAAGCCGATAAAGGTTAATTTAGGATTTGATACTACAGCATTGACATTCAGAAAAGAAGTTTTGCTTGATTTAATTTCTGACATTAAAAAAGAACAGTGTTTAAAAACTGATAAACCACCAACTAATGCAGATATATTTCGCAGTCTATTGAAAAGATATAATTAAGTAGCTTCAGAAGAATTATGAAAGGTAAGGAAAATTATGTTTGGAACGAGAGCAGCAGATAGTACATTATTTATAGCAATAAGTATTGCTTTGACATTAGTTTTAATTATATCGTTTTGCATTTGGTGAATGAATATAGAAAATGATATTGCGGGAACAATTTGCCTTACATTGTGCATAATTGCAATTGTATATGTAGCTACTATTAATATATATAGTAAAAAGCAGGGAACGGATAATATCAAAGAAGCTATTACTAATAATTATAGTAATGCTGAAAACATTTTGGTTCAGTTTGACAGAAATACTAAAAATAATAAAGGCTACTTTACTTCTGATGATGGAAATTTCAGTTTTGAGGTAATCAATAATACACTGGTTATAAAGAATGGAGAGACAGTAGTTAAGTATATATCGGGAGATAACTACTAAGGAAGGAGAAAATTCTATGTTTGGAATAATTAACCCAAATTATTATATTTTATATATTTTATTTGGAGTAATAGCAATATTAATTATAGGTGCACTAATAATTTTTAACTCAAAGATAAACAATGGGGATATTGACGAAGATCAATTTTTCCCTATATTTATGTCCCTTGGAGTAATTGCATGTTGTATTATTGTTGCGTTTTACATAATTGGCTCTGTATATATTCAAAAAACATCATCTATTCAATCAAATAATAATATAAAAATTGCTATTAGCGATAATTATAATGATGCTGAAAATATAATTATAAAAGAAAATGATAAAGAAGGATATTTTTCTTCTGGCAATAAAAATTACAATTTTGAAGTTATCGATAATACTCTTGTAATTAAAAATGGAGAAACAGTAATTAAGTACATATCCGGGGATAACTATTAACTGTTTATTAGCATTCTAAATCATTTTTGTGAATGAAAAGAAAAGAAATAGTGTATGAGAGAATTATCAGCAAAAGATAGAGCATTTGAGAAAGAAAGAGTTAAGTTCTGTATTATACCACTCTTGATAGCATCATCGGTATTTAGCTGGCCTAAGATATTACCACGCATTTTTGTCTGCATAATTATAATGTCAATGTTAGTAGTATTATCTTCTGAAGTATTATTAAAAAATGCAGCTTCAACAGAAAGCAGGACTGAAATTCAGGAAGTAACCAGTAAGTCTATAAGTAAAGAAAGCATAACAACTGTAGAATATAAGGATTTAGAGGGCAATACCAAAAAGACTTTTATCAGCGGAGTAAAGACCTCTGAGGAATATATTCCTTATTCGTATATAGAGACTAAAACTTATAGAATAGGATTCTTATATAAAGATGTAAATACACTGTGTCTTAAGAAGTGAAAAAATAAAGGAGAAAAATAATATGCAGTATGATATCTTTTTAGTAATAATATTTATAATAGCAGCAATGAGTGTATTTTTTATAACAATACTTTCATTCATAGATGTTATATCATCTAATATTGTATATAATGGTCTGCTTGCAGGAGTACTTGTTATATTTTTAGCAATTCTCTGTTTTACTGATATAAAACTAGAAAAATCAGTCCCAGTAGAAAGCAAAACTGAAATTCAGGAGATAATTAGTCAGAATACATCATCACGGAGTACTAATATAACATATAAAGACCTATCAGATAATACTAAAAAGATAATTATTGATAAAATAAAGACTTCTGAAGAAGACATCCCATACACATACATAGAAACAAAGACCTATAAATGGGGATTTTTGTATAAAGATGTCAATATTTTATATCTTAAGAGGTGATTTTATGAAAAAACGAAACATATACTATTGGACATTAACTATATCAGCATGGAGCGCAATTATTATAGTTGTAGTTGCTTTTATATCAATCATTGCAGGAGCATCCATTCAGGATATACCTATGAAGACAGCTCTTGTCTGGGGAGTAGTTGCTATAGTTTATCATTTAGCAGTCAGCATATTTAAGCCAGAAGAGTATAAGAACTGGGAAACAGATGTTAATAATGATGATAAAGACAGTAAAGGAGATTGAGTTATGAAAAATAAATATCAGAAATTACATAAAATTGTAATTGGTAAAAGTGGCTCTGGAAAATCGTTTAGTATTTTATCAAATATAAAAGAAGATAAGAAAATAAATATTATATGTTATCCAGAAGCAATAGGCGCTTATACAGTTGTCTACGAAAAAGTATTTCCAAAGATATTTTTAAAATACAGACAAGATGCTATAGCTACAATTTCCGCAAAACAACCACACATAATAGACATCAATGAAAATATATTATTAAAATGCAATGTTCATTATAATCCAAATATATTTGAACTTATTGAGTGGGCTAAAGAAGATGGTGTAGATTTAAGTAGATATCGTTTCATTTTCCTTGATAGTTTATGGAATCAATTAAATCAGGCTGATAAAATTAAGTATTTTTTATTACTATCAGAGCTTAATGCAGAAGTAGTTATTGAAATATGCGACCTGGATGAATTACTGGAAACAATAATAATAAGAAATTATAATTCAAAAATAATAAATAATTATTGGACTATATATGAGCAGTAAGAATGTAAAAAAAAGGATATCAATTCATTGATAGATAGTTATAGAATGAAGATTATGATTTTGCTTTTGATTTCTTAAGTAACGCAGAAGACCATGATTATAATGTTATTCCGTTGCTTAATGATAATTTTTTTGAATCTTATTTTACTGACATAGTAGATGAGATTTTATATAAACAAAAGGATAAGCTCACTGGTCGCTCATAATAAACAAAAGGAGGTATTTATGACAGTAAAGGAACTTGTAGAAAAATGTAGTAATGAAATAACAGCTTATCAACTTTGCTTTATAAGGATGCTAGGCTGGATACCTTTTAAATATATGCAGAAAGAATGTAAGGAAATAGATATCAATTCACTGATAAACGGTTATGGAACGCAGGAAGTTCATAATTTTGCAATAAAAAAGAAAGCTATGATTATTAAGATACCTAAACCTGTAGATGTATATGAAAAAAATTAACATAGAAGAAAAAGAATTTACCATTAATAGCACTCCATTCTATAATAATGCTATTTGTGATTGTGATAATTGTAGAAAAAAATAAATACAAGAGAAAGTGAAGAAAAATAATGAAAGACGAAATCAAGAGATTCAAAAAAGCTGAAATAAAAGAATCTTTAAATGGAGTTCTATGGATAACGATAGTTACAGCGATTATTATGGGATTATCAATACTTACAAAAAATGGAATAGTTATATTCTTTACAGTTTTTATATACTTTTTTCTTTTATATTTTGCAATTAAAGGGTATTTTGAAGTAACTGATGAAATCAAAAACAGAGTATTTATTAAGGAACTGCTAAAAGAAGGGCAAGTACATATTATTCTTAATTGCTGTAATTCAGAAGAAATAACAATGGGATGGATAAGAGACGAAGAGTTGTACTCAATAACACTTCATAGTTACAAATATCCTATTAAATATAAACAGGAAATCAAGGACAAAAGATGCATAGTAGACAGACGGATAGAAATTGATGATGATTTGACAGTGACCGTAATTGGTTAAGAAAGGAGTTTATATGTTTCCACCAGACTATTTCAAACAAACAAGCCTTTTGGATGGAAAGGTAGAAATAAAGGGAAATACAGAATTAGCTGAATTAATAGAAAATATGGCACTTGAATGTATCAAAAATGATATAGAGCTTTATGACGCTCAGGAGCAGATTAAAACATTCCTCATTAATAAGTATGGCGTTGAATGGTATGAGCGAAGCGGAGAAGCAGTTAATTATATTGTTGAGAATAAATATTGTGATGCAGAAAGAGCTAAAAATCCAGTACTTGATAAAAAGCAGTATGATTTTGATATAACCAATAATGTTTTGTATTAATAGAAAAGGGGTAAAAATAACGTATGACTATAATAGAACAAGATTCGGAAATTATTAATCGCTTGTCAAGAAGTTATGATTATAAATCCAAATCAAATAACTGGTTGAAATTTCATGGAAGAATAATGAGAAGAAAACCTTTCAAACGGTCAGTAATGATATTAGATGAATTTTGGAATATTTCCAACAATATAAGAAAGTTGACAAACTGATAGAAGAAAGAGGAGTTAACTAATGGATAATATATATCATAAAGCTGCAGTCATCTTGTATATATTAATGTTAATAATAGGGGTATTGATGATTGCTGTGGTAATAATAGCAATTCCAGTAGATGATAATAAAAATATACATAAAAAGAGTAAAAGAAATAAAGGGAGTGAAAATAATTTGAAAAAGTTAAAATCATACATATATAGATACACAGATATAATAACAGGAGAAATAGTGTATGTAGGTATAGTATATGCAGGGCATAGTCTGCGGACGAGAATTAGAAAAGAATTAAAAAATTTTGATTGGATACAGGACAGACTGTTAACAATAGAATATCAGATGTTAGAAGTATCGCAGACAGATCTTCAGGCACTAGAAGCTCACTTGATAAATAAATATGGCGCAATATACAATACACAAAAAGCAACCTGGGGAGAAAGTCAATATCTTGAAATTGACGAGTCAAAATGGGAAGATTATGATTATAGAAATATTAAAGAAATAGAAAGGCTGCGAGCTGAAATAAAAAGACTTCAGAATAAAGCTATATCAGCCTGATTGTCTTTTAACTAAGATAACATAACTTTTCCGCTTAATCTCTTGAAAGAATGATATATAGATTTCAACAGACTCACAGATTAATTCCTGTGGGTCTGTTTTTTTTCTGTCATATATTATTTATCAAAATTATAAAGGAGAAATTCCAAATGAAATTTACATGGAAAATCGAAGAAATGGCTTTAATAGCTGAAAAGGCTAACGAGTATGGAAAGAAAATTTACAAAGCAGAAAAGGAACTCAGTAGAGAAGAGAAAATAGAATTTCTTGATAAAAGAAACGATGGATTTACAAGCTACATACTTAATCTTGCTGAAAAATTCCAAAAGGAAGACAGTCTAAAACTTAAAACTGTAATAACTGGCAGTGAATTATTCGCCAGGATAGATCAGGACAATAAGATAAAAAACTGGTTGGTTTATAATGATACAAGAAGGGCTGTGTATAATTCAGAATATGATTGCGATGGTTACGACAATAAGCATCAGAGGGGAGAAACCAGATTTAAGCCTCGTAGACTAATTCGGGATTTAAACTATGACCTTGATAAAGGTAAATATTCAGACTATGTAGACGCTGCTTTTCATTTAGAATTAGAAAAGCTTGAAAAGATGGAACAGCAATATTTTAAGACTCACGATGAATATAGTATTTTAAATAAAAAAGTTAATCATTTTATAAAAAAACACAGTATTGATTTTGGTCTTAATATCTGGGCTAATGACTTTGAAGAAGTCGAGTTTTTAAAAGGAACAGATAAACGACTTCTTACACTAGATGAGTTAAGAATACTTAACAGCAAGTATGAAGAAGTGTCTTCTCTTATAAAAAATATAACAGAAGGCATGCCTAAAATGAACTATGATAATGTATATAAATCAAACTAATAATACTGATTCATTTAGCGTTAATATCAACAGACTCACAGATTAATTTCTGTGAGTCTGTTTTTTCTGTCATATTATTTTTATCAAAAATTGAAAGGAGATATTTTTATGAATATCAAAAATTTAAGCGAAGCTGTTTTGAACGACAATTCAATGAACAATATTATTTATTATTTCAATGGAGAAAGTCACCCATATATCCAGCTCAATGCTTCTGGAACAACAGATGCACAACATACAGATACTGTTTTAACAGGAAGTAAGGACTCTCCAATAAGGGAACTTATAGGCATGTTTGATGTTGCTAATCCTTATAAGAGAATACAGGAAAAATATAACTTTTTAACGGAATATCTTTCACCAGATATGGAAAATATTATACATTCACAGGAAATTAATGAAAAAGAAGAGAAGGTATTTTTACCTTCAAAGATAGATTTTGAAAATTCTCCTGTTGCAGCTAAAGCAGCGTATAGATTTTTCGCTGACAGGATCTGGACCCGTACATTTAAAAATGATAAATCTGTATGGTACATGGGAGCTGATTTTTGTAATCACTTAATGAATATAAATACATCAGATGCTGTTAGTATTCCAGCTTTTAATCTGGATTTATCAAAGGTCTTAATGGTAAGAAAAGCTGTAAGTGGAAAGCCTGATAATATCAATAATTCCCATTCAAATTTTATCCAATATAGTTCTATAAAGGAACCTGACAGCAGCAATGTTAAATTCCTTGCACAGGTAGATGACACTAGAGTAGACGTAAAAAAAAGTTCTGATACATCAGTAACATGCCAATGTATAATAAAACATTATCCTAACGATTGTTTGTCAGCAATGCATTATCCCGACACTTATCTGTCAGCTATTATTGTTGATAAGAATGATAACATTCTCTATTATAATTTGTATAGCAAATTTGAATATTATGTAATATCAGAAGGTGAAAAAAGAGAATATAAATTAACAATAAAGCAACCTTGTATTCCTAGAAATTTGCCAAGTGGATGCAAAATAGGTTTCTTTGCAGAAGTAAGAAATGAAGCTTATTATATGGACACATGTGGCGAAATTACATGGATGCCTATCAAGGATGGCCAGATAGAAGATATCACTGATGAAGAGCTTCCTGATAATTGTAATTCAGCCTCAGATGATGATAATGAAGTAAATGATCTGCTTTTTGATAATGTATTAGCAGAAATAAGAAGATCTAAGGCTTCTGTTGTATATATTTTAGACTCAGAACATTTACAGGTAAAAAAGGCATATATAGGAAGTTTAGCTTATACACAAAGCCGGACGGGAGTATTATATCTTAGCAGTGAGGATACAGGCAAGAGTTTGCGTATATCTTTAGATGCTTACAAAAAAGAGTTTTTCTTTTCTGAAAAGGAAGCAGAAAGTGCACTTTGCTGTCGTAAGCAGGCTAAATTAGTGAAAGCAGTTAGAGAAACAGTTGATAATCTGGATATTTCATATACAGATGCAATCGAAGCCATCAAGATTGCTTTTGATATGTAATAATACCTTGATATGACAGGCTTATGGATTGATTTCTATAAGCCTGTTTTTTCTGTCATATTATTTTTATCAAAAATTGAAAGGAGGAAAAGCAATATGACAAATATGTTAGCAGAAATTTTTATTGAGTATGGAAAGAGCAGTAATATGTTTATTATAACTATTGCCATGATATTTTTTATTATCGGTCTTATTTTTGGAGTAGCTGCTATTGTTTTAACAGTGTTGAACAAGTTTAATTGGATTGATTTTTACTTTTATTGTATTTCTTTATTGTCGCTAATAGGATTTCTAGTTGTCTTTCTTGTAGGAATTATTAGAGTTGGTAATGATGTTTCAAGAAATATTGAAACAGCTATTCGTAAAGAATATGCAGATGTGAATTTTCTACAGACTGGAATTACCGGACAGTTCATAAGCAACGGAAATACTTATGAATATGAGGTTAAAGATAAGAAAATAAATATATATCTTGCTCAGCCTGAAAAAGAAATACAAAATCAAATATCAGAATAAAGGAGAATTTATGGAAATTATTACCCTTAAAGAAAACCTCGTTAATATAATGAAAGATCTTGTAGAGCAGCTTAAAGGAGCTTGGTATCCAGATAATAACAGAAGATGATTTTGTTAAAAGTTATCTCAGTTGATGAATTTTATAATTTTGAATATTATCGGCAAAATTCCGAAGTTTTTACTTCGTGGATTAAGCCGATTTTTTATGTAAAAATTTAAACCTATTTATCTGTCATATATATAATAAAAAAGGCGTTTAAATTAGAATTGATAAATCAAATAAAAAATAAGAAGAAAGAACAGGGAGTGATATAAAATGGTACATAATTTGTCAAAGATATTTATGGATTATGGGGATTCTAATTGGACAGTAGGCGTATTAATAGGATTTTTAATATTTATAGCAGGCATTATTTTATTTGCAATAGGAATATGTAATAAAGGAAAGTTAAATATTGCTCTAATAGGACTAATGTCAATTATAATTGGGGCATTAATTCTTATTATATCAGCTGTAAATTGTGAAAATGATAATACAAAAAATATAAATAAAGTAATTAAAAAAGAGTATACTGATGCTTATATTATTAGTAAAGATAAACAATTTATAAGTGATAATAAAATATATAATTATACAATTAAAGACGGAAAAATAATGGTATGTCCACTACCAGATGATATAAATATTAAAATTATTGAATAATGAAGCTTTAGAAATATACAGACAGGCTATAGATAATGCAATTTACATAGTAGGAACAGCCAGTTTTAAAGAAATTTCAAAAAAGAATGAAATATATATGTAAATCCAAAAAATGCGAGATAATGATTATGATTTTTGTAACAGGAGATATTCATGAAGACAGATTTATTAAATTATTATTCAGACGGAAAGCCACATAGCAATGAAGATATGAGAAAGCATTTTAAAGCCACACCTGACAGTGAAAAGTACCATCAGTTAAGAGCTGCACAGCAGATGTTAAAAAGAGAAAACAAGATAAGAAGAGTGTCTTATGGTGTATGGATATTAAATGTTTAAAAAGGAGAAATTATTATGAAATGTCAATTTTGTAATGTAGAAATGATATATAAACCTAATATGAGAGGAATTTTAGATTATTCATATTTAGAAGTGCCTGATTTTAACACTTTGATAGTTGATTATACAAAAGAAGTAGAAGAAGATTGTTTGATTTTTAAAATAAAAAGAAAAAAAGCTGACAGACTTATAATAAAACCTATGTATTATGTGTGTCCTAAATGCGGACAGATTATAACAAAGATACCGGATGATATGATAGATGATGTAATTGAAGCGGAGAAATAAACTATGAATAAAAGACAGTATAAAAAATCAAGAAAGAAAATAAATAAGGTATGTATATTGGATGAGTTTTTCTTATTAGATTACACTCCTGAAGAATATCAAAACTACCTTGAAGATATTGAAGAGTACTCCTATAGACATCATAGATTTAAGCATTATAAGGATAAAGTGTCAGGAGTGATAGACTTTAGTTATCATCCGCCTGTAAGTAAAAGATATTCAGAGTATTTTAAAAATATCTTAAAGTATACAAGAAAATATGATATAAAAATCATCTTAAAGATATAAGAGCATATATCCAACAATGCTTAAACAGAAAGGCAGAAGTATAAAAAAATGTACTTTCAAAATGTAATGTAGAAAGAAAGGTAATACATAATGAACAACAAAGAATATACAAAATGTAAGAAATGCGGCTGTTTACTTGCTGAAAGAAACTTTAAAAAGGGATTATGTGATGAATGTCAGGAAAATAGGAAGACTATCAGGAATACTATTGTTAAAATTATAGCTATGGTATTTATTGGAATTGCTTTAATTGCAGGTATGGCTGTTATCTATTTTCATATAAACAAGAAATATCCTGTTACTTATGAAGATTGTGTTATGCAGGTAGTTGATAAAAGAGAAGAAACAACTTATCGGTATTCAGGAAAAGCAATTGTTCCTATTACAAAATATTATCTTCTTTTTGATGACGGGAAAGAATTTCGTGTATCTCAGTATATATACGATAAAACTGATATAGATGATTGTATAATCGTTACTTATACTTATCGAAATAATAACATTGAAGATATGCAGATAAAATTTCAGGATTAAGGAGAAAAATATGTCGATATTATCAATTTTATTTTGGATAGCTGTAGTGTTTTGGACTATATGGTTTATTGGTTATCCTGTATACAAAAAGATAAAGGGACAAGAGATATTAACACTTTATTATGTATTAGTGCTTAATATTTATGTATTAGTGCTTGATATATGTGTTGTCATAGTTAGTGTTCTTAATATTTTAAAACTCTTAATATTTTAAAATTGATACATAAATAATAAGGAGTAAAAGATAGGAGAGAAAAATTTATGAAAAACGAAATCAATGATATAAGTAAGAAGAAATCATTTTTTAAGGAATTTTTAAAAGAATATATTCTTCACCTCATAGCAGCACTTATACTTTTATATTTCACCGTAGCAGGAATTATAGGTAATTTTTTATCAAAAAAAGATAACGCAGTAGACCGTATATTTGATGGAGTAATGAATGGATTTTTTGTTGCTTTTGGAATTGTTATAGTTTTATGGATCATAATACTTGTATATTGTAACATTAAAACTAATATAAATAAAATTAATGCAATAAAAAGATATACATATTTGCCTCTTACAGCAGACGAGTTAAGACTAAAAATCGACAAGGAAGACGTTTTTAAAGACCCTGCTGATTATATAAAGTATATATGTGAACAGATGAGATATTATTCCGAATCAACTAGCGAATATAAATCACTGAAGCTGACAATGGCAGATTTGCTTACATTATGCAGAACTTATGAAGAAGTATATGGAGATTTGATAGTATTTAAGTATGAAGATTATAAATATTTTAACAGATTTAATAAAGCTTTTCCGTTTGAGTTTAAAACCTTTGAAAATACATATATTAAATCAGATGATATTTTAGACAAGATTTCAGACAAAGAAATAGTAATATTCTGTTCAGATAAAACATTAGCAGAATCTTATCTTTTAGGTTATAAAGGACAAGCTGTTATATATTATGTAAAGGATAAACTTTTGACTAAGAGTATAGACTAAATAAGAAAGAAGGATAAACATATGGTACATAATTTGTCAAAGATATTTATTATGGATTATGGAGATTCTAGTTGGACAGTAGGCGTATTAATAGGGCTTTTAATAATTATAGTAGGAGCTAATTTATGGGGAATAGGCGTGGCGAATTATATCAAATCAGGATTTGATATTCAAGGAATTCAGACTATATCAGGAATAATAACGATTATTGTTGGAGTTTCAATTGCAATTTTATCAATAATAGGCTGCACTTGTGATAATGAAAAGAATATACAGACTGCTATTAGAAGAGAATATGAAGATGCTTCCTTCATTAAGAAAGACAATAAATTCACAAGCAATAATATAACATATAGTTATGATGTTAAAGACAGAAAAATAGTTGTATATCCATTAGTAGATAATGCGAGTATTAAAATTATTGAGTGATTTGTATAAGAAAAAACAGAAAGGAGAAAAGCATGGATGGATTAATTATTAAGCATAAATGGTTAGACCTTATTTTAAAAGGACAAAAAACCATAGAAGTTCGTGGATGTGATACAAAGAAACAGGGCGAAATGATTTATCTGTTAGAGAGTAGAACTTCTAAGGTGGTTGGTACATGTAAAATAACTGCTACATATCCTATAAGCTGTTCTGATTGGTCAGAAGAAAGAGAAAAACACTGTGTTGATATACCATATAGAGACCTTAAGAAAAGATATCCTAATCCTTATGCGTGGGTACTGGAAGATGTAAAGCCTTTGGATAAAGAAATGTATTACAAGCATCCTAAAGGAGCAGTTATATGGGTAAAGAATGTTGATGATTTGTTGTAAGGAGATAATTATATGAATTTAGTTAGAGCCAGTAATTATGAAGAAAATAAAGAAGCTATTGAGAAAAGATTAGAGGAATCAGATAAAAAGACAACAATCATATATAGCATTGTAATGACAGTGATTATATTATTCTTTGCAGCATGTGCAGCATATGCAATATATGGGGAAACACAAAGTATAAAAGAAGCATTAACATTATGTGGATTACTTATAGCAGCATTGGTATTACTTATAGTAGATGCAATAATCAACAGTTTTAATTATAAGACAGAATATAAAATAAATGACTTAAAGTTTATAGAAGCAGCTATGACAGGAAATATAGCTTCAATTACAACCAAAACAGATGCAGGAGCTAGGTCAACTCTTATTTATTATATTATAGAAACCAAGACAGGTGAGAAAATTATAACAAGAAATGGATTAATTAAGCCGACAATACATAGCAAAGATGCAACAGAGACTACATTAGATTTAGATAAATTAGAATTAAATGTTTATATGTAAGGAGAATTTTTATGAATAACAATAAACCTTTTTACTTAGAAAACAAAAGTGCTGTACATAAGCTTACATTTGGATTACCCGGTTCAGGAATATCTTCCGTTATGGAAAAAGAAATTACAACTATTGCCAACAATACCAAGGATGATAACATTGTTGTTATTGATATTGATGGCGGACAATTCACAGAAACTGTTAAGAATCTAGGGGGAGTAATTATTACTGCAAAAGAAATCTTTGCATGTTTTGACGAAATTGTATTTGGGTCTTTGCAGGAATCAGATAATCAAAATTATTGTGAAGTGCCTGACATCATAACTGCTATCTTAGAAGATTTAGGACATGGTTATATTACTACTCATCAGCAAAGTGCTTTGTATGAGGCATTGGATGAAATGAGAAAGAACAATGAATCAAATACAATCAGTAATTTTATTCAGCGTTTACAGGAATTAGATAATAAAACGGCATCAATCTTAGAAGTGCTTAAGAAACTTTCAATTTATGAAAATAGCTATAATGCCATGAATAAATTGAATAATAATTTTGTTTGCTTTGACCTTGGTGATTGCCGGAAAGAATTAAAAAATATTGCATATTTACTAGCATTAAAAATGACTAAGGACAAAATATGGAAAAATGGGGATAAAAATATATATACTTGTTTATTTACTCAAATAAGCCGTGCTTCTTTAACAGAAGGAATCTGTAATTATCTGTCATATTTATATAAGCGTACAAGACAGCATTGGGGGCTAACTTCTTTTTACGCTATTAGTTTTTCGGCATTTTTAAATGAACAAACATTGAGTTTATTAAGAAATACAAACGAATTTATTTTCTTAAAGCAAAATGCCTGTGATATTGATAAAGTTTCATTGTATTTTGATATACCGGATGAATACTTGCAGTTTCTTAGACATGCAAGTGCCGGACATGGTGTTTGGACAGATGGAATACAGTATGATTATGTAGATTACAATAAATAGGAGAATAAATACATGAGTGATTATAGATATATGAGAGTTATCCGCTGTAAGGTGGATATGAATAAGATGGGAGTATCATCCATTTGGGATTTAGAGGATAAGTTTCCTGAATTGTTTGATATAAATTTGCCAAGATACTTTGAAAAAGCCCCTGTAGAAGAAGAGAACTATTTGGATTATGTTCTTGAATCAAAGGTTAGTTATGGTGAAGACTGGGGAAAATCCAGATACCTTACGGATAATGAAGCAGTTAAGTATCTTGCTTTATTCAGTCAGATATATCCTGATGTAAGAAAAGAGGATTTAAGAGCTGTGGAGTTCTGTTGGTATGATTGTTCTGAAGCACCATTGTATTTTAATGTTGTAGAAGAAGAGTGGTTATAGGAAGGTAATATAATTAATGATAAAAATTGTATGCGAACAAAAAAGTACAAGCTTAAAATATAAATATATATGCTTGATAAACTTAGCCCGCTATTGTGAAAGTATAAATAGTGATTGTAGTAAATGTCAGCGTAAAACTGAGTGTGATGAATTTCAGTTTTACACTCAAGAATATGGACATGAAAATGATAAAGAATCCGTGAAAGAAACTTTTAAAAGGTGGATTTCTTAAAAATAGATATTTACTTATAAATTATAAGGAGAATAAAAATGGTTAATAAGAAAATCAAAATAGATTATCCATATGAAGTAAAAACTTTTATCGATGAGAATTTAAAAACAAGACCTTTATCTTCTTGCCATGTACTTATTTATCATGGTTTTATAAAAAAATCTGAAGCTATATATGCTAAAGGAAAGATACTATACATGGATAGTTTTAAGTATTTAAAATACTATCGGTATGCTTTAATAAAACATGTAAAAATAGATTATTGTCACGATATTAAAATTAAAATATGGATTTAAAAGAAAAGGAAGTATAAATATGAAATTTACTAAGAAAGAAATTATGGATGCCTTTCTATTATTTTTAGATGATGCTCTTCCGGTGTTTGACTGTAAAAAGATAGAAACAGAAGGGAACTCCAATTGTGACAGATGTGATATATGTATGATGAGGCAGTATTTATACAGAGTTAAATCCGGAGAGCTTCCAAAAGCTGCATATCAAAATAATGGAAGAGACTATCCACATATTTAAGTGAGGTGTGTAATATATGAAAATAAGAGAGTTAGCAGATTATTGTAAGAGTATAAATATAAATTGTGATGAATGTATACATAAAAAGAAATGTGACAATTGGGAAGAGGTTATTGCTTATGCATCACCTGTAATGATTGTAGATATGGTTGATAAAAATAAAGATGTTGAAGATGAATGAAAGGATACCAGATGATAGATAACTATAAGGCTTCAGAGCTTACAGATAAATTAAGTGCAGCATTTGGCAATGTAAAAGAAGAGAAAGTTTCAATATCAAAATATAATGAATCCACACAGACCTACTATGCAGATGAAGCACTGGCAAAACAGCATGTAAAGCAGATAAGCAAATCAGATATAAAGACAGCAGAAACAAAGAAGACATTGGATAGCTGTATGAAGGAATTAGAGAAGAAACTGCCTAAAGATAAATGGCACTCAAAGAGACCAAGGAGCAGATAAGATTAATTAAGGAAGGATTAACCGTATGGGGAAATTCCGTGGTAGTAGTAGCGACAGGAATACACTGTATCAATCTGTATTTTTTCAAGCATTCGATTACATTAACAGATATATCAGTGACAGTCATAACAGTTATTCTTGCAGGAATAGCTTCCATTGCAGGTATAACTGCATTAATACACTATCAGAAGGAAGTTACGGATAATATTAATAAAGAGCTTGCAAAAAATAAGAAACTAGTAGATAAAATGGTTAATATAGGAGAATAATTATGAGGAATAAGAAAGTTTTTACACAAAATGATTTCTTTATACAGAATGTTATACATCTATTTGTTAACATCGTTAAAGTTCTTGTATTAACTGGTATTTTCTATAAATTAGGAATTCCAAGTGATATATGTCTACCATTAGGAAAAACCTTGATCATAATAGAAGCAATATATTGCATAGGAAATATGGTATTAAGATACGCAGCAGATAAAAATTTTGAGGACTTCGGGTGGTGAAAGGACTATCATTACTTGTCCTTGTGGTTATGTCAACTACCCATCACCTAAAGGTAGTAGGCTTTCTTGCCCTGCGATGCTTGTAAAAAATGTCGAAATTAATTTTTGAAAAATACATTTGTATTATTAAATAGAAAGAATTTGGTAAAACGTCAGATTCTTTCTATTTTTTTTCATTAATTATTGACAATATTAAAAAGTAGCAATATAATACTTATATATAAAAGTAGTAAAAAGCTACTTTTAAAGGAGGCAATATGGAAGATATTAAAAATAATGTAGGATTAACGGAAGAAGAATTTTTAAAGCAATATAAACCATCTGATTATGAACGACCAAGTGTAACAGTGGATATGCTTATATTGTGTATGAACAAATGTCTTGAAAATCTTAAAGTTTTGCTTATTCAAAGGAAGGACCATCCATACATTAATCAATGGGCTTTAGCAGGAGGCTTTGTTGGAATAAAAGAATCGACTTATGAAGCTGCTGTAAGAGAACTTAAAGAAGAAACCGGATTAGAAAATATTTATCTCGAACAGCTTTATACAATGAGTCAGCCAGATAGAGACCCAAGAATGCGTGTTATTGATGTAGCATACATTGCTCTGATTCAGGAACAGGGAGTTAAAGCAGGAGATGACGCAAAAGATGCTCTATGGTTTGACATAACAACTTTTAATAATGAAAAACTTATTCTTCAAAATAAAGAAAAGAATATAACAATTGAATATAACCTTACTAAAAAGACATTTAAAAATGGTGTGATTAATATAGAAGGATTTGTCCCAGTACATTGTAATGGAGAAAAGTTAGCATTTGATCATGCTGAAATAATTCTTGAGGGATTATTAAGATTAAGAAATAAAGTGCTTTATAGCGATATAGCATTTAACCTTTTACCGGAAGTATTTACAATGCCGGATATAAAACAAGTATATGAAGTAATCTTAGGTAAACAGCTATATAAAGCTAATTTTAAAGCACATATTGAAGAAAAATTAAATGCTCTTGATTACAAAATATCATCCAGTACAAAGAATGGTAAGTTCTCGCAAGCATACAGCTATAAAGGAGAAAAATAAATTATGAATATAGGTGTTATTTTATCAAGATGTCAGCCACTACATAAAGGACATATCGAAATGATTAATAGAGCTTTAGCAGAAAATGATAAGGTTCTTTTCATTATTGGTAGTGCTGACAAATCAGGTACAGAAAGAAATCCTTTTCCTATAGGTTATCGGATAAGTATGTTGAAATTTGCTTTAGGCTTTGTTAAGGATAAAAACAGAGTTGACTATATGATTTTAAATGATTGGAGTTCTGATGATGATATACCCAAGCAGGATAATAATAATGGAACTGTAGATAATTCTTCAAAGGTTAATAAAGAATGGGGCTTATACTTTTATTATAATATTGTTAACCGCATAGGGCAGCCGGAGTTTACTTTTTACTATAATGATGATAGTTCTTTAGTTTCTGCATGGTTTCCTGGATACATAAAGGACAGAATCTCAATAAATAGTTCTTCCCGACTTGAGAATATTTCAAGCAGTTCTATTAGAAAAGCTATTGTTGAAAATAATATGGATTATGTAATAAAGTACATACCTTATTGGCAAGGAGTTCGATTAAGAAATATGATGAAAAGATATAAAAGTATATTAAATAAGGAGGATTAGCTATGAAGATTTTAGTAGTTATTGATATGCAGAATGATTTTACATCAGGAGCATTAGGAAACGCAGAATGTGAAAAAGCCGTATCAAAAGTCGTTGATGTTATTAATGAAAATAATTATGACAAGATTTTTCTTACAAGAGATACGCACCAAAAGAATTATCTTGAGACACAGGAAGGAAAAAACTTACCTGTAGAACACTGTATTGAAGGAACAGAAGGATGGCAGATCAGAAATGAGGTAATAGCTGCTGTAAATGCTTCAAACAAGCCATTTCAAATTATTAACAAACCAACTTTTGGCTCTGTTACTCTTGCAGAAACTATTAAGACTATGTATGAACAGAGTCATGAAAATATGGAAATAGATATTGTTGGTGTTTGCACAGGAATTTGTGTAATAAGCAACGCAATAATTATTAAATCATTTAATCCAGAGCTTCCAATCAATGTAATTGAGAAGGCTACAGCTTGTGTGACACCACAGAGCAAGAAAACAGCAATAGAAGCAATGAAATTGTTACAAATCAACATTAAATAAGGGGGGATAAATATGGAGTTTAGAGTATTTGAAAGTTCAGAAGGAAATGTGTGGAAGTATGTGTTTACTAAAGAAGATATGGTAGCAGAGGCTGTATTATATAAGTACAATGACTTCTATAAGAGAACAGTTATCTGCTGTTCTACAATGAGTGGTTGTCCTGTAGGCTGTAGATTTTGTGGTACAGGCAATAAATTCGTTAGGAACTTAACAGCAGAAGAAATTGCAGATCAGATTAAAACAGTATTAGAAGATAAAAATATTGAGGATGTTGATGTTAAAGGAAATAGATTCCAGATTATGTTCATGAGCATGGGGGAGCCTTTATTGAATTGGAAAGAAGTTGATAAGGCAGTAAGAAAATTACATAACAGATATGTAAATGCTGAATTGCTGTTATCAACAATAGCACCAAAAGAAGAAGAAAGTATCAAGCATATGATTAAATTGTCTAAGGACATTTCAAAAGTAGGATTGCAGTTCTCAATTCATAAATCAACAGATGAAATAAGAAACAAGCTTATTCCCTATGAGAATAAACTCACTCTTGAAGAAATAAGAGACCTTGCAATTGTTTGGTGGAAAGAAACAGGCAGGCATCCTTATCTTAACTACTGCATTGATGGAACAAATAATACAAATGAAGATATTAAAAATCTTCAAAAGTTGTTTTCACCTATAGTATTTAATTTTACATTTAGTGTTGTATGTTCACCAGATGAAAATATGAAAGAAGCAGGATTTAAGAATATTGAGCAAATTAGAAAATTTGAGCAGGCATTTATTGAAAAAGGTTATAACACAAGAGTTTTTGACCCAGCGGGGCAGGACGACATAGGTGGTGGCTGTGGACAGTTATGGTTTGTACAGAAGTGGTTAAAAGAACATATTAACTAAAAGAGAAATAAAGTGAAAAGGAGATTAAGCATATGAGATTAAATCAGATTATTACAAGTTTATTAGAGACAGACATGTATAAGTATAGTATGGGCCAGGCAATTTATCATCAGTTCTCAAATTATAAAACAACTTGGTCTTTTAAGTGTAGAAATAAGGATATTAAGTTTACATCTGAAATGGTAGATGAGATTAAGGAACAAATTCAAGCTTATTGTAAATTAAGATTTACTGAAGATGAACTTCAGTATCTTGACAGTATCAAGTGGATTAAGGGCAGCTATGTGGATTTTCTTAGATTATGGCAACCACGATATAAAGACTTTACAATTACCACAGATGGAGATTGTGGTCTTTCAATTGAAACAGCAGGAACATGGCTCAATACTTCCATGTATGAAATTCCTACATTAGCTATTGTGAATGAAGTTTATTTCCGTATGCAATATAACTATGATGAACTTCTTGATAGTTTCAAAGAACGCTTAAATGTTAAATTTGAGAATCTTAAGTCTAATCACTGGTATGCAGGAACATTCAGTGAATTTGGATTAAGACGAAGATTATCTGCTGAAGCTCAGGAGCTTGTAGTAGAAAAGTTCTCTCACTTAAATGATACATTACATAGTGCTTCAAAATTTGTAGGTACAAGTAATGTGTACTTAGCAAAGAAGTTCGGGCTTACACCTGTAGGTACTATGGCCCATGAATGGATAATGTGCGTAGGACAGGGAAATCATAAGCATAACCCTGCATATTCAAACTGGTATGCGCTTGATGCTTGGGTTAAGGAATATGGAGTATTAAATGGTATTGCTTTAACGGATACTATTACGACAGATTGTTTTCTTAGAGATTTTCAGTTGACTTATGCTACATTGTTTTCCGGAGTGCGTCATGATTCAGGAGATCCTTATGAATGGGGAGAAAAAATGATTGAGCAGTATAAAAATCTTGGCATTGACCCTAAGACTAAGACTCTGCTTTTCAGCGATAGTCTTGATTTTGAAAAAGCAGATAAGCTATATAGACATTTCTGCAAAGACGCTAATGTAGCTTTTGGTATTGGAACTTATTTAAGTAATGATACTAAAGTTCCGGCTCTTAATATTGTAATGAAGGTTACTAAGTGCAATGGAATGGATGTGGCTAAAATCAGTGACACTAAGGGCAAAGAAATGTGTAAGAATCCAGAGTATGTTGAATACTTACAGAGATGTATTGATTGGAGAATGAGGGAGGATAGATAGTATGCATAAGTACGATATAGCTAAAGAAACAGAAAATCTTATCAAGTGGATTAGAGATTGGTTTGATGAGAATGGAAAGAACTGTAATGCAGTATTAGGAATATCAGGTGGTAAAGACAGTACAATAGCTGCTGCATTATGTGTAAAAGCTTTAGGGGCAGACAGAGTAATTGGCGTAATGCTGCCAGATGGAGAACAGTCTGACATCAATGACTCTATTGAAGTATGTAAGCTCTTAGGTATTAATAGTTACACTATTAATATAAGACCGGCACTTGAAGCAAGTTTTAAACAGTTACAGGATTGCGGAATTGAGATTACAGAACAGTGCAGACAGAATATAGCACCAAGAGAACGTACCAAGATAATTAGGGCCATTTGCCAGTGTTATAATGGAAGAATGATTAACACATGTAATTTTTCTGAAGATTATATCGGTTATTTTACCGTTGGCGGAGATGGTGATGGAGATGTAGCACCTCTTGGTAACTTTACTAAATCAGAAGTATGTGCAATAGGACATTATTTAGGCTTGCCATCTAAGTATGTAGATAAAACTCCTTCAGATGGACTTTGCGGAAAATCAGATGAAGACAATTTTGGATTTACTTATGATGAACTTGATGAAAAGATTCGCAAAGGCACATGTGGTAACAAAAAAATTGACAAAATAATTGAGCTAAAACATCATACAAATGCATTTAAGCTGAAAAAGACAGCTTCCTATATGCCAACTTTTATGGCTTAAATACACTCTGAAACTTATATTTATGCATAAAATATCTTTTAGCTCTGTCATATTAATTATGAAAAAATAGCAAAAAAACTCCATCTGACAAAAGTCGTTTGTGAGTAGTTCATTCGAAAAATCAAATTTTAGACGAAATAGAGAAAGATTTAGAAACAGTAGATACAATGCCAGATGATGACATGCCTATGCCGGATAATATATCTGAATAATATGTCTGATATTCATAAGCATAGAGATGGTTATAAGAATAACAATAAAGATTTTATAGATAATGAGTTATTAAATAGATAGGCAAACATATATATAATATTGTAAACTAATGGACTATAATTGGGAGTATAATAATTGTCATATATTTGTTGAAATAATTACTAAATAGTTGTATTATAATTTTAATATATTATTCAAAGGAAAAATTATGTTGCCTAATACAAAAAAATATAAAAAGAAAGTTCAAGAGCATGATCAAAATGTAATAAAGATAAAAAAACTTGAAGAAGAAATTACTAATAATGTGTTTGACGATTATATAGATAAAGAAAAAAGAGATAATCTATTAAAATCAGCACAGACATTAAATTATTCAAACAAAAAAGTATCACAATTACAAAAAGTTTTTGACAATTATAATCAAGATATATTCACATATAATATTGCTTTAGATATTATAGATATGCAATCTCATGTTAAAGAGCATCAGAAGGAAGGATTTCTTTCCAAAATAGCAAACATCATAATGTGATGTGATCTCAAAGATACAATTAGCTATAGGAGATGAAATAAATTATGAATGAGTTAAATATATATAATATTTATAATTATAGGAAATTAAAGAAAATAAGTAATATTTACTGTGATGGTGGTTATAAATGGTACAATGCTAAAACTGTTTTTAGCCCTTTACAATTAAATTGTACAATATCAATTAATAAAAATAAAATTAGGATATGTTATTGGGATGAATATTCTGAAAAAGGTAAACAGACTATACTTTATATAAAAAATTATATTTTACAAATTAGTAAAGAAAGTAATGATATGCTATATTATACTGGGCAAGGTAATGAATTTAAAAATTGCGGAAATTTAGAAAGATTACATATAGGATGAGTTTATGATGAAAATATTAGATCAAGTAAAAAAAACATTAGAAACAAAAAAAGTTAAATATTTAATAGGAAATAATAATAATAGTAATATTTTATGCGTTCCTTATCGAGGAATTAAAAATAATAATAATCATATTGTAATATATATGGAAATTAATGAAGAATTGCAATTAATTAGTTTTACTTTTTTTGAAAAAGTAACAGACAAAATAGCATTATCCTCTGTTAAAACTAAATTACTTGATATTAATGCTTCATTAAATTATGGTAATTTGGGTATGAAAAAAGATAGTAATAATGTTGAATTTAAGGTTGATTATCCATTAAATAATTGTGACTTTACATTTGATGAATATACACTTTATATTATTAGGTGTATTAATGTTTATGAAATATTAAAGGAAAATAAGTTGATATAATATGAATACAAATGATGAAAAAAATTTATTTTATTATAGATTAATAAATTTTATAATTTGGGTAATACTTTTTTTTTGTATAATAATAAGATGTTTTACATTCACAATATTAGATAATCAATATATCTGGATTATAAATTATATTGGAATGGCATTAGCAATTATAAATCTTTTAATAGATAAATTATTCACATTAGATAAAAATAATAATCCTAAATATGTTCCATTTGTAGGATTAATTGTTTTAACTATTATTATTTTAATTATTGTTTGTCTTTTTGTTTATCTATTTCAAAAAAATAAATATGCTCAATCTTTAAATGATATTATTACATTGCTTGCTTTATTTTTTAGTCTTTCAAAAAGTTGTTGGGATAAAATACTTAATATAATAATAGAAATAATATAATGCTTTATTATATAAATTAAAAGACTGTCTGAAAAATTTGAAATTCAACCAGGCAGTTTTTTTTATGTAAAAACATCCAATTATTTTTCTGTCATATATAATACAGACGCTTAAAACAATAATATTCAAACTTCCATTTAAATTAATTAAGTGGTATAATAAAATAGACTTACTTAGGCGTAATAATTTAATTAGCAATAATCAATGTGCCTGATATGTATGGATATGGACATGAATATAGGCCTGTATATGTATATAAATATAGATCTAACGTATCCAAGTACAGGCAGGCATATTGTAATTTAGAAAGGATTTTAATTATGAGAAGAAACAATTTATTAAAGGCAGGTGTATTAACTCTTGTGCTTACACTTGCAATTGGCATGACAGCCTGTGGAAAGAATAATACCGTAAAAGATAATGATACAACAGTAACACAGGAGAATGTAACAACAGCAGATAAGAACAATACAAAGAAGTCAAGCAAGGTAGTATTTGATTATACAGATGCAGAAGGAAATACATCAAGGTTAGAAGGCAATGCCACAGTAGGGGAAAATGGAGAAGCAACAATTGAAGTAGTTGACAGTAATGGTAATAAGACAGTCTTTACAGGAAAGGCTAATACAGATGATGGAAAGTTATCAGTAAGTGATATCAAGGTATCAGAAGGTGGCACACTTGTAAAGACAGACGGTACAGAAGTAAAGGTATCCGAAGATGCTAAGATAGAAGATGCAACAGAAAGCACAGAAGCTACAAAGGCAGATGTAGCAGCAAAGGAAGAACCAAAGGAAGATACAATTGTAGCTGATGGTGGAAACACAGGTTCAGACAGCAATGTATCAGAAGGAAATGAAAATGCAGGAGACAATGGAACAGATAATGGAAATGTATCTGATACGCCAAGTAATGTAGAGACACCTGATGTACCAAATACTCCAAGTGAGCCTGAGTATGTTCCTGATGTACCAAGTGAACCAGAACCAACACCTGAAGAACCACAGCCTTCTGAGCCAGAAGAACAGGCTAAAACACCAGTATATTGTGATATGGACTTCAGAACAAGTGATGGCGTTGAAGACACAAGAGATGCAACTGTTGGTGAATATATTTTTAGAAAATATATTAACGGTGAAATTACTGAATCAGAAGCAGAAAGTCTTATGCTTAACGGAGCATTAATTAATGTTAAGGTAAGATATGATGACGGTTCAGAAGAAATAATTGATGAAATTAAACCTAAGTCAGTGAAGAAATGTGATATACATACAGCAGAAGAAAAAAATGCTATTGAATTAAATTGGCATATACCGGGATATACATATGTTAGTATGTCAGATGTTTTAGGAGCAACACATACATTATATTATATGCTTATCTATTATGATATCTGATGAATAAATAGAATAATAATGAAATAATGAGACTGTCATAAGTGCGTATTGCATAAATGGCAGTCTCTTGATAAAAAGATAATAGCAAAGGAGGACGCCATTATGAGAAAAACATATGGGGATATTCATACAGCATAGGAGGTTATTAATATGGTGAATGTACAGAAGTAGCATTTCGCTATTTCAGACCATGATAGGTAAAATATATAAAACAATAAGTAAGGGGTTATGAAAATGATATTTAACATATCAACAGAGCCTCTTATTTTAGATATGAAATTAATATTTTTGATTTTCAACTCTAAAAGTAGTTTTAATATTTAATAAAATGTTAATTGTATTTACAAATGTAGTATGAAGTATATAATATAATTAGAAATTTTATAAATTTTTGATTAAAATTACAAAGGAGATAAAGTATTAATGAAAAAAGAATTAAAAAAAGAAATGTTCTTTAACAAAATAAGTTTATGGGGTGTTGGCGTAGTCGGAATATTGGTTGGTATTGTGTTGATATTAATTTCATATCATATTAATTTTAAAGATGATGTAAATTCTGTAATACAAATGATTGGTCAAACAGTTATATCTATTTCTGTTAGTTCATTATTATTAGAATGGTTTGGGTATGTAAATTATACACAAAAAAGAATGTGTGAAATATTAGCTGAAGATGAAGTTATAAATATTCTTGATATGAAAAGGAAAAGAGAATTAAAATCAGCATTAATAAAAAATATTTATATGCCAAATGCTAATTTTGAAGAAAATAATATTGCAACAATAGTTGATGATGAAATGGATAAGGTATTAAAAGGATATTATTATGATGAATACATAACTTATATTGATGCTTATAAGCAGAATATTGGAGATAACACTTATATTCAAAAAGATATAAGAGTTACTTTTACAGCTAAATCCGTAAAGGGAGATAAATGCATAATAGAAAGGCTATTGAGTACATACTTAAAAAATATAAAAGACCAAAATGATAAAAGTATTAATCCTGTTATATTAAAAAAATTAGTTGTTAATGGAAATGATATTACAGATGAATTTAAAAATTCATTAACTTCAGGAACAAATGAGGGAGATTTAAAAAGCACATACCCTAATTCTTATTCTTTAGACAAAAACAACAATAATTTTAAAAAATATATGACTTTTAAAGATTCTATATATGTTGATATGGAATATTCAACTCTTGTTGATATGACTGATTTAATGTACTCTCATCAGATAGATAAAGCATGTAAGCATTATTGTATGCATTTTAATGTTAAACCAAATGAATTTGATATAACTGTACTAGGTTTCGGTTTTATGTCTTTAGGAAATACTAAAAGGCAGAGATGTGTTGAGACAAATAATGGATATATGCTTAGATTTTTGGATTGGATTTTACCGGGTGATGGTGTGTGTGTTATGTTAAATTCTAAGAATTAATTGACATAATTTATAATTTTACATATAATATTATTGTAAATATACTACACAGGCATAGGAGGTAAATATGATGAAAGCAGTTGTTTTAGAGGAAAGAAATTGGTAACTTTAATAAAAAATAAGTACAAAAGATTTAAGTAACGAAGAAGACTGCCTGATTAATTTCAGGCAGTCTTATTTTTATGCTCTGAACAATAAAAAAGCCTTAATGCAACACATAAAGATACTAAAAAATGTAACATAACTATTATAGGCAGATATTTTTACATAAAATTCATTAAAAATGATTATAGTGTCTGTCATATATAAAATGTAGTAGTTGTAGGAAGATATTTTTAAAATAAATATGTAAATTTATCCCTTAAAAAATAATATCTTACACTATTATAATACAGGCTTAATATAGCCAAGTCAGCTAAGAGAAAAACTTAGCAGGAAGGAGAAAGAGAAATTATGAAATTAAAGAAAACTTTTAAGACACTGTTAATGATAATCGCAACAGTAATGAGTGTTGTATCAAGCATACTTATTGATTCAGGAACACTTGCATATGCAGCCATGACTTATACCTTAACGCTTAACTGGGATGATGGCGTTGAATGGGTTGCTACTGATAAAGATGGTATTTACAGGTGGGAAAAAGGCGGTTCAAAGACATTTCAGGCAGGTTCTAAGGCTTATACTTATGTCAAGCTTAAGAATGGTGCAACAGTCAAATCATTCTTTTCAAGGCAGGAAAATAAAGACTGGACTGATTATACATATACGTCAGGAAGCATATGCTATGATACATGGACAATGTACAATAACAGAAACGTGGACATATATACATCTGTATCATCTTCAGCAGATGTGTCTTATGACTGGGATAACCTCGTAACAAGCTCAAAGCATTATCATTCAAGCAATGGAAATGAAGCATCTTGGAGCAATTTAAGGGATGACCTTGGAAGGTCTCCTGCACCGATTTATTCAATTTACTATAAACTACAGGAAAATAGGTACAGGGAAACCTGCTATGGAGATAATCAGGAAGATAAAGACTTCGGCGGCTATGAAATAATGTTAAGGACAGAAGACAGTCATAACAGTTATTGGTATGGACAGTCATCATATGCAAATGGAGATAGATTTGACGATTGGTACAGAGATGAATTTGAAGGAATAAAGCTTTCAAATCTTGCAATTGTGCCTGTCCAGATAAAGGGAGATAAGTTTTTACAGATTAACATAAGTATTAAGAATACCAATTCATATGCAAAAGAAATATCATTGGCAACATGCAGTGATATACAGGTTGCAGATGATGATAATGCAACTACATTCTTTAATGGTAACGGCTTTACAATGACAAACATGTACTGTGAAACATCAACAGCACAACTTGGCACAATTCCTACAACAACACTTAATGTATATGCTAAGGATGTACCGGGATATGTAACTGATGCGGATGCAGTATATATAGGACATTTTGTATACAGAAAACAGCATATATGGTCAAACAATGTACTTGGTGATAAAACAACATACTTCAATAAAAAACCACATGGCGGAACATCAGGAGAAGGTGAATCGGATTCAGGGTTTTCAATTGCATGGAAGAACAGAACAATTGCAGCAGGTCAGACACAGACTTACAGCTACATCATAGGCATAGGAAAGTACAATTCAGATAATAAGATAACATTTGATGCAAATGGTGGAGAATTAAAGACTCCGGGAACAAGCATCAATAACCCAAGCGGAAATTACAGTAATAAAGTTACGGTAACATATGGTACAGATACATATTCATCAATGAGTAATGATATACCGGAAAGAGCAGGCTATACATTTGAAGGATGGTGGACAACACCTAATGACAGCAATGCAAGCGTAATGGTATATGATGCATCAGGAAAATGTAATAATGACTGTAATTATTGGAAAAATAATCAGTGGCAGGGAACTAATGATTTAACCGTATATGCACACTGGAAAGCAAACACATATACAGTACGTCTTAACACAGGCGATATCCCGTTATCAGAATTGACAGAACTGACAGAAACAGCATCAACTGAAGGATGGACATGGAATGAGAACGGCAGATATTTTTCAAAGGCATTTATACAGAATGAAAATAATTACCTTCCGGGAGTAAATAAGTTCTTCAGTACTAATAATTATGAATCAGTAGGCAGTAAAGTAACAGACAAGTATTTTGTACAGGATAAGACAAAGAATCCTACCAAGGTATTGTATAACTGGTGGACATCAGCATCAGGCGGTACAGATATAGGCAGAGGAAAAAAGACCTATAACAACCTGTATGAGATATCAAAGGACAACAGTGGAATTGTTAATCTTTATCCGCACTGGATGGGATATACAACAGTGTTTAATTACACAGACACCGCCCCGTCTAATACCGCCGGTCAGACTGTAACAATTAATAATAATATTAATGATGGTATGGATAACAACCTGTATCAGGTATATGAAAATTGTTTCTTTTATAAGGGAACAGACGGCGAGTATCACGATTATAAAGGCACAAATCCTGATTTAAGGGTAACTGCAAGTATTCCGGACAGTAACGGATATAAATACATCTTTAATGGATGGCATCATAAAAACTGGAATTACCTTACAGATGGATTAGGAAAGCTTACATATAAGAATAATTATAATATCGGACAGGGTAAAACTTCATACAGTTTATCACCACATTTTTCAAGAGTAGGAATTAATTATAACGTAAGACTTAACGCAAATGTACCTGATACAGAAAGTACATTACAGGTACTACATCAGAATGGAATATCATCATACATTTACAACAGCACTAGCAGATACTTTTCAAGAGAACTTACATATGATGATTCGCAGGATATGTTATCACCTGACGTATATTCACTTAAGGGATATCATCTGATAAGCAGAAGTAACTGGTATACGGAAAAAACAGGTGGTAATACAGTATCAGCACCATGTAATAACACGAAGACTGAATATCCTGACTGGACTGAGAAAAACTGGAATCTTACAACAACAGATGGAGCAACAGTAGACCTGTATGCAAGATGGCAGGCAAATAATTATAAGATAGCATACAACTTAAATGGTGGTACTTATGGTACATCACATCCGACAAGTGCAGACTATGACACAATGGTAACAATAGATAACCCGTCAAAGGCAGGTTATACATTTACAGGATGGGCAATTACGGGGTATGACAGTACTACTTCAGGACACAATGCAGCAACATGGTCAGGCGAAAAAGGTACATCTTATAAGAATTTAACTACAACAGACGGAGCAACAGTTACATTTACTGCTACATGGAGTAAGGAAGCTCCTAAGACAGCTAATTTACAGACAACAGGGGATGTGGGAATAAAAACAACATCACATCCTGATAAGGCTGTTGTAAACATTGGAAGCAATGTACAAATAAGTGCAGTTCTTAATACCGGTTATGTATTTAAGGGATGGTACAATGGAAATGTTAAGGTATCTGATGATTTAAGCTTTGTATATACAATGCCTAATAAAGATACGGTACTTACAGCTAAGACAACACCTATTAACTATACAATCAGCTATAACCTTAATGGTGGAGCAGTTGTAGTAAGCAATCCTACAAGTTACAATATTGAAACACCTACATTTGCACTTCATAATCCTACTAAATTAGGATATGTTTTTGTCGGATGGACAGGCAGTAATGGTACTATACCACAGAAAGCAGTAAGCATTTACAAAGGTAGTACAGGGAACAAATCCTATAAAGCTAACTGGACAGCGGCAGATATAGGATATACCGTTAATCATTATGTAATGGATATAAATGGTAATTATCCAAGTACACCTACAAAGACAGAAAGGCTGTCAGGATTTACGGATACTTCAGTTACAGCAAAAAGATTAAACCTTGGAAACGGATTTACTTATCCTGATGTACAGACTGTAAAAGTAAAAGCAGATGGAACTACGGTGGTAAATTATTACTACATAAGAAACAAATATACATTAGACCTTAACGGTCTTATAAGTAGCGTACTAAGACCAAATTTAACAGAAGAGGTTGACAGTCAGACATTTATAGCAGGTAAGGCAACAGTAACAGTAAATGGAAAAGTTCTGGCAACTAATGAAACAGACTTCTGTCAGATGGTTTATTATGGAAGCAGCTATAAGATTACTACTGTTCCTGAAGCAGGATATTCAATTATAGGAAATACAACAATTGAAGGAACAATGCCTGCATCAGATAAAACAGTTACTATAACAATTAATGCTAATAAAGATACTAAATACATTGTAAGACACTGGAAAGAAAAATTATATCTTGACGGAACTAAAACATATGCAGATTCAAGCAAACATAATACAACCAATTATTTCTTAGCAGATACAGATAATTTAACAGGCCAGACAAACAGACTTGTTACACCAACAGTTAAAACATACGAAGGCTTCACAAGTCCAAGTGCGATAACTGTAAGAGTCAAAGGTGATGGTTCATTAATTGTCGATTATTATTACACAAGAAACACATATACTCTTAAGACAGATGATAGTGATTCTAATAAGGATGATCAGGACAATGGTATTAAAAGTGGCAATGGAATAGATTCAAGCAAGACAAATGTAATATCTGAAGGAAACAATAAAAAGGATAATAAAAAGAAATTTAAGTATGAAGAGGTAGTCACAGTCACAACAGATACATTATCTGGTTATCACTGGCATGTAAATGATGATTGTGAAACAATTAAAAGGAATCTTTATCCTACAGGATGGTCAGATCATGAAGGCTACAGAGTAGAAAAATGGTATACAGAAAACGGAAAAACATATGGATATAAAGACCAAACAACTAAATTCTATATGCCAGCTCATGATGTTAAACTAGATGTAAATGCAACTAATAACAGTTATAAAATAATATTTGAAAAGAACAAGCCGATGAATGTAACTAATCCATACACAGGAGCAGTCAGTTCAGCTTCAAATGAAATAACAGGAACAGTTACAGATACATTTTATATTTATAATCATGCAAATCAGAAACTTCCAGGAAATGTATATAATCTTACAGGTTGGACATTCAAAGGATGGAGTCTTAAAAAGGACTATTCAAACGGATATGGTTTTGGATGGGAATATGGTACAAATTCATGGAATAATGACTTATCACATTTAACAACTAAAAACCTTGATGTAATTCATATGTATGCAAAGTGGGAAGCCAATAGATACCAGATAACATTTAATTATGAACATAATTCAAGTAACCCATACGGAAATCTTGGATACGATGAAAAAGCAGAAGCAGCAACAAAGCTTACAAAAAACGGAGCTGATTCAAAAACAGCCACATATGATGCAAAAGTTGGAAGTTTGCCAAATCCAACACTTACAGGAGCAACATTTGTTAAGTGGGTAGACAGCAAAGGAAATGAATATACAGAAGATACAATATATAAAATTACAAGTCCAATTACATTATATGCCGTATGGCAGCAGAATACAGGTACATTTGCCTATATAGCTAATGGTATTACTTATAATAATAATGGAATTGGTGTATATGAAGCAACAAACAGTGATGGAACAAATCAGTTCAAGGCAATGACAGAAGATATTACATTAGAGGAAAACAAATTTGGAACAACAATGGAAAATACTTCATACAGCAATTTTACAAAAAAGAGTAAATATGGATATGTTGTAATTAATGCAGGAACATCTTATGCAAAAGAAACAGATACATCCGGAGATTCAGTTTATTATTCATTCCAGGGATGGAGTGCAAATAATTATGCTACAGTTGCTGGAGATAAAAATGCAGGTCTTATTCATCAGATTGGATATAAAGACAGATTATTTAATTATGCATATGAAACAATGGCAAATGAAATGAATACATTAGAAACAGGATATAACAGCAAAGATACATCTGTTGCTGACAGTATCAGAGCGAAAGCAAATGAACTGTATAATACAAAAGAATTAACTCAAAATAATACATATGCAATAATGTATGCTGTATGGGATCAGTTCCCTGTAATTAAAAGTGACCAGGTTGTTTTAACAATCAATGATTTTAGTGCATATGTAAATGAAAACGCAGATGGATTTGAACAACATGCCTATGACGTAATAAAAGACAGAATTATAAATGCAAATACAGTTAAAGACAGAGAAGATGGTAATATACGTGACAATATAGAAATTGAAAATTTAGACGAGATTCTTAATATGATGTTGACAATGTATAAAACTCCAGGCATGACATCTTCAATGATTACTATAAGGACACATGTATCAGATTCGGTTGGAAATACTACATACGGTTATACTACAGTAGCATTAATTAACAATAAAGCAAAACAGGATGATCCTATTATTCCTACCGTTGATGAAGATGGCAAAGAGATTAATACAAGAATACTTTCAGCAAAAGTAAGATCTATAACAAGAGAATTTTATAATACAGGATACGAAGGAAGTTCAGATTATAAGTCTGATTATTCTGCAGCAACATATAAGAACTATGGAGGACTTATTCCTAATTCTATCTGGTATAAAAATGAAGAGTATGTAAAGACAATTAATCAATGCTTTGATAATTTTGATAATAATACACCGGAACAGACATGGTACTTTACACATGACGATGTATTAAGTATTCAGGAATATGCAAAGCAACACAAAGATACCCCACATGGAGTCGAAGATGGAGAACTTACAAACTTCTATAACAAGTATAAATCATGTATCATACAAGGAATAGATGCAAGCTAAATAATGATATTAAAAACATAAGATAAAAAATTAAATATACTTAAGATAAATAATTGCGAAGCCTCAGAAAGTGATTTCTGGGGCTTTTTGCTATAATAAGGTTGGATAAGGCTAAGAGAATAAATACATTCAAACTAATTTTCTGTCATATTCCTTTCAAATCATAAAGAAAGGAGGATTAACATATATAATCATATATGTTATAATATTTATGCAGAAATTTAGTAATGAAGAAAAACTTAAAATTGTTCAGCGCTTACGACCAATTGACGATATTTTCTTTGAAGCTATTGCAGAAGATCCAGAAGTTTGTGAAGAAATTCTAAGAGTTATATTAGAAGATCCTAAGCTTACTGTATTGGAAGTAATTACGCAGAGCAGTGAAAAGAATATTTATGGTCGGTCCGTAAGATTGGATGCACTGTGTACATTAGGTGATGGCACCAAATGTAATATTGAGGTGCAGAAGTCAGATAATGACGATCATCTAAAACGAGCAAGATTTAATGCATCTTCAATTACAGTTAAAGAGTCTAATACAGGAGAAAGATTCAGTGATACTATAGACTTATACATAATCTATATATCACAATTTGATTTTCTTAAAGAAGGACGTTGTATTTACCACATTGATAAAGTTATAAGAGAATCAGGTACAACAGTTGATGATGGGCTACATGAGATTTTCGTCAATACTGCAGTAAATGATGGATCAGATATATCAGATTTAATGTCATGTTTTTTAGCAACCGATGTTAATAATGATAAGTTTCCGAAACTATCCTGTAAAGTAAGTGAACTGAAGAATCCTAGAGGGGAGATAAATCCTATGTGTGAATTAATGGAAAAATACATGAAAGAATCTAAATTGCAAGGAAAGATTGAAGCAACAATAAAGACAGCAAAATCTTTCGGAGCATCTGATTCTATTATAATTAAGGCACTGATGGAGAATTGCAGCCTTACCGAGGATGAAGCTAGATTACAATTAGCTAAGTATAATAATTAAATACACTGTATAGTAAAAAAATCAGAAGCCCAGGGAGTAAAATCCTTGGGCTTTTTAAATCAGATAACATTCTCCCATAATATCTGATTAGATTATTGCAATTAAGCAAGAAAACTCCAACCAACAAAAGTCAGTTGTTAGTAATTCATGTTCATTTAAAATATTTCATCTGTCATATTTTAGTTAAGAATTTTTGTAATCAAACAAAAAAATAAACTAGAAAGGGCAATGTATGAAGCGAATAATTTTAATCAGTTTAAGAAGGTTATGTGTGTATCCTGTTAAAACACTTATATATTTATTCTATGTTATATCAAATATAGCAAGTATTATTTCCCACGCAATTACTTATCTTATTTACAATCCAAAAGCAGAAAAAAACAAATTTAGTAAATATCCGGGGATTATTTTATTAGTGGCAGCAGTAATATATTTTGGATTTATATCAATTAAAGCTTTTTTAATATCTCATAATATTGCAATTTTAACTGAAGGCATTAAAAACGGATTCTATGTATTATTATTTTTAATTCTTATTGTTACCGCAGCATTTATTCTTAAGGTAACGGCAACAGCATTTATTGAAACAATGAATAAATCTTATTACTATCAGAATGACATATTATTCAGTTTACGATATTACTTCACTAATTACTGCAAATCTTTTATAGGCGTTATAGCAAGTAATGTATCTGGAAGTGATAAGGGAGCAAAACAGTCACGGGAATTAATGTATTATGGTACTAAGTGCCTTGAGATTATAATAAACGCATTTGGTTTTAAAAAACATAACTTAACAAACGATAAATTAATAGACAGCTTTTTGTTTATGCCAGATAAAGAATGTACATTAGCACATCCTAAAATTGATGATCAGATTATCAAACAAAGACAAGATGTGTATAAAAGAAAACAATTAAAAAAACAATATGAAAAAGAAAAACGAAAGTCATTAAATAATAAATCAGCAGAATTACCTAATAAAGACTCTAATAATGTTATTAATAATGAAATTAATAATTCAGATAATATGCTATCAGATAAATATAAACCTGTACCTGATAGATCATTAGAAGAAATTTTGCAGGAACTTGATTCATTAACAGGATTAGATAAGGTAAAGAAATCAGTTTATAGCATAAAAGCATATATGGAAGCAAAAGAAATAAAAATGCAGGCAGGTGTAGTTGATAACACAATGTCTGAGCATCTTATTTTCTTAGGTAATCCAGGAACAGGTAAGACCACTGTAGCAAGACTTATAGGAGAATTATATAAGCATTTTGGACTATTAGAAAAAGGTCATGTTGTAGAAGTAACAAGAGCTGATTTAGTCGGAGAATATAACGGAGAAACAGCAGTTAAAACTAAGAAAAAAGTAAAAGAAGCATTTGGTGGAGTATTATTTATAGATGAAGCCTATGCCTTAATTAATGATGAATCAGACACATATGGGAAAGAAGCTGTCAATACTCTTGTAGCAGCATTAGAAAATTATAGGGATAAATTTGTATGTATTGTAGCAGGATACAGAACACCAATGTCTAAGTTTATACAAAGCAATATGGGACTGGAATCAAGATTTAAGACCACAATTGAATTTGATGATTATACACCGGCTCAGTTGAGTGAGATATTCACTAAAATGGCTAATAAGAGTGGATATACAATTACTGCAGATGCTAATAAAGCTTTAAATACATGCATAAACAGAATATGCTTAAGAAAAACAGATACATTTGCAAATGCAAGAACTATAAGAAATTATTATGAAAAGACTATTCAGGCTCAGTCAGAAAGAATATCTTTATTTGAAAGCGTAACTAAAGATGAAATTACTGTACTTTCAGAATCGGATATCTTAAATGCATTTGGTTTACCTGCAGATACAGATGAACAGACATATGAGGATGCAATCAATAAACTTAAGGAATTAACAGGATTAGCTTCAGTTAAAAAATGTATTGATGAAATGGTAGCTTATACAATAACAAATAAAAAGAAAATGGAATTAGGCTTAACTCCAATTCCAATGTCATTGCATATGGTATTTACAGGTAATCCTGGAACAGGAAAAACAACTGTTGCAAGGCTTTTAGGAGATATATTCAAAGGACTTGATATATTAGATTCAAATAAGGTCGTAGAAGTAACAAGAGCTGATTTAGTCGGTAAATATGTCGGAGAAACAGCTATTAAAACAAAAGAAGTCATAAATAGCGCATTAGGTGGCATTTTATTTATTGATGAAGCATATACGCTAAATACTTCTAAGTCAGATGATTTTGGAAAAGAAGCAATAGATACATTACTTAAGATGATGGAGGATCATAGAAATAATCTGATTGTAATAGTTGCAGGATATGATTGTTTAATGAAGGAATTTATAGAAAGCAACCCTGGACTTAAATCACGATTTACAAGAGTACTTCATTTTGATGATTATAATGAAGGGCAGCTTTATGAAATATTTACAGGGCTATGTGATAAATATAATTTATTCTTGGATGATGAAGCAGCTAAATGTGTTACAGAATACTTTAAACAGCTTGCTAAGGGTAAAACAGAAAATTTTGGTAATGCAAGAGAAGTAAGAAAGTTTTTTGAAAAGATTACTGTAGCTCAGTCAATGCGTATTGCGGATTTAACAAAGAAATTCGGAGATGTTCCATATACGGATCTTGTTACTATAACAAAGCAAGATATAATTTTTCAGTAATAGTGAAAAAGTGAGGTAAAAAATGGAAAAACTAAAATTAGAAGATTTTAAAAAATATGTAAAAGAAGAATATAATTGTGATATTTCTACAAAAGAGAGTGCTAATCCTGATACTTTTGATAATATTTTCAATGGAAATTTCATAAATACCGATCTGATGGTTGATAAAATATTAAATAAACAAGATTTTACGAATAAAGTTGGAGCGATACCTATTGTTAAAATAGCAAAAGATTTTGGATTCGCCATATACAAAGCTTCTGATATGCCTGAAGGTATGCTTGGAAATATATTTGTAGGAAGCAAGGTTAAAATGGACTACGGAACAAATATGGTCATAATAGTAGATGCTAATAAAGATTATAAGTTTCAAAGAATCATTATTGCTCATGAATTAGCATGTTACTTAATTGAATATATGCCAAAATATAATGATAAAAATAATGTATATTCGCATCCATATAATAGTGAAATTGACATAATACATAAATGCTCAATGGAAATGCTCATGCCTAAGAAAGTGTTTACAGAACAATATGCAAAAGCTATTAAAAAATCAGATTTTAATATGACTTACACCTTAACATATTTATCAGAATTATTTAAAGTACCTGAAGTTGAAATTAAAAACAGAATAATAGATATATTAGAAGAAAAATAATAAGACAAAATTCTAAATTAATAATATCATATTATTAAAAGAAGAGGAGTGTAATTTGCATGATTGATTTTACTGATGTAAAAATAGATATAACAAGTAACTATAGTGATTCAGATCAAAAAAGAGGCATTATATATCATAACAAGAAATTTATATTAAAATTATCAGATAGAATAGAAACGCCCGGAAAAAATAATTTGATGGATTCATATTCAAACAGCGTGTACTCAGAATATATATATTTGATTTAATTCTAACACCTGCATATAACAAGGCCATAGATAAAATACAATCGATGGATATAGATGAACCAACATTACCTGAGCCTAATGAATATAACGATATTAATGATGACATCGTGTTGCCAGAAATATCATCTGAAAATATTTACAAAGATAAGCAAAACATAAAAAATGACATAGAATTGTAATTAATAAAGTCTCTAAGTTGAATAATCTTAGAGACTTTTTTATGCAAAAATTTTTAAAAAATAATCTATCATATTAATAGTAGAACAAATAATAAATACATTTGTATTTTTTAAATCAAATAATATAAGAAAGGTAAGCTTGCATCAAAGTGTTTGGTCATATAGCATATTAATGCAATGATAAGGATAATTTATACTAAAGATGCAAGTCAGGAATTTTATGAATATTACATTAAAGGAATTTTTTCTTAAAACAGAAGAAGAAAAATCCCCAGAAAAAGCTATCAGAGAATTAAATAAGTTGGTCGAAAAAACCTATAATCATATAATAAATAAAAATGATTATTCTTCTGATTATGAGTTTGACAAAATAATTAATGATTTTACAGATGAATTAATTGAAGTAACAGAATTTATTTTACAAAAACGAACAGATTTAATAAATAAAATAATTGAGAATCCTGTAGAGCCAAATGATAAAATTATCAATTTTAATAGAAATAATAATGGATCAAATAGTTTTATTAATCAGAATTATTTTGCTTTTATTAACCTTTATCAGCAGTTAGCATTAGACCAATGGATACTTCAAAATACTGCTTTAAAAACAAGGACACTTGAAAATGAATGTAACAGAGTTATGGAAAAATTAAAAAATTTAATGTTACATAACAATGTTATTATCTCAGCTATCAAGTCGAATGATAAAACAACAGCAGTCATTTCTATGGATTCGTTTGATAAATTTGGCCCTGAGGATATAAATATGTTTACAATATATATAAGCGATTTTTTATATGCGGCAATCAGTGATTATAAAGAAGGTATAATTTTAATACATCAGTTATTTGATAATGGAGATATTAAGGAAATAGAATATGGACTAAGTTTTAGTAATAGGAAATTTGTTAATATTGATTCTGAAAGCTTAAGATATGCCGATGGAAACAGAGAACATATTAAGTATTGTGAGCTTGGAATTTAAAGGCAGGTGAATCATATGATTCAAGTTTTAGAAAATATACCATATTGTACTTATGCAGATGCTAATGCGGTTAAAAAAGAATATAATCCGACCCGAATAAAGTTGATAAATAAATATGGAAATAACATTAAATTAAGAGTTATCCCATCTGCATCTAATACTTTAATGATATATAATTTACAGGTATACAAATATGTGAGTTAATTAGAAAAAAAATAAAAAATTCTAAGTAGAGTTTGAGTTATTTTTAAAATAATTCAGACTCTATTTTTTTTCTGACATATTAATAACAGATTATATAAGAAAGGAGATTTTTTATGCAGATGAATAGAAGCAAAATCAATGTATTAAAAAATAAAAATGATAATTCTTTTGAAGAGTTGAGAAAACTTGCTAAATCTACAAAGAGCATAAAAAAATTAAGAGAATTGTCAGAAAATAAAGAATGGATAATAAGAGCAGAAGCAGCTTTAAATTCTCATGCAACAGAAGACACATTATTAAAATTATGCCATGATCCTGTCTGGGAAGTACAAACATATGTAGCAGATAATTCATCATGTACGCAAAAAGTATTTAGTGAATTAGCCTCTTCAGATGATACTGATGTATTGTATTATTTGGTACAAAGTAAACATATTCCGGCCCATATGATTGATTGGATTTTAAAACATAATGATTCAGTTGATGAAGTAGTAATTGTAGCTGCTATAAAAACTGGGAAGGTATCTGATCAACTGTTAAACAAGTATTGTAAGTGTTCAAATGCTGTTATATCAAACGCAGCTTTTCAGCAAAGAATAATAAATAGAGAAAAAGGAATTCTCTTACTTGCTTAATGAAAATAATTAAGGAGGTAATTATGGATTTGAATAAAAAAGATATTCATATTTATTTCGATATGGATGGAACAGTGAACCATTGGGATTTAAATGGTAATCCTCACGAAGAACATTATTTCAGATATAGAGAACCATTTAAAAATGTTTTAAATGCAATTAAGATGCTTCAGAAAAATAATTATAATGTTTCATTTGCAACCGCCGTATATATGGAAGGTAATGCCAAATCGGATAAAATTATCTGGTTGAATAATAATGATATGAAATCCATTCCGGTAATATTTATCCCGTATGGTTCCTGCAAAAATGATTATTTGGAAAAAGGAGATATTAAAATATTAATTGATGATTACACTCCGAATTTAATTGAATTTGAAAAATCAGGTGGAATTGCAATTAAAATGATAAATCGGAATAATCATAAAAAAGGAATTTGGAATGGGCATTGCATTTACTATAATGATTCACCTGAAGAAATTGTAAAAAGTATATTATCTGTATTTTGAAAAAATAAAATAAATTAATTAAAATGAGATTTTGTTTAAAACAAAGTCTCATTTTTTATGTAAAAATTTAAAAATACATAAAAATTTTTTTATGTCTGTCATATTAATATTGAAAACAAATTAAACAATGTTTTCTAAACTAAAAAATACCGGAAAGGAGCGCAGTAAATATAATATTTACTGCAAATAAAAAAGTTATGAAGTATTCAGTTAAAGTAGTAAAGACAGAAAGCACAAGACATCCACATGTAAAAGGATATGCAACAGTAATTTTAAATGATGGAATTATTTTAAAGAACATCAGAATTATGGATGGAAGAAGTGAAAAAGAAGGATTAAGAATGGTTATGCCTTCTTGGATTAATACTAATGAAAAAACACATAGAACATTCTTAAATTCTAAGTTTAATCCAATTAATAATGATTTCAGACTTGCTTTATACAATGCCATTGTGGAAGCTTATGAATCTGGAAACATTGTAACAAAGTATACAGAATCAGGTGAAGATATGCCACTTACAATTACAGTGAAGAGATTTGATGATCCTGAAAATATTGTCAAGGCATCAGCAGCTATCATTGTAGATAACAATCTAGTTATTAAAGGTATCAGATACTGTGATGGTAAGGAAAAGGGTATGTTCCTTGGTATGCCAAGTAATTATGTACCTCATAGAAATAAGAAGTTTATTGAGGTATGTAATCCACTTACTAAGGAAATGGATAATACTCTTAAGAGTCTCATTGGCGAAGCATATGAAACTGCAGGTCAGCCTGCTTAATAATTAACTATATTAGCCGCATCTTGAGTTTGTCTTAAGGTGTGGCTTTATTTTTATTTAAGGAGGATTTTTTTTATGAAAAAAGCAATGTTAATTGCAGAGAAGCCATCTCTTATGAGAGATATTCAGAACGCATATAATCACTGTAAAGATAAAGTTGCATATGATATAGATTTCTTCTCTCAAGTAGGACATTTATTAGAATTAATAGATCCAGTTGAATTAAATCCAATATATAAAAGTTGGGATATCGATTTATTACCTATCCGACCAGAAAATGAAGGCGGATGGAAATATAAAATTAAAAAGAATACAAAAAACATATATTTGGATATTCAAAAAGCAATTAAATCAGGAAAATATGATGTAATCATACATGCTGGAGATCCTGATCAAGAAGGAGAATTGCTTGTAAATCTTACTCTGCAGAAAATAGGTAATAAACTGCCTGTATTGAGATTTTGGAGTAATGATACTACACAGACAGCTCTTGAAAAAGCATTACAGAATTTACATGATGATAGCGAAGACAGATTTAAGAATTTATATAATGCAGCTCTTATCAGACAGCATTCAGACTGGTTATTTGGAATTAATGGTTCCAGAGGTATTGCTGATAGAATTAGAACTGGAACAGAAGAAAAAATAGCTGCAGGTCGTGTAATGACATGCGTACAGACAATGATTGTAGACAGAGAAGATGAAATTAATAATTTCGTTCCATCTACATCATATGGAGTAGCATTGACTCATACGAATGGTCTTGTAGCACAGTTATTTGAACCAGTGAAAGTAACTACTGAAACTGAAAAACAAAAGGCTGATGAAGCCGGAGAAGCATTAGGAACTACTTATTATAAAACAAAAACAGAGGCAGAAGGTATTATATCTAAGCTGTCAAATATATCAACAGTTAAAGAAGTTGATCCCAAGATAGTAAAAACAAATGCTCCTAAATTATATAAATTAGCTTCAATTCAAAGTGATGCAGCCAAATACGGATATTCTTCACAGGACACGCTTGATATAATTCAGGCATTATATGAAACCCATCATTATGTATCATATCCAAGAACAGACTGTGAAGTATTATCTTCTAATGAAGATTTTGTAAATATAATATCTTCAGCTGCTGCTGTACCAGAGTACACATTCAAAGAGGCGGCTAAACTGGCTTATACGCAGATTGATAATGTAAAAAATAATAAAAAATATGTTAATGATAAGGAACTTGCAAAGCATGGACATTCAGCTTTAGTTCCTACAACATTAACACCAGATTTTAATAAATTGAATGAAGATGAAAAATTAATTTACAGCATGATTGCAAGAAGATTTTTAGGAATCTTCCAGCCTCCACTTATTCAGAAGAAAATAAGTGTAGTTCTTGAAAATTCAGGATATATGTTTAAGGGAACAGGTAAGGAAGTAGTAGACAAAGGTTATACTGAATTTTTAGGAATTAAAGTTGAAGATGTTGATATTCCGGCTGTTGATCAGGGAGACAAACTTGATGTTACTGAAAAGAATGTTACAGAAAGAACAACAACATGTCCTAAGAGATTCACAGAAGGTACTATTATTGATGCTATGGAAAAACCATCAAAGTACCTTATAGATATATCTATTAAGGAAAATATTGATAATCTTACAATAGGTACTTCTGCAACAAGAGGTGAAATTATTAAGAAACTTATTAAAGATAAATACATAACCGTTAAAAAATCAGGTAAGCAAGCAGGTGTCATATATCCAACAGATTTCGGTTCATTTATGATACATACAATTAGAGGAATTTCTTTATGCAGGGTTGATACTACTGGACAATGGGAACAGCTTCTTATGGCTGTAAAAAATGGAGATAAAAACATAGATGAAGCAAATGCTTATATGTTTGAGCAGCTTGAAACACTTCTTGCTGATATAAAGGGTGTAAATAAAGTAAGTTATGGTAATGCTGTTTCATTTAATGAAAAAGTAATGACTTGTCCGGGATGCGGAAATGATATCATTGCAGGAAGTAAAAACTATTTTTGTTCAGGTTATAAAGCTGGATGCAAGTATTCAATGATGAAGAAATTCTGTGAAGCTGAATTTAATACAGATGATGTTAAGACTTTGTTTACAGGCGGAATCATTGAAAAAGAACTTACTAAGAAAGAAACCGGAAAAAAATGGAAACAGTTATTAAAATTTGATCCGATATTAGGCAAACTTGAATTTGTAAAAGCTACAGAAAAAGAAACTAACTGGTTATGTCCTGAATGCAAAGAGACACTATTTAGAAACGGAAAAGTTATTTCATGTCATGGATGTGGTTTTAAAATTTGGACAACAATGGCAGAACATGATTTAACAGATGATGAACTTACAGATTTATTTACAAAAGGGAAAACACATACAATTAAAGATTTTGTTAGCAAAAAGAAAACAGTATTTTCCGCTAAAATTAAAATTGATAATGTACAGGATAAAGAAACCGGGGAGATAAAAAAAGGAACAACATTTGAATTTCCTCCAAGAAAGTGATAGTTAATTGTTAACGAGAAAGGGATTTGCTTTGAATTAAGCAAGTCTCTTTTTTTATGTAAAATTTTTATTTTTTATTTCTGTCATATTAAACATGAAAAGAAAAATAACAACATTTTGTTAGTAAGCAATTTCAAATAAGAGAGGTGTTTTTATGATTAAAAACTTATGGAAGAAAACGCATTTTTATTGTAGTTACCGTCATGAGCCTGTTGAAATGACAATCAATGATAAAGGTGACTTTTCAATGTTTTATTCGTGTCCAAAGTATTATCCGGAAAATCGACTTGAAAATGAACAGGCGTGTCCAATGCGATTAAATTTTGTTGATGCAGAAGCCATTCTAAATGAAATTTCAAGAATGACTGATGATGAATCAGGGTTTGATTGTAATGATATTACCGGTGCGGAATTTGATTATAAGAGTATTCATGTAAAGGTTATGAATTATACGTCAGAAAGAATTGACTTAGATATTTATAACAAGAAGGCATTAAAGTAAAGAGGTATTTTTTATTATGGAAAATAATGAAGAAATTAATAAGAATTTAATAAAAAAATATAATAAATTTTTATCTGTTTTACTTGTTATTATGATTATCTTTTTTGTTATACAAAAATTATATTGTATTTCATTTGTAAGTGGAAATTCAATGTATCCTACATTTAAAAACGGACAGTTAATAATGGTGTACGATAAAAATGTTTCACACTTAAAACATAATAATATTATTTTAATGAAAGCAAATCCTAAAAAGCTATTTAGTGAAGTTTACATTAAAAGAATTGTAGGAATGCCGGGAGATAAAGTTTTTATTTCAAATGGGAACTTATATGTAAATGATGAAATAATAAATGATAATTTTCCACAAATTAAAGATGCAGGAATTGCAAATGAACCTATTATGTTAGGAAATGATGAATATTTCGTTTTAGGTGATAACAGAAATAGCAGCAAAGACAGTAGATATTTTGGAGTGGTAAAAAGCACTGCAATTATCGGAAAAGTAAAAAGGATTTTTTAGATATTTCACATAAATTAATATAGATAAGAAAGGAATTAAAATTATGTATTCACAGGAATTTAAAACAAAAACAATTTTACAGCCAAGAAATAATCCAAGCACAGAAAAGTATTGGGGAGTAGCAATAGATGTTGGTTATTCTGCAGTAAAGGTCTTTTCTCCTAATATTGTAGCATCATTCCCAAGTTATGCTCAGAAAGTTGAATATGGATATGCTGACAGATCATTTGGCAACCTTGAAAAAACTTTCATTGCTTATCGTGATGAAAATAAGAATGAATATTATGTTGGCGCACATGCTCAGAACGATGTAAAGGTAACAGACTCAAATAATTCGACTGCAGCTTTATATGTAAGAGATAGATGGAGTTCACCTGAAACTAAAGTTATTACAAGAGTAGGGCTTGCATTAGGAATGATGAAGAATCAGTTTAATGATCCATCTGGAAAAATTCTTCATGTTCAGACAGGATTGCCTGCTGAATATATGTCAATGGATATGGATGATATAAAGAGCGTATTCATTGGCCACCATGAATTTATGATTAAGCTTGGTTCTAATAACTGGATGCCGTTTTCTTTTGATGTATTACCGGAGAATTTTGCTATTATGCCTCAGCCTATGGGTACATTAGTATCCGTTGCTACAGACAAGAATGGTGGTTCACTTCCAGAAGCAAGTAAATATTTTTCAAGTAATCTGTTAATTATGGATCCTGGATTTGGAACACTTGATACATTTAATATCAGTAATCATTTCATATCAACTCCACCTAAAACATGGGATAACTTAGGTATGTTAAGAGTACTTCAGGAAACTCAGAAATTAATTAAAGCAGATAAAGATGTAACAATTCCTATCCCTGCAATGCAGAAGATTCTTGGAAATGGATATTTTATGACAAAGCTTAATAAGCAGACAATGAAAAGAGATCAGGTTGACATTACACCATACTTATCTGAAGCAAATAAGAATGTATGTAAGGAAGCAATAGATACAATCAATGGCTGCTACAACTTTTTACAGGATATGTCATATCTGGTTATAACAGGTGGTACTGGAGCAGCATGGCTTGGCTATATTCAGAATTTCTATAAGGAAATGGATTCATTAAAGGTAATAGATGGTGCTGCTAATGATACAATTCCGGCAATATTTAGTAATGTCAGAGGATATTATATGCAGCAGCTCAACAATTTGAAAAATAAAAAGTAATTTAAATATATTAATTCATCACTATTCTTCTGGATGGTAAATAAATATCATTCAGAAGAAGAAAGGAGAATCGTTTCTCCCCTTATCTTAAGATAAGGGGTTTCAGCGATTATTTGATATTATTATGAAGAAACATAAAGTCGGAATTCGTATATATAGGGATCATGATATAGATTTAGTACTTTTATATAAAAATCCTACATTTGGTTTTCAGAAAGCCATTAAACAAGCAATAAGAGCTTATGTAAGAGAACAGCCTTATTTTATCTTTGTGCCTGAAACATTTGATATATCAGACAAACAGTTTAAGTATTCATATCAAGCGTTTTTAGATTTTGATGAAGATGATGATGCAGATGTATTAGCATGGTTAAAAACATTGCAGGATAGAAGCCGTAATAAGGCAATTAAATCTGTATTAAGAGGATGTATTATAGGAAATTTAGCATATGGATGTGCTAAGTCGGATGATGACAGATTGGTATCAAATAAAATTAATGTTATTTTAAAAGATGCTATTTTGTCAGGTAATATATCGAATGTAATTTATGAGCCACCTGTAAGAAGAGAAAAGAGAATAAAAAATAATAATAAAAATCAAGAGAAGCATCTATCTATTCGACAAAGAAGTGATATAATAGATACAAGTAAAAATAGTCATAAATATAATCAAAAAAGGTCTAATATTAATCAGAAAACAGAGTCTATTTATAGTACAAATAATAAAAATTCTTTGGATTCAATTAATATTAATAAAAAGTCTGATGACTCAAATAACAGTACGGAATTTTCAACATCAGTAAATAATAAGCCTTTAAATAAAATGGAAGAAACAATTATCCCAGAAATTAATGATATAAATTCAAATAATATAGATGCACCTAATTCAATTGACGACTCAATTAATGATTCAATTGATAATCAAAATATAAATGAGTCAAATACAGACAGTTTTGATGTTTTTGCAAATGTAAATGCTTTATTAAATCAATTCTAAGTAGAAGGGAAGTGTAATCATATGCCAAAGATAGTTGACAAAAAAGAACTTAAAATTTTAGAGCCTAATAGTGAAAAGAAGAAAATTTATGACGAAGAAATTGCCCCATTATTAGACAAGTTAAAGTTATTATGCGAAAAAAATGATTTTCCTGTATTTATAACTTTATGCATTGACCCTAATGCTAAAGTAACATACAAGGATGCTCCTGCAACAAAGAATGTTGTGAATGAGCAAACAGAGCCATGTTATGAAAGCATGTATAAACATGATTTTGTATCTACATATACTGCATATAATGACCCTAACAAGCTTTTTCCTGATTATATTGCTGAATGTATTAAAATCACACAGGGCTTTGTTGCAAAAATTCCTACAAAGGATATTCTTGCAGATGAAGATGATTTTTAACAATAACAGGATAACATTAGAATCTGAATAATACTTACAATAAGGAACAGAAAAATCTGTTCCTTTTTTTTATGCAAAAAAAATGTTAATAAAATCTGTCATGTTTTAAATAGTAAAAAAAATTTTAAAAGGTGATTATTATGGGATTTAAAGAAATCAAATCTATGGATGTTATTAATCAAAATGAATATAATGTTGAGCAAAAAATTACCCTAACAGGAATGTATACGAAGGAAATCTTCAGAAATATTAAGAGTTTATATACATGCTTTATTTTAAAAGAAATTGAATCAAATAAAAGTATTACTTGTGTAGGCAACATTCAAAAGTTACCTTACAATACACTGATTAATGTAACGGGTTCTTATAAAAAAGATAATAAAAGCAGAATAGCATTTAATATAGATTCATACGAAATTGATACTACCTGTAATGATAAATCATTAGATTTTATATTAGGACTAAAAATTCCAGGATTAAATGAAAAGAAAGCTCAGATATTAATAAATCATTTTAATTCTAACATAGTAAGTGTAGTAAAAAGCTGTGTTAAATTTAAGCATTTTTATGACAGATGCCCGAAAGAAATTTATCCCTTTGCAAAGGATATTTATAAAAAAATAAAAGTAATGATTAATCAGTATGATTTATCTAAGGAAGTATTATCTGTTGGCGGTGATTTTACAAATATTACAATGCTTAACAAAAGATATGACAAATCTGCTTTATCAGTATTAAAGAAAAACCCATATACAGCATCATACTATGCCGGATTATCTTTTTATGCTGCAGAACAATTAGCTATTAAATATAAGATAAATGGATTTAGTGAAAAAAGAGCTGAAGGACTTCTTTTATATGCTATTAAGGAAAGCATGAGTCAAGGTAATACTTATATAACAATCAATGAATTAAGGGATTTTGTAAAAAAAGCCCAAAGAAAACAACAATATTATACTCCATTTGAGGTTGTCTTAGCTTCTGCTGTATTAAATGAAAATATAGTAGTTGAAAATTCAAACATATATTTAAGGACAAATTATATGTATGAAAAAAATATAGCAACCAATATAAAGCGTATTTTATGCTCTGCTAAATCTCTTAATAAAATTGACATGAATATTATTGAAGAAATAGAAAGAGAAAAGAATATTAAACTATCAGATTCACAGTTAAAAGCATGTCAATGTGCTATATCAGAAGGAATCAAAGTTATAACAGGTGGCCCTGGAACAGGTAAAACAACATTTGTAGATGTATTGATCAGGTATTTTGAAAAACTTGATTATAAAATTAAAATTTCTTTATCAGCTCCAACAGGCCGTGCAGCACAAAATCTTGCTGCCAAAACAAATCATGTGGCACAGACAACACATAAAATGATGGGATTAAGACCATATCAGAATAAAGATGAAAAGGTATTAAAAGTTACTAAAAAAATGGAAGATTATGTCTATATTATTGATGAAACATCAATGCTTGATTTGGAATTGGCAAATATCTTATTTCAGGCACTCCCAAGCCATTCGATTATTATATTTGTAGGAGATGTGGATCAGCTTCCAAGTGTAGGCATAGGTAATATATTTAAAGACTTATTGGAAAGCGGTATAGAAAAATATGTTCTTACTCAAAGCCATAGGCAAAAAGAAAATTCAACAATTATTACAAATGCAAGAAAGGTTAATAATGGTGATACCCAGTTAATATTAAAAAATGATGATTTTGATGTTGTACAGGTGTCAGATGAAAATGTTGCAATTAATTTTGCAACAATGTATTCAGGTAGCAATGCACAGTTATTAACCTGCATAAATAAAAAGGCTGTGGGTTCATATAATTTATCTCATATAATTCAAGGCACTAAGACTTTTGATTCATTATTAGAAAAAACATATGGAAATACCACTTATCATATAGGGGATAAGGTAATCCTTTTACATAATAATTATGAATACGATTATTACAATGGTGATGTAGGAGTTATATCTGATATTTTTGATGATCATATAGAAATTATTCTTGATGATGTGTTTGATGAAGATACAGGCCGGAAAAAAGAAGTAGAAATTATTAATTCCAATTTATGTGATGTTGCTTTAGCTTATGCAATAACAATACATAAATCTCAGGGTGGTGAATATGATGAAGTTGTTATCATAGTAACCAATTCATCAATAAATATGATTAACAGAAATTTATTATATACAGCCATTACCAGAGCTAAGAGGAAAGTAACTATTATTACTCAGAATGGATTGCTTGAAAAAGCAATAACTACTAAGGCAAAAGAAAGACATTCATCATTAAAAAATAAAATCTGTCATGTAATTAATAAATAAAAACATGCGAAAGGAGAAATTTATGAATAGCAAAAATAAAGTAAAAGTTTCAGAGTTACCTGTTGGAACTGAAGGGAAATGGAAGGGTACTGTTGTAAGAGTGATTTATCTTGGACAAAATGATTATTCTGTCATTTTAGTTGATTTTGGCGATTCAGATGTAATGACATGCCAGGGTAAAATTCCATATGCCGAAAAAGGTAGTGCTATTACAATCAAAGGAGAAATTGTCTTTAGTGAAAAATATAACAGCAATCAGATAAATGTTAAAGGAGCAAGCGTTAAGACCAATTCTGATGCCAAGTCTGCAATTCTATTTTTATCTAATGTTGTATATGGATTGGGAGAAAAGAAAGCAAAAAAAATTGTAGAACTCTATGGTAATAATCCAGATGATTATATCTTAGATTCAGCAAAAATGGGAAAGATTGCAGGAATCACTCCAAAAGGATATATAAAAATAAGAGATAGTTACTTGGACAACAAACATTTATTTCCTATATTTAAAGCGGTTCATGGAGAGATTACAATTACACAGGCAACTTCCATATATAATAAATATAAGGAAAATGCTGAAAATATTTTAAAGCGAAATCCATATCAGTTAACATATGATTTATATGGAGTAGGCTTTTTAAAAGCTGATAAATTAGCTTTAAAAGCAGGTATTAAATCAGATTCAGATGACAGATTACTGGCAGGTATTATGTATTGTTTAAAAAATAATGAAAATAAGGGTGGCAGCTCATATGTCTTGTTATCTGATCTGGTAGCAATGCTAACGGAATTAATTTATAATAAAAATCAATTTATGTATATTTTTTATCAGGATGTATTGAATACTCCGGCAATTCCAGATGAACTTGATGAATGGGATAATCTGAAGCTACCAGACATAATTAAGAATCATATGACTAAACTTAATAATGCTATAAATCAGTGGGATTCTGATACAAAACGCTCAAAGTTTATTAAAGAAATGAAATTAGAGCAGGATGATATTGATGTATTAGATATTTTTTATGACAAAAGGCTTGAATTAAGGAATCATATTGAATCTATAATACAAGATAATAGTTATGATGCGGGTAATAAAAATATTGAGGATGTCTTAAATGATTTACGATCAGATAAAAACAACATTAAGAAAATTGTCACAGAAAGCATAGGCAATAACAGACTCATTTATATTGCAAACACATATAAAGCAGAATGTGAAGTAGCTAGTATACTTGTACATATGTCTATGCAACCAAGCTTATTAAAATTTAATGATTCTGAAATAAATGAAGCATTAATACAATCTGAAAAAGATGGATTAAAAAAGTTAAGAATTGAAGATGCTAAAAAACCTGTAATGCAAAGATTATGTCCTAATAAATTCAATTTCGGAGAAGACCAGAAAGATGCTGTAAGAATGGCATTAAAAAACAGAGTTTCTTGTATAACAGGTGGACCAGGTAGAGGCAAAACAACAATTCTAAAAGAAGTTATTAAATTATGGAAAAGAAAGGATAGAGAAGCAGAGGTCATTCTTCTTGCTCCAACCGGTAAAGCTGCAAAAAGAATGACAGAATCCACAGGTATAGAAGCATATACAATAAGCCGGTTTGTAAGAGATAAAGGTATTAAAATTGGCACAAAAACAATTGTATTTGCGGATGAAATGTCAATGACAGATATATTCTTATTATTGTTATTACTTAATAAGGTTAAAAACTGTCAGTTTATATTTGTTGGAGATAAAGATCAGCTTCCTAGTGTTGGTGTAGGTAAGTGCTTAGAGGATATTATTAATTCTAATTGTATTCCTGTTACATACCTTACTACATGTTACAGAAATGATGGTTCTATATTAAATAACATTACACTGATTAATGCCGGATGCCGTTTACAGGAATTAGCTGTAGATACTCATTTCAAGACATTATGGATTAATGAAAGAGACAAAGTTTTCAATTCTGTTATTGATACATATATGAACAATTATGAGCGATATGGGGTAAACAATATAATGGTTCTTGCAGCAATGACTGATTCTGTAAATAAATTAAATAATAGCCTTCAGCAAAGAGTTAATCCTAAGACACCAAATAAAATTGATGTAAATATTAACGGATATTTAATCCGTGTAGGTGACAGAGTTATGCAGACTTTTAATAACTATGATATAGAAGGCATTGATGCAAAAGGAAATATAATATCAGGTGTATTTAATGGAGATACTGGTACGGTTACTGATATTAAAAAAGTCATTGATTCTGACACAAATATAGAAGAATACAATATTACTGTATTATTTGACGATGGTAAAACAATAATATATCAGAAAAAATCGGAATATAGTAATTTGGTATTAGCATATGCCATTACTTATCATAAATCCCAGGGTTCAGAGGCTAAGATGGTAATATGTATGCTTACAACTGCAGATTATATTCTTTTACAGAGAAAGATATTATATACAGGAGTTTCACGAGGTAAGGAACTTGTATATCTTATTGGTGGTGCTAAAGCATTTTCAATGGCTATATCTAATTTTAGCGAGAAGGATAGTGTTAGATATACAAGACTTAAAGAAAAAATGCAGGAATTAAAAAATGTTTACAATATAGCTTAATTAATTATACTAAAAAAGTCATTCAGAATAGGATTTTCCTAAACTGAATGGCTTTTTTTTAAAGATATTCAATTATACTTTTTAAAATTTTTAAATGACATCTTTCAAAATTCTGGCAATAACATACAAGATAAATATCATGACTAGGATCTTCTTTTATTTTTCTTAAATAATCAATCAGTTTTAGAGCAGCCGGATCATTTTGAATTTGTTCTATATATCTGATTGCATATATATTATAATTTTCTTTTGTCCAGTTATTTAATTGTATTCTTTTTCTTCCCCATAAAAATAATTCTAAATTAGGTGAAAGAACATTTACATGTCTATATACTATTCCTTTAACAGGTTTATAAATTTGCAGACTTCTTACAACAAACCAAACTTCTTTTGCATTGTCAGGTATACTATTTGCATTGCAATAATATAACATACTTTAATATCTCCTTTTCATGTTTTGATAATATATGACAGAATTTTTAAAATTATTTTATCCATCTGTCATATTAATAGTGAGAAAACGAAGGGAGTTTTTCTGATGGCTACATATGTTTGCAGTGATATACATGGTTCATTTGATTATTTCAAGCAAATGCTTAAGTTGATTGGTTTCTCATCAAATGACACAATGTATATAATAGGAGATATATTAGATAAAGGGCCGAAACCAATAAAGCTTGTTGACTTTTGTATGGAACATGATAACATAATTCTATTAATGGGAAATCATGAATTGATGTTTTTAAAAGCCTATACAGAAATGAATCAAGAACATCTTTGGTTTGCTAACGGTGGCTTGTATACTTGTAAACAATATGAAAATTTAAGTTCTAACTTACAGGATGATATATTTAATTATATATATGAATTGCCTGTAATAATAAGAAACTTAAATATAGGAGAAAAAAATTTTTATTTATCACATGCATCATATTATCCAGAGTCCTTAGATTCATTCAAAAATATAATTAGCATGAATGAGTTAGGGATTGAAAAAACAAGTAATTTGTTATGGGAAAGAAATTACCCATTTTACGAATTAGCTTTTTCAATTGCTTATAAAGAACATAAAGATTCTATTCTTATAACTGGTCATACACCTGGCATTAAACTAGCATCATTACAAGCTGTTAGAAATGGCAATGTTATTAATATCCAAGACAATACTAAGATAAAAAGAGCATCTATTTTTAGAAGTAATCATGGACATTATATTAATGTTGATTGTGGATTAGCATATAGATTGGCAGAACGAAAAACATTTATTCCAAGACTAGGCTGTATAAGATTAGATGATATGAAAGAATTTTATGTTAAATAAGCTTTTTATAATATAAAAATAAAATAAGGAGATTTTTTTATGAAAACTAATTTAATTGATTTATATGGAGTAGCATTGCAAGCTCCTAAGATTAGTGAAGACAGAAAAAAGGCAATGGTCACATTAAAAGTAGCTAGAAATCTTGCCAGAGGTGGACAAAGTGAAGAAAGATCCGGATACTGGGATGAAATTATTATTCGTTCAAAGGATCCGAAAATAGTTGAAGAATTATCTGAGATGGATATCAATGAAATAATAAGAGTAAAAGGTGTATTAACAATTAAACCTATTAATAGATCTTCAATATGTCCGGGATGCGGAATAAAAAATATATTTGAAAGCGTTGTATGTTATGTTGAACCAATTTATGTTGAATCAACAAAATCAGGATTAACAAAAGAAGAAGCAGAAGAATTTATCTTTAATCACAGAGAAGTGTCTAACATATTAAGAGTCGTTGGCGATTTATGTAATGACCCTAATAAGAATACCCGCTTTAAATCAACAGTATGCCAGTATCAGATAGGCATTCCAAGAACATATAGAATTGAAGGTGATACTGATGATGATAAGACAGATTTCCCATTGGTTAAATCATATAGCAAGAATGCTAAAGAAGATTTAAAACGCCTGCAAAAGGGAAGCACAGTACTTATTGATGGCTGCATACAATCTCGTGTTATTTCAAAAGAAATCGAATGTGAAAACTGTAAAAGAAAATATAAAAAGGAATTTATAATCAATGAAATTGTCCCATATGAAACAGAGTATTTAAAAAATTATAAGACTGATGTAGAGTAATTAATATATTAAAAAAGGTGAAAGAGAAATCTTTTACCTTTTTTTTTATTTCTGTCATATCTTCTTTGATTAACAAATAATGAAAGGAGATTAATTATGAAACAGCAGAATGTTTCTCTAATTAATGAATTTAAAGAGAACTTAAAATGTTTCAAAGACAGAACATCTTATATTACTTTTTTCGATTTAAAGGATTGTGAATTGTTTCATATTAGTAGCAATCCAAACGAGGATTTTATCAGAATAGTCGGAACAGAAGAAATGATTGAAAAATCAGATGAAAAGACTATAAGTAAAAAATTCTCTGGAATTTTGAAAAGTAATATTGATGAAAGCATCTTATCTTTAATTGAGGATAGCAAAATAACTACTCTTGTAAATTATAAAGGTAAAATTCTTTATTTAGATAAGATGGCAAGATCTATGTTAGCTCAGAAATGCAAATGTGCAGGAGCATGTATGTATGATGGTTCGTATTTAGCTGATGTAATTTTACAGGCTAATATGAACAAATATGAGCCAACAGGAAAGAGTATTAAAAAGTATCCAATTGCGGTAGTAAGAAAAGTTGGAAAGTCTATGCTTTTAGAAGCAATTCTTAGTAAATTTCCAGAAGATATTGAAACAGCATGTGATTATGAAATGAGCAACCAAAGTTTATCTTTAAAAAGCTACGAAATAAATGATTACAATGCAGTTGCAGTATTTGATGGACCGAAAATAAATGGATACACAACAAGTATTATTGTTGAATTTTCGGATGTGGGTAGAGGCAATAAAAAAACTATTGCTATTCGTCCAACAGGAAGTAATACTCCTATTCCATTATATGAAATAGTGGACGAAAAGGATTATGTCTTTGATGATTTGTTAGATAAGGTAAAAGAAGCTATATCGAGCAAGTCAAAAAACATTGTAGTTAATCCATTAACAGTTTTATCGACAATTAAGGGATTTGACGCAATTGGCAAAGCCAGAATAAAGAAATATTTTATTCCTGGCAATCTTAAATTACCGGAAGATGAATTTTACAAAAAAGTATTATCTATTCCAGATGCAATTGGAAGGATAAACAAAGTTACTGATGATGCATTTTTAACATCATTAGGAAATTCATTCAAGGTAGGCGCATTTTAAGTATTAACATTTTAAATATTAATTATATAAGGAGATTAATTATGAGAAATACAGAAATTTTTTCAAGAATCAATTCAGAGAATGAAGAGACATATACAAAGGACGGTATTGAGGAAACAAATATCGTTACCAATGAAACAGTTGTATTGGTTGGCAGAGTTAAGACTGTTAAGACTGCAGAGACTAAGAATAATAAGCCTATGGCTACATTAATTATGTCTGGTGGAGCAAGACAGTTCCTTATTAAGGAAGATGGTTCTATTGATACTATTGAGCCAGAGAGAGATGATGAAGGACGCATTAAGAGTGTCTTCGTTGATTTCTACAACAGTAATCAGCCAAGAGGCAACAAGGCATATGATGATCTTATGAAGCTGGCAACTCCTAAGAGTGAAGATAAGCAGGCTGCAGTAAGACGAGGCAGCATTGTTTTAATTAAGGCAACAAAGCAGATTAAGACAAGAGTTTCAGACGGATCTCAGTTTGTAACTTATATGGGTACTAAGGTATATATTTCAGGTATTGCTGAGGTACAGAATAAGATCGTAGATAATGTTGTCAAGCCTGGAAGTTGGACATTACTTAACTCAGTTATTTTAAGAGAAAAGGATGGCCAGTATTCACTTACTATGCCAGTGAATATGCTAAATCCAATCACCAATAATTACGACATTACTTGTTTCTTGGAGTGCAATCCTATTTCAGGTGAATTTACTCCGGAAATGATTCAGAGCTTTGGTAAGAGAGAAAAAGCTGCAAGAGTCGCTTTACTTGCGAAGCCAGAGGATTATGTTGTAGATTTAACAAACCCTCTTAAGCCAACTGGACATGTTAATTTCTCTGCATGGGCAACAATTCCAGAATTTGAAGATAATGAAATTTCTGATAACAGAGGAAATGTTGTTACCGTTGAATAATTAAATTAACAAAAATCGGCTTGTGTATATTACACAGGTCGATTTTTTTATGCAAAAAATATAACTGAAAAATCTGTCATATTAAAGTAAAAGAAAATAGAAACAATAATTGATAAACAGAAAGAGAGGAATTTAATATGGTAGAAATAAGAGAAATTAAGGTATTCTCAAAGAAATTAAATAAAGATATCATATTGGAAGCATATACAGGAGATAAGGATGGAGTCACAGTAATTACTGCTACATCCTTAAAGAATGAATTTGAAAAGATTAAGGATGAATATGGTATTACAGATAGCATTTCTTCAGATGTAAGAATTAATTCTGCAGGTAATATTACATACGCATCAATTGAATGGACATTAAGAGATAAGAATGGCTATTGTTCAACATTTATTGGTGAAGCAACGCCTTTATCATTACAAACAGCTATTGCTAAGCAGTATCCTAAGATTACCGCTTATAATAGAGCAGTTTCAATGGGTATTAAAGCATATTTACAGATTCCTAAGAATTTCTATACGAATGATGAAATTGCTTTGAAGGATGAAACAGTTAATGCAGTTCAAAATGAAGCAAATAATACGTCTTTATCAAATAATTTAACAGATAATGCCACTGCCGAACCACACAATACTGTTGTAACAATTAAGCCAGCAGATAAAAATACTTCAAATTCAATAACTGCCAAACTTGCAAGAACAGAAGAAACATTTAAAGCAAAAGAAATTAATACAGATCCGGTAGCAGCTCCTTTAGCATCAAACGGAAGCATTCAGGAAGCTCCTGAATTTATAGAAGATGAAAAAAATGAAGAAGACATTATCGGGGATAATACAGAAACTTTAAATAATAGTGCTGAATCAGAAAATGCTGACACAAATATTATTACAGATGATGCAATTGTTCCTATAGGTATTTTTGCAGGTAAAACAGTAAAGGAATTATTTGAAATAGATACTCCTGTATCAAGAGCATTTATTCAGATGTGTGTATTACATCAGATTAAAGATTCAGACGAAAATAAAATGGCTATTATTGATTATATTGCTAAAAAGGCTGAAACAAATAATTAAGCCATTTCTAATTAACCATTGTTATCGAAAAATAGTAAAAAACTTCAACCGACAAAAGTCGATTGAGAGTATATTAAAGAGACATTTGCAAATGCAGGTGTCTCTTTTTTAATCTGTCATATTTCATTTATCAATAAAAATAAAGGAGATATGACTATGAGAAAGTTATTTAAAATAATTACATCCGTAATAATTGTTTCAATAATAATTGGCTTCATTGGATTATTGCAGTTAGGGAATAATGTAGCAAAATCAAGTAACAACATTAACTCTGAACAAGCCTCTATTGAAAAATATGGTAATAAAGGAAAATTCAATGAAATTATCAATGATAGTACAGAAGGAACAGTAGAAGATAATGTTATTGCAGAATCGCTTGAAAATGTATTATCAACTATATCAGAAAATTATAATGATTATTCTGATACTTCAAGTGACTTAAAAAAAGAAGTTATTGACTTAATCAATATTAAAAGAGAAGAAGCCGGTGTAGAATCTTTAAAATTAAGCCCGGTATTAACTCAGATGGCCCAAATAAGAGCTGATGAAAACGCTTTAAATGATTGGTTTGTAACTGATGAAAATGGTAAACATATAAGACCAGATGGAAGAACAGCTTCTACTATTTGTTCTGATTTTGCCAAAGGAGGCCATTGGGGAGAAATTATGGGAAGATTCCAAGATTCTCCTGAAGAAGTGATAAACGATTGGACTAATTCAGAAAAACACTATAATTGCATGATAAACCCAATATATACAAAAGCAGGAGTTGGAATAGCAAAGGATAGTACGAATCATTATTATTGGATAGTTGAATTTCTTGAATAATTAATCTCTCAGGGTAATACCTGGGAGATTTTTTATTTCTGTCATATTATTTAAAATAATTATTTTTTTTAGAAAGGGGGACGTGAGATTTAATTTATATCTCACTATTTAATTATGGGTAATACAGTAAATGATGCAGCAACCCAAGAAGTTATTGATAAAGCGGGGCAATTAGTATCCAGTGTTAATCAAATTTTAAAAGAAAGAGCAAGAAGAAAGGCTCAAAAAGATGATTATAAATTACATAAAATTGATGCTAAACAGCAGGCAAAATTTTATCGTGATATGACAGATAATTTCACTCAAATGCCTCAAAAAATAACATATACATCTGATGAAACAAAATTGGCTAAATATGTTATAGATGAATTAGAAAGATATAATAAGTCACATTCTACAAGAATTCCTTATGAAGTTCATAAGAATAGAATGGGACAATATGAGATCATTACAAATCAAAAAGGTGTAGATAAATGTTATGATTTCAGAATTAAATTTGCTATTGAAAGAGGTGGAAAAGTAGGTGAAATTCCTACAGATAAATTTGATGAATTAAGCCAAGGCAAGCAAGTAACTGTATTAAAGAATATAACGGAGGAACAATATAATTATATTTCAAGGAAAACATGGAATAACAAAAATAACATTTCTTATACAGTATTAAAAAATCCAGACGGAACATTAAATGTTGCAGTCATATCTCAGGATTATATGGCATATAGCAGAAAGTCAGAGGATATTTATACAGCCTTAGTAACTGAAAAGTTAACATATGATAAAATAAGACAGGAAGCAGATAAATATGAAATTGATATGGAAAAGCAGATTTTTTCATATGATAAATCAGAACCTATGTATATTACATCAGCAAGAAGTGGTGGACAGTATTTAAAAGTTGAAAAAGATAATATCACAATTATGCGACCAGATGGAAATGATGTAATTATTAAACGCCCAGATAAAAATGCCTCAATGGACGAAAAGAAGAACTTTGCAATTGATGTATATGCACAGCTTGATAAAATCCCTGAACCACTTATTGTCGGTGAAAAAACAAAGGAGATATTAACTAAAGATGGACAGTCTTTAGAAATTGCCTTAGATGCACATTCAAAAAGCGGTAAAGATTCTGACTTAGTAATTGGACAGGATAAATATGGAATTGATTTATATGAAAGACCTATTGTGGATGATACAAGAGGATATAGAGACCAAAAGAAACTTGCTACTGAAATTGCTCATACGTTTAGAGATAAATTATGTTATGCTGAAGCTATGGAAGTTATTAAGCCATATATTGAAGCATATAAAACTATTTCTGATTCAAACATTTCAGATGGTGCAAAAGAAGAATTTAACAAAAACTTTGCAATTTTACTTACAAGTAAAACAGCGGAAATTGCAGATGGCGAATTATCAGAATTAAATAAAAAGCAAATGGATAATTTAGCATTAGAAGTGTTGAAAGTATCTATTGATAAATCTGTTTCTTCGCCGGAAGAAATGAAAAAAATTGAAAAAATCGCTGAAAATATAAATAAGCAGATTAATATTGATGATCCTAAAAATATTCTTACAGAAAAAAGACAGACTGAAATAAAAGCAGATGTTATTAATAACATGAAAAATGAAATACCTAAAATTATTAATAAAGAAGTTGATGTCAAAGATTTGGTTGGATATTCAAAAAATTTTGCAACATCTATGCAGAAACTTGATATAACAAGCCAGAATATTAATGATGCTATTAATACAGCTTCAGAAGTTTATGAAATGCCTAAAGAAAGCATTTATATTACTCCGGATCAGGGATTATATGAAATACTTGAAAACGGTCTTAATGAGCAGGAGAAAAAAGAATTTAAGAATATAAACCAGATTCATGACAGAGATACTGAAGCAAAATTAATTTCAAAGGCCGACCAGACAGTAGGAAGAGATGTTATAAGAAGTTCAAATACTGAGACTCGAATGCATAAAAATATTGAAGAAAGAGAAACAACTGATACTGAAGAAATCACAGATAGGTCCATATAATATAATTGATTTTCATAAATAAAATTCTTTCGTTTGCCATAGGCGGAAACCCACTGCCTTTAGGTGGTGGGTAGTTGACACCATATATAAAATGGATAATATATACTATATTTTTATGCAAAAATTTAGTGCTTAAAAAATGTCATATTATGTATGTAACTCTTGTTTAAAAAATGTTTAAATGATAAAATTTAAAATAGAATTTAAAAATAATATTATATTGCAGAAAGGAGAATCGCTTCTCTCCTGCGGCTTTATTATTAAAGACGCTACTGAATGATAAGGAGTTTCAGCGATAACTTTTGAAAATTATGAATGAATTTATTAGAGGAGATGCATATAATCCTGAACCTTATGAAGGTTATTATATGGTTACACTAGATGGCACTAAAGAAGCTTATAAGCTTCCTAATGTGAAAAAGAATAACTTTGCTAGAAAAATAGTAATGGCAATTACAACAGGATGGTTACAATTATTATTTTTTATATATAAATGTTTTTCAATGGGGCATAAGTATTTACGCTCAAGGAAAAAAGGAAAGAAACTTTTAATATCAATGGGTGTTGGATTACTGGCATCAATAATTTTTATAATATATGAACCTGATAAATCAGAATTGTTACTTGATTTTAGTATTATGTTTATATTATGTACAATATGTACATTAGTTTTTTCTATTAAAACTTTTGAAGAAAAAGATTTATATAAAATTGATCCGGATACAGGAGAAAATGAAAAAATTCCTTATGATTTTAACAAAGATTTCAAAGAAAATAATTATTTTTATGATAATAAATGGTGGATATCATTCAACCAGTTAAATGAAAATAGGGACTATATAACCAACCCGGATAATTATATTAATATATGTTCAGAAAAACCTAAAAGATATGATTATTTAGAATATCAGAAATCTGAATTTCAAAAAGAAAATAGAATACCAACAGGTAATTTAACTGTTGATAATGCAATTTATTCTATTGTATGGAATAATAAAAATTAAACGAAAATCATTAATGCAATTTATTGAGGAGTGCTTAGATTAATTCTAGGTACTCCTCTTTTTTTTGTTTCTGTCTGTCATATTTCTAATGTAAAGAAATTTAGTATTAGAAAGGACGGATAGTATGTTACAAATAATTTCACAGTTTATTACAAATGAACAGGAATTAAATAAGTATGAAAAGGCAAATCATGCTGATGCATTTGAATATATGCCAATGTCAAAAGGCAAGCCATATACTGAAATGGTTGATGTAGATGAAGAACCTGTAACTTTTTTAGCTATAAGAGTGACTGCTTTTGAAGGAGAACCTGCAGAATCAGAATTACTTAATAATGGAAATATTAATAATGCTAATTTAAGAGTTTTATCAGCATTAAATAGGGTATTAAGTAAATTCTCAGATGAATTTGAAGTATTAAGTATGTCATATCAGACACTTAAACTTAAAACAGATGGAGTTGTCGTTAATGCTCTTTTATTACCAGAAAGTGGAGAAGAGCTTTTAGAAAAGACTATAAAAACTATATCTGCAAATTTAAAGCAATCTCTTAAAATTAAATTAAATGACGAAGACAAAGAATTATTAGGCATAAATGATAATAATGATAGTATTGTCAATGAAAATGTCAATGAAAATTCTGATACTTATACTAATAATGCCACTGATGTTGTTGATGCTACTGATACTGTAGATGACTATAAATTTTATAATGATACATACAATAATAAAGAAGAATCCAATCGACCAAATATTGATCTTGAAAAAGAAGATATTGATGAAACCAATAAAGAGGAGACTAAGGATTATACTCACGATAGATATAAACAGGATATAATTTCAGAAGCGAATAATACAAAAGAATTATCAACTGATAACAATAAGAAGTTAACTTCGGAATCTACTTTAAATAATAATCCGTTTAAATCAACCAAGTTAAATCCTTTATTTAAGTTCTTTGCTCAGGCTCATAATGTTACAACAGAACATCAAATTAAACCAATAAATGCAGATTTAGATAAAAATAATAATAATTTATCTAAAATCGACTCAGTTACAGATAATTCAAAAAATAGTAACAATAAAATTAATGCCGAGAATCTAACTAATAATCAGGATATTAATAAAAACAAGGAAACAGAAAAATTTATTACTGAGAGAGCTGCTACTGAAAAAATTCCTCAAGATAACAAAAATGAACCTGTAAAGAAAAATTATGAAAAGAAAAATAATACTGCATCCAAAACAGTTTCTTTAAAATCAAATAACGGTGTTCATTCTACTGTTAACAATAGTACTAAATCAGCAGATGATAAAAAAATAGAACATTCTAAAAATAATAATTCAGATAATAAAACAGATAGGAATGTTCCAAATACTAATGCAGGTGAAAAAACTGAAAAATTCATAGCGGAAATATATACGCCTAATCCTGATGATAAAAAGCTTTTAGAAAATCAACAGAATTGTTATAAGAATGAAACAGATATTCCATTTTTAAATAAAATAGAAACATATATTCCAATTAATAACATTTTAGACCTGGAAGCTGATGATCCTAAATTTGAAATTCACGAAGAAGATTATAATGTCAAAACTACCGCATCTGAGAAAAAGATAAATTCTTCTTTTGAAAGAGTTATTAATTATTTCATGGAAAATGAATCACTTTCATTACGAAGAACTCTTACAGGAGAAAAAGAAGAAAAAAGTTTTATGGAAGATGTAAAAATTCATGTCGATAAATATTTACATTTACCAGAGGAAGATAAGGACTTTTTCTTAAAAAAATGTTATAGAGCATTTTTCTCATATTATGTTTTAACACCAGCTATTAATGATCCTAATATATCTGATATCAGAGTATTAGCTCCTAACAACATTAATGTAAAAATACATGGAAACCACTATACAGCAGATGGAATAGCTTTCCTTAATGAAGCAGATTATAATCGTTTCATTGAAGCTTTAATTATAAGAAATAAAGTTACAGTCAATTCACCTATTCTTGTATTTACAGATAAAGATTTCAATGACGATTATATCCTCAGATTTAATTTATGTTTACCTACAATTAATTCTACAGGAATGCCTTATTTACATATTAGAAAAGTGCCTAAGAAAAAGACAACTGTTAAAGACCTTATAAATGCAGGAATGATGGATAATAAAATAGCTGCTTATATTCTTGATAAGGTTATAAGTGCAAAAGGTATTGTATTTGCTGGACCATCTGCTTCAGGTAAAACAACTGCTATGAATGCTTTTATTGATTTTATTCCAAAAGATAAATCAATCCTATGTATTCAGGAATCAGAAGAATTATTCTCGCATATTCATCCGAATGCATATTTCCAACATATGTTAAAAGATGCCCGTGGAAATACTGTAGTTGGATTATCTGAACTTGGACAGAATGGATTACTTTGTGATGCAGGATATTTTATTATCGGCGAATGTAAAGGTGCAGAAGTAAGAGATTTATTAAGAGCATCTAATACAGGTCATAAATGTTGGTGTTCAGTACATTCTCAGAGTACGACTGAAACAATTCCAAGATTAGCAGACTATGTTAAATATGGATCAGATTACTCTTTAACAGAAGCTACAAGAATGCTAAAAGATCTGGAAATCATAATCTATATTGAAGGATTCAAAATTCAGGAAATAACAGAAATTGTAGGATATAATGAGGAGGATAAAAAAATCATTTATAAGACTGTATATAAAAGAAATGTAGAACAAAATAATTAATTTAGAAGGGGAATTAGTGAAAACTACTTCCCTTTTTAATTTGACTAAAAATATAATTTTACCATAAATTACCATTTGAATACAATAGATTTTCTCCTAAAATTTTATGTAGAAAAAAAATTTTTTTTGTCTGTCATATTAACTATAGAGATAAAGGGATGCTTTATCTTTTTCATTTTTTTTTGTAATTTTAGGAGGAAACTAAGTAATGGCATCAAAAAGTAACACATTAACTAACGCAATCAAAAGCAAATCTAAGAATTCTTTAACTAAATCGAATTGTTTTACAGAAAGTGAATTTTATATGTATGACAATATTGCTATGGCTGTTAAAGATGACTTCGAAAAAACTAATACTTCAATTTACAGATTTATTCCAACAATTGAAGATCTAAAAGCAATTCATATCGAAAGACATGTCAGAGAATATGCTCCATTTATTATCTATCTTATCAATCGTTTAGCTGAAGTGAAAAAAAATGAAGACGATGCCTTTTCTGAAGAGGAATTGGCAATAGCTACAGAAACGAAATCATTTCTTATGAATTTACAATTTAATCATTTAATTGATGACACTAAAACTGACAATTAATTTTTAACAATAAACAAAAAAGAATGGGGGTATTTTGCCCTCTTTTTGTCGTATCACAACAAATGTTTTTATTAGGAGGAATAACTATGTACTTAAATAATATCATCAGAGAATATGAAAGAATTTTAAAGGATCCATCTAAGTTATCTGTAGACACTTATCATTTCAAGGATATCTCCCAAGAATCACAGCAGGCCAAAGCACTTGAAATTATCAAATATGCAATAGAATATATTATGCATTATTCGCCAAGTGAAGCTTTAAGGTATGTTAATACTACTGTATTTGATTATCTTAAACTCTCATCATTATTAAAATATATTAGAATTCCAACTGGTTTAGATGAAAAAGACCAGATAGTTTATATTTTATCATTATGTTATCCTAAGAAAATTTTCTTTGATCAGAAAAATAACATTAAGAAAATTTATGAGAATATAATTAATGCTAAGACAGATAAGGAAAATGCTAAAAAAGCAGCATTCCCTAAGGGCTTTTTCAATAATTATGATGCACAGTTTAATGCTGCCATGTGTTTACAATTTATGATTATGAGATATGTAGATGTGCCAGACATAAACTCCTTATATGAATTATTTAATAATAGGAAAAAGGCATTGCAGTTACTTAAAACTCATTATTTAGATAAGGCAGTTAAAAAGGTTTATAACGATGACACCCTAACTTACCTTCATGAATCGCTTCATCCAAAGGAAAGAAGTGAATTCTTATATTATAACTATTTATATATGAATTATTGTGATGAAAATTATGAAAAAATAGAAAAAGAATTAAGTGATAACAATGATCAGGAGGAATAATTTATGGATATAAAAGATGTATTTAATAAACAAAAAATATATGCTTATATAGATAAACATCAAGATATTTTAAAATTAAACCATCAACCAATTAATGATACGAATTATATTCTTTTAACAAAAGCAGACGAAATATGGAGTAAAGAAGAACTAGCAAATGTAATTAAAGCATTCCATATCAGAAGAGTTGAATTAGATGGTGAACAAATATCAATTAAATCTATATATTCAGTAAGACCTGAACCATATGAAAAAGCCGTTAATGGATTTCATAGAATGTATGTAAAAAAGATTATCTTTTTGATAAAAAATACAGGTATTAAGTCTTATTTAAAGATGTTTGAGAAACAAAAATTTATTATTTTAGCAAAACCTGATGATGAAAAAAACACAAAACTAAATTTTATGTGTCTTGATAAAACAAAAACTATACCTGTATTTACGGATTCATATGAAGTTGATAATTTTATTATTGAATGCCTGGATAATAATTATATGGATATAAAAAAATATTCTCCTATGTGCTTGAATTTTAAAGAATTATATTATTTTTATTATCTAAATTATTCTGATTTTAAAATAGTTATTGATCCTTGTGCTCAACAAATTAAAGATATTAATTTCTCTTTTGTATTATCAAACAAATTAATAAAATATATATATTCAATAAGAAAGTAACCTATTAAATATATTAATTTTCAAATTTTAATTTATCGCAATTAAGTAAGAAAGCTCCATTCAACATTAGTTGATTGTGAGATGAATTACAGTTGTGAAGAGAGGGGAAATTTGCATGAAAAAATTATATTGTTACATTTCACCATGTAAAAAATGTGGAAGCTATAAAACAGGATATTATTTGTATGATAAAGTTAAACCATCATTTTATAAAAAACATTTAAAAAGAGGGGAATATGCCATTCCAGTTGACGGACCTCAGGAACTAAATTGTTTTTGTTTAGACTGCGGAATAAATTGGCATGAAGATTTGCATTTACAGTTCTTTACTCCAGAGCAAATTGATGAACAAAAAAAGTTAAGAGGAATAAGTGATGATAAATTAGATAAAAATATAGATAATTATTTTAAGCCGAACACCAATACAAAAAAAACAAATAAACACAAAAAAACTTTAGGCACAGTAAAAACATTTTTAGGTTTTTAGATAAGGAGAACTTATGATTATTAATAATATAGTTTTGGAAAAAAAGCATTTATACATGCAGCTATTATTAAATGCAGAGGCAATTAAAAAGCAGGAAGAACTTAACTCAATAAAAAAAGAAAATGATATGGAAGAATATTCAGATATTAATGATATATGGATTAAATCCTTTATAGGTTTAATAAGAGAAGGCCTAAAATATGACTGCATTCAAATGTCTGATGGAAATAAAATTATAAGACTTACAATTGATAATATTCAATTTGATTGTGGTATTGATAAATTACAAGAAGAATTAGGTTCATTATATAATCAAACAATTAATGATACGGTCAATATTACATATATGGATAATACAGTTAATTTCATTCCAAATAGTCTAAGTAAAAATAATAATGAAAAATCACAAAAAGAATTGGAATTAGAAAAAGAAATCCAGATGTTAAAGGAAAGAGCTAAAAAGCAAAAAGAACAATATCTTAAGGAAATTAATTATGATTCTATGACTGGCTTAAGAAACAAAAAAGCATTTAAGGAAGATATAGAATTACTAAATTGCGGATGCTATTTTATTTCAATAGATGCAAATGAATTAAAGCGAACAAATGATACATTAGGTCATGTTTATGGAGATAAATTACTTACAGGAATCGCTGAAAACATTAAGAAAATATTTGGAGATTATTCATATAGAACAGGTGGAGATGAATTTTATGTCATTCTTTCAGATGTCACAGAAGATGTTGTTATAAGTAAAATAAAAAATTTAAAAGACTCATTATCATCGCATTCAGAATCAGGAATGACATTTTCAGTTTCATCAGGTTATGCTTACTCAGAGAATAAAGATGACAGGCAGAATTCAATAGAAGAAGCTGACAGACAAATGTATAAGGATAAACAGGAATATCATTCTAAACATTATTATCCAGATAGCAGATTAGGAGATGATATCAGCAGTGACGATATTTTACCTGAGCCAATAGAAAATAAACAGGATGACATTGAAGAAGAAATTGTTTTTGATGATATTAATACTGACAACACAAATAAAAATATTAATGTGAAACAAAAAAATAATACACAGTCTGATAAAAAAGATATGAGGGAACAAAGGAACCGTTTAAATATCCCAAATAATCAAAAAGAAAGTAAAGAGTCAGTAAAAGAGGTAACTCCTAAATATAATTATTCTTTCAATAAATTTAAGGATGTTAATACATTTATATATGACACATACGATTTGACTGTTTTAGCTCAGGGGGCTGAAAATGGAGACAAAATTAAGATGCTTATTGCTCCATTAAAAGCATATACAGACAACAATCACCCTGAAATAATGTGTCTTTTAATTAATAAATTTGGAGAAATACAAAGATATGCCTCTGATGAATTAAGTCCAACATTACAGGTTAGCTTTTGTGATTATGAGTTTATTATCAGGGGAATGTTTGTAAATGGAAAGTTTACTTCAAAGATTATTCCTGCAGGATCAACATTAGCAATGGGATTCAGTATTAACATAAATACATATGTACCTCAAAGATCTCAAAATGAAGAATTAACTAATTATGGACATTTAGTATTTGAACATGATGGTTACATTTTTCATGTTGTCCCTATGGCAAAAGAAAATGATTCAAATGGAGTAGCCCCATGCTTTATTTGTATTGAAAGACCAGATAAAACTAAGGCGCTGGTTAATACAAATGAAAATGCTATTACTTTATTTGAAGATAATGAAAAAAGCTATCAGATACTTACTTATTGGCAGAATAATTTATTATGCGCAGATATTATATAAATATTGGGAGGGAAATATTATGGCAAAAGTAAATGCAACTCTGATGAATAAGAATAAACCCGTTTTATATTTGGAAGGCATTTTCGTTCCTATATCAAATGTCCATGACATAAAAATCTTTAAAGCTGAAAGAGCAGCAGTAGAAGAAAGTAATAGGAAATATTTGCCTATTATAATTTTTAATGATAATACATTAGTCAGTTCTTTTAATAACTGGTTTTCTTCAAGGATTATCAGTAATAGAAGAAAAGATATCCCGGAGGGCAAAATTGAATGGGAAGGTAATCAACAGCATTTTTTTAGTTTATCGGATCAATACTGGTTAAGATATAATGATAGTGAGCAATGGAAAGACCTTAATTTCTTCACTAATAATTATTCATGTTTAACAGGAGATACATTTTTTACTAAAAATCTGGCAGCACTTAATCCTGCCAGATTAAACTGTGAATCTCCTGATTTAACTACAAATGGGATTATGAAAAAGAGATGGAAAAGAGACGATAATAATATTAATGTTCTTATAAAACATAGTAGCAAAGCATTACGACAGGAAGTATTAAATGAAATATTAGCTTCAAAATTATTATCACAATTAAAAATGATACCATTTGTTAATTATACCATGTGTATAGAAGGATATGATATTTGCAGTGTATGTAAGAATTTTATAACAGAAAAAACGGAATTAGTCCCCGCATCACATATATTCCAGGCTACTCCATTTAATGAAGCAAAGGATATCCCACCTGAAGAACATACCTATCAACATTTGGTAAAAGCAATTAATAAATATCAAATTCCGGATGGAATTGAATTTATAGATAAAATGTTAATTGTAGATAAAATGTTAATGAATGATGATAGACATTTAGGAAACTTTGGCTTTTTGAGAAATGTTGAAACAGGAGAATTTATTGAACCTGCTCCATTATATGATTTTGGAAATGCCTTCTTTGGAAATAAGGGGGGAGTAAATAAAAACGAAAAATTATTTGCAAACAGGATTAGTTATTTATTTAATAATCAATCTATGCAGCCGGTTACAAATAAACAATTAGAGGCATTCAGAAAATCAATGGAAGAATTTTCATTTGTTACTTATAAGCAAAAAAATGAAATTATGCAATTATTTGAAGAAAATAATACAAATATAAAAAATGAGCTTTTGAAAAGTGAAAGATCTAACAAGAGTAAACAATCTCAATCACTTAACATAGATGATGATTTTTAGTATTCATTTCAATTTTTTTTTCGGTCATATAAATAATAAGTATTTATATAAAGGAGGAACATTATTTATGTTTACTAATCAAAATAAGAAAAGTGATTTTTGCCTTTATTTAGCGACATTAAATAAAAAATCACCTGGTTATATTACCGGCGCTTATAAAAGACAAAGCGAAATTATTAACAGCTATATGATTTCCTATAATCTATACGGGGTTGATATAAGATTTGCGTTAGAAACTGTTTATAAAGCATATATTAAAGACCCAGAAACAATGTTAATGGAAGGTATCATTTAAGGAGGAAACATGATAGATATTTTAAGATTGAATAGTGAAGGCAAATTAGAATCAGATGTTGAATATTTTGTTCGCTTAATGAATATTGAACAGAGTATTGTATCAGGACTTCAGATTCCCAAGAAAAAAATAGGAGTAAGTGAAAATGAACGAGATTATTTTAATAAATGTATGACCGCTGAAGAAGAACAGACTCATGAACATATATTAAAAGAAATCAATGATATTGTTATAACATTACCTTTAGCATCATTTATAGAAAGGAATGCTGAAAGGGATACTATAGACAATGATTATTATTTTAGAATTATTTCAGTAGAGAAAATCATTAAGAGAAATGATCCTAAGGTATTTAATGAACCATTAAATGAATACATAGAAAGAATCAATACTATTGTTTATCAGAACAATAAGCTTCAGGCATTTTTAATTGGCCTGTTAAAGGATAAGTATAATACATATTATAATAATCCTTTAATAAGGAATGATATTATTAATTCTGCCTATACAGAGTTTTATTCACATATATGTAGATATAATGGCAAATATGATCTTACAACATTTGCAAGGAATCATGTAATTAAAGGCATTGCAGATTATATTACAATTTATAATGGCAAAACTTCATATAGTAATGAAATCTATAATAAGATTCGTAAAGAAATCACCAGATTGATGTCATTAGGTTATTCTGAATCAGAAGCTTCTTCTGTTTCAAAATTAATGGATTGTGAATCTCTTAAAGATTTATCTGCATCAACAATTTCTGCAACATTAAAGCAGCATAATACTTCACAAATGGAAACATTTGATCCAGATTATCAAACTGGAATGAATGAGAAATTTAGCAGTCCAGAAGATGAAGCTATTAAACAGGAAAAAATTGCATTATTTAATAAAATTTTTGGCTCATTAAAAGCACATCAGCAGTTTCTTTTATATGCATGTAATGGAGAAATAAATGATGTAGATACATCAACTCTTGCTTTTGGATATAATCAGGATTTAATAGAGGCTTTAAAAAAGGATGGAATGTATAATGTCATAAAAAAGGATGCTGACGGAAAGGAATATGTAAAAAAGGATATTATCAACAGTCTTTATCAAATCACATTAAAGGAAGCCAGAAATTTATCTCACAGTAAATATACTGATAAGGTAAAAGAACAGAAAGATTTTGAATTAGAAAAATATGGTTCTTGTGTTATTAATTCAAATTATGAAATGCTGACTCAGGAAGATGAAGATATCATATTTGCATTATAATCATTGAATTAATTTTAAAATGCCCTACTCATAAAAGAGTAGGGCATTTTTTTATTTTTTTAAATATATCTGTCATATTAATAAAGAGAAATAAACAAATATCAGAAAGGAAGTAATGTTATGGAACAGATTGGAAAAACATTTATGGGATTATTTCTAATATTAATTATTACTTTTGTTGGCGTTGGGGTCGTTTCTACATCAGTTGATGCTGCTCATGCAGAGCAATATGCAGCAAATATTGCTAACTATGTGGAATCAAGTAACTATTCAGAAGATGTAATTAATAAGTGTAAATTAGCTGCAAATAAAAAAGGATATACAGTAGAAATTAATTTATATGATACAGATAATGATACATGGAATGATATGGCTGAAATCAATTTGAGATATAAATATAGCATTCCAATTTTAAACGTAAAAGGATCTTATCATACAGCTAAAGCATACTCAAGATAAGGAGGAATTTCTATGAAAAAATTCTTAGATGAATATGGAATGAGTGTAGTATATACAATTTTATTTACAGTATTAATTATTCTTTCTTTATGGTTATTAAATTCTGTAAGCACTTAATTAATTAGCAAATATAAATACATAAAATGTTCATTAAAAATGGAGGATTAGATATTATGGCAGAACTCATTAAATTGTATGGAAAAATCATAAGTATACCTGTAGGAATAATAATGTCCCTTGGTATTTTAATTCTATTTTGGAAATAAATTTGAGGAGGATTTATGAAAGATTTCTTAGAAGAATATGGAGGAATGGTAGTTGGATTAATAGGTGCAATAATAATTATTGCCGCACTTATTTCTATGACTTTTGGTTCCAGCAAGTCGGGATTTAATGGATCTTTTGGAAGAAAAATAATTTCAATATTAGATCAATCAGTATAATTTTTGATTTTCAGAAAGGAGGAGACTATGCAAGAATTTATAAATCAATATGGTAAGACAGTTGTAACTTATACTTTATTTGCAATTTTAATAGCAATTTTAATAGGTGGAAGTGTATTTGGACTGAAAGGCCTCTTGTATGTCCAAGGTGAAAAAGCTGATGAAGCCGCATATATTGAAGAATATCAGACAGATGAAGACGGAAAAATTAAAACGGATGAAAATGGCAATAAAATAAAACAAAATAATGATGTTAAATATATAACGGATGCAAATGGCCAGACAATTGCGATTGCTGACACAGATGACTTTGCAGATAATTTAGATTCTGCTTTAAACAAATACAGTAATTTATTTATTAATACAAAAACATCATCATTTGCTGATAGCAATAGCTTATCTTTTGGAGAAGAAAACAGCATTTTTAATGGGACAATTGATATAAATAATCGAAGATATAATATAGGAAAAGAGTTTAATGAAAATACTGATACAGTTGGCTCTACAATAATAATTAATTACATCAAATGCAGAAATTTGTATAACGAAAATGATGTAAATAATACAATTTTAGTAACAGACTCCGCAAGGTCTGAAAACCTATTATTAGATAATAATGTAAATGATAAATATAATGGTTACACATATATAAAAAGAGATACAACGGAATCAAATAATGATGAAATATTATTATATAAAATAAATGAAAATAATAATTATGAACTGATATTTAAAAAATACGGTTTATTTTATATAAACGCAACAATTAATCTTAAAAGTAATAAAGGAAATATTTCTTTTAATAAGACATTCTCTGTTTATGTTTGTCCTAGTATTAATTAAAAAAATTGGAGGATTTTTTATGAAGCATATTATATATGGTTTTGGCGGTACATTATTAGCAATCATATTAATTATTACAACGGTAACTATAAGTGGAAAAATGACACGAAAAAAGGAAATTACTACATCACTTACATCAGCATTAGATCAATCAATTCAAACATTAAAACAGACTAAAAAATATACAATTCAAAATAAAGAAGAATTTGTATCAGATGTCCTACAGAATTTATTAGTTACTATAGAAAATAATTCTGATATTAAAATTGAAATTATGTCAGCAGATGAAGAAAAAGGATTGTTAGGAATAAAAGTAACAGAATATTATAAAAATCCTAATAATTCTATTGGCTCCACTTCATGTTCAAAAATTGTTTTATTTGATAATGAGGAAGATTCCGGATATTCCGTTAAATATACAGATGAAAATGGAAATCTAAAAATTGAATATAAGGTTGAAGCAAATGATACAATTCCATGTCCTGATAATGACAATTGGTATTTATTAACTGAAGAAGATGGTAAATATCATATTCAGGTATTTAATGCATCTCAAATAAGTAAATTGCAAGCAAATAATAAATACTTGGAACCTAAAAATAATATATGCAATTTTAGTGGAAGTAATTGTATTCACTTTTATAAAAATAATATTGGTTTACCTGTTAATGGCACTGATATTAATTAATAATACATTTTTTTTAAAAGCGTCTGTCATATATATAACAGATATATGATTTTAGATTTAGTAAATAAATGCACAAGTAAAAATACAATATTAATTAGAATATTAATTAAAAAGTCACATTTTATTTTTTTTTGTCTGTCATATATTAATTAGAGAGGAAGAAAACAAATGTTACAGCATAAAGATAATTTTAGTGAAGAAGTCTATTTAATGCTCCAACAATTGGATTCTCAAACACTTTCTCATTGTACACATGCAAACAATATTGCAGAAGAATTTGAAAATGAAATTAACGATTCTTCTCATTTATTGTCAGACGCAGCATTAGTACATGACATAGGAAAATTGTATATTTCAAGTTTGATTTTAAACAAAGTTGAAAAACTTACCACATTGGAGCGACAGATTATTAATTTACATTCATATTATAGTTATAAAATTTTAAAAGATATGAATATAAATGATAAAATCTGTAAAATTGTTCTTTATCATCATGGAATGAATCCTTTAACATTAGAACCCATTCCAAGATGTGAAGATAAAGAAATTCTTAAATACGCTAAAATGCTACATACCATAGATGTTTATGAAGCATTAACAAGTAGCCGTATTTATAGAAATTCATTTTCGCAAAAAGAAGCCATTAACATAATGGAAAAAGAAGCGAATTACGATAATCAAGTTATGGACTTTTTGCAAAACATAAGAATCTAATTTTTTATTAAGGAGGAAATGTTATGCAAGACTTTTTAAAGGAATGGGGTCCAGCAATCATTACAGCAGTTGTTATTTTAATTTTAGTTGGTATTGTGAGATTTATTGCACCATCTATTAAGTCAGGTATGAGTGGAACAGTTACAGGTTTTACAGACAAAGCAAATCTTTCAAACCAGGATATTAATAACATTATGAATAATGGAAATTAATAATAGTTCAACTGTGTTAATTTATGGCGGGTATAAATATATACCTGCCATATTTTTTTTGAAAAAATTAAAATTGTCTGTCATATTAATTATATAATAGTTTTTATAGAAAGGAATTTTAGAATTATGGGAAATTTTTTTAATAAAAATTTATCTCAGAATAATAATAAAGACCAAGAAAAAGATATCTGGGATTTAGGAGAATCATTAATAGAAACAAAAGAAGAAGGCGAGAATATCAGGGAAAATAATAAGGGCTTTATTATTCGCCCTGAAGATTTTGGACCATTAAAAGATTTAGTTTTAGATGATACAATAACTGATATTGATTTTAATGGCAAAGACTTATGGACTATTGATCAGGATAACAGAAAAGTTAAACATGATGAAATTGACGTTAACCCTGCATTTATTAGAAGATTGGCCCAAAATATTGCTAATGCAGAAGCAACAGAATTTAATCAGCAAAATCCTTCTGTTGAAGCCGAAACAGAAGACTTGAGAATTTCTATTATTCATAATAGTATTGCTCAAACTGGTACAACTATATGTATCAGAAAAACACCTATTGTTCAGCGAATTATTGAAAGAGATGCTATTGCAAAGGGTTATTGTTCAAGAGAAATTTTATCTTTACTTATTAACTGTGTTAAAGCTCATATGAATATTATTATATGTGGCGAGCCTCGTGCAGGTAAAACAGAATGTGCTAAGTTAGTATCAGGATATATTCCTAACTCAGAAAGAGTTATAACAATTGAAGATGTGCAGGAGTGGCATTATAAAACTCTCCATCCTGATTCTGACTGTATAGAAATGAAGGTAAATAAAATATTCGATTATTCTAAGGGAATTATCGCATCTTTAAAACAGAATCCTAACTGGATTATGATTGCAGAGACAAGAGGAGAAGAAGTAAAGAATCTCTTGCAGGGTTTTACTACAGGTGTAAAAGGCATAACTACATTACATACAGATGATGTAAGAAAGATTCCTGAACGTATTGTTAATATGACAAACGATCCCATTACAGCAAAAAGAACAGAAGATAATGTATATGAATTTGTAGATGTAGGAGTTTATATTTCTATGCATCCGGATGGATCAGGCGGACAGGTTAGAATGATTGACCAGATTGGATTCTTCTCAAATGATGAAAAAGAACATTTATGTAGACTTGCAGTTGAAGGCGGCCATTTATTCAGAGCAGCGTTGCCTTTAAAAATACAAAAGAAATTTGAAATTGCAGGAATAGATAATCCACTTCAAAATGATGAGGTTGATAAAAGATTAAGAGAACAAGGATATATATTTTCTAATAAGCCATCAGCTAAGTTAGAATATTCAAAAGGTCTTAATTCTTTAAAATTTTTAAACTCTAAAGATTTCATCGAACATGAGACATCAGGTTTTGATGAAGAAAACGATGATAATAATAATTTATTGTTCTCTAATTAATATATAAATATAATAGAAAGGAGTAAGGTATAATCTAAAAATGAAAAAAATAAAAATTTACATAGATTATTTACCGATATTTATTTATGAGCAAAACAAGAAATAAACAAAATAATATAGTAAATTCTATTGATAACAAACCTGAACAAAATAATATAAATTCTTTTTCTGATAATGAGAAAAAAGAAAAAACAAGCTTTAAGGAAAAAATTAATAAACATCATGATTCGGGTTATCAGAAAGTTATTTATTATGCAAACTGGAAAAATTTAATTTCAGATATTAAGAAAATGGGATATGGAACATCAGTAAAAAAGATATTAGGAATTATGGCCGGTTTTGCAATATTAACTTTAATTATAGGATTTGTAATGAAGTTAAATCCAATATGTTATATTCCTATGTTAATTGCAGATATATTAATAGTTCCTATGTTAATTGTAAATATTTATAAAAAGACATATGAAGATAACAGATTCCGAGAGGTATCACAATATATAGAACAAATGCTTTATTCATTTCAGAATTCTAACAAGGTTTTAAAATCACTTATAGATATTAAGCCTATGTTTAAAGACACACCTATGGAAAAAGTTATTCAAAATTGCATTGATGACATTCCTGCTGTAGGTGTTGAAGAAGCCTTAAAGCATTTTGAAAGAGCATATGATTGTCAGAAAATTCAGCAATTGAATAAATTTTTAGTAGAAGTTGAACAAGTTGGTGGAGATCATGAAAATGCTATTCAATTGCTTTTACAGGATAGAAAACTTTGGGTTAATAGAACCCAGGAATATAAAAAAGAAAGAAACAGTAAAAGAATAACAGTCAATATGGCTATTGCTATGTCATTTATTCTTTGTATAGTTATGGAAAAAATTCTTCCATCAGAAGCAAATATTACTACTAATATTATTTATCATTTAAGTTCTGCAGCTTTATATATATTAGACCTTATTCTTTATTATATAACTGATAATTTCTGTTCGGCCAGTATATTAAATGGATTAAAAACCAGAAAAGATTCTGATATAAAAAAATATTATAACTACATTATTAATTACAATAAGAAAACAGAATTTATGAAGGGCTTAAGAATGCTTCCAATAGGTGTTTTAATAGCAATTATAGGTTTATTGTTTGGGGATTATTTATATGTAGCATTAGGTGCCATATTTGATATATTCTGTTTGTTTAAACATAAAATGATGTATAGTATGCGATTCAAAGCCATAAAAGAAGAAATTGAGATCCAATTTCCTAGATGGTTAATGAATGTCGCTTTATATGTTCAATCAAATAGTGTTCAAGTTGCATTATATAAGAGTATCCCTACAGCTCCATTAGTTTTACAGCCAGAATTAATCAAGTTAAATAATGCAATCAGAGACAATCCTACATCAATAGACCCATATTTGAATTTTATGAGCCAGTTTGATTTGCCAGATATAACAGCTTCAATGAAAATGTTTTATTCAATTGCAAGTGGCACAGGTTCAGATGTTCAGCAACAAGTTAATGAAATTATTGAAAGAAATAATACACTGTTAGATAAAACAGAAAAAATAAATAATGATAATAATTTAGCTAAAATGTATGCAATGTTTTTGCTCCCTCAATTAACTGGAGGCGGAAAAATATTGATTGATATGGTATTATTCTTTATGATTTTTATGAATACTTCCATGCAAATATAATTTTAAAATAAATAAATATTTTATTATAATTTTAAACAAGGTGAAAAGATGACAATTGAACAAGATGTTAAAAACTGGTTAGCTGACGAAGGTGTCTTTAGAGAAAAAGCTGCTGATGAAAATGCAGATTTCCATTTTGTTATTGAATTTCCTAAAGATAATGTAATGGATGTTGTAAAACCAAAAGAAAAAGATGTAATTGTTATTGGTTGTGCAACACAAGTAGCACCAGAACATATTAGTCTAATGCAAAATGCATCTCCTCAGGAAAAAAATAAATTTTTATTTGATGTAAGTACTAATTTAAACTTATTTTTAGTTGACTATGAATTAAAAGTAGATCAAGATATTTTACAGCAATATGTTGTTACTGATAATATTTATGAAGATGGTTTAACTAAAGATGCATTATTTAAAACTATTAAACGTGTGTTTAAAGCTAAATTACATTGTATAATGTTATTAAATTACGATTTTGGCAATTTAAACAATAATAATTCAAAACCACACAATGAAAACAGTATGTTTGTATAATTTTTTTATAAATTTTAGACAGACAGACAGACATGAATTTCAAGTGAAAGCTCTGCGAAGGTTCTGTAGGAATGAAGACATGTATTTCATCTGTAAAAACACTTGAAATTTATCTTAATTTTTCTTGGTTTAAATTTAAAATAAAACATTTTCCATTCTTTTTTTACTGAAATAACTTTTTTAATTCATTTTAAAATTTTTTTTCACTTGAAATCAATGTCTTGATTTTTGCTTCCCGCTAAAAATTGCATTACACTTGAAATTTATCTCTCACTTTTTATGATAAATCATTATAAATTTTTTTATTAAATCCTTTTTCAGATTTTTTTTCACTTGAAATATATGTTTTATTTTTCAAATGCTCAGATAAATATTATATTTAACTGAAATTATTACAATTGAAATTTATCTTCTTTAATTTTGAAATAAAAATTGTTTTAGCTTTATTTTTATTGTTTTTATTTTTTTA